>Ga0308400_1000019_pt1 | contig 73911 bp, 69 predicted proteins | sample HotsprSampOS1265_FD_203451 | JGI IMG/M metagenome (GOLD analysis project Ga0308400, IMG submission 203451) | Hot spring phototrophic mat microbial communities from Octopus Spring, Yellowstone National Park, Wyoming, United States - 20060914_OS12-65 ...
TGAGTTTGGCAGCGGCCAGCGCAGCCTCGGCAATTTTCACTGCTGCTTCGGCAGCAGCCAGGCTCTGTGCCGTTGGTGGGGCGGTAATGCGCTGGAGGTTAGCCCGTGCAGCTTCGACGCCGGCCTGGGCTGCGGCCAATGCCCCGGCACGCTGTTCGCCTCGCAAGCGTTCGAGTGTAGCCTGAGCCTGAGCAACGGCTGCATCGGCGGCTGCTACGAGATCGGCAGTCGGTCCATCGAGCAGGCGTTGTAAATTGCTCTGTGCGGTTCGCAGTTGGGCTTCGGCTGCTGCAATCCCGTCGATCTCATTCTGACGCGCCTGTTCGTAAGCCAGTTGGGCTTGCTTGTAACGCGCTTCTGCCGACTCGACGGCACGCAACAGTTGTTCTTCAGCGTCTTTTGCCTCTTTCGGTAACTCTAAACCGAACTTTGCCAGTTGCTGCTCACGCTCACGGTTTTTCCAGTAGAGATCGGAATAGGCTTGCTGAGCGTCACGTAGGGCATTTGCCGCCTGCAGCAGTTGTAGCTCGGCGTTGCTCTTAGCTGCCGAAAGGTTTGTTCGTTGGATATTCAGATTGGCCTCTGCCTGCTCAACTGCTGAACGGGCTGCGGTCAGTTCAGCGTTGCTCGGCCCATCGAGGAGATCGTTTCGACGGGCAATCGCCTGAGCCAGCGCAGCTTCGGCGGCAGCAATGTCGGCATCGGTCACACTGCCCCGTGCTTGCACGAGGGCTGCCTGGGCCTGAGCAACCTGGGCGCGAATGGCCGCAATCTCTTCAGGCGTTGCCCCCTCAATCAGCCGTTCATAGTTCGCACGGGCCTGAGCCAGGCTGGCTTCGGCCTGAGCAACCTGCAATTCCAGTTCACGGGCGTCGAGTGCCACCAGCGGATCACCAGCCTTTACCGCGTCTCCTTCAGCAACAAAGACCTTGGCAACCACACCGGGAACACGGAAGCTCAGTTCGGCACTACTGCGAGCTACCACTTCGCCGCTAGCGGTTACTCCCAGGCTGATCGTTTGACCTGGTAGTTCAAGGGTGATTGGCGCTGTTGTCGGTTGTGGCGCTGCTGTTGGTTGTACCTGAGCAGCAATGGTGGGCACAGGTGTCGGCGCTGGTGTCGGGGCAGCACAACCGACAAGCATCGTGAACAACCCGCCAATGCATGTCGTAACAAGAATACGTCGCATGATCCTGTTTGCTCCTTGTTCCCTTTGCAAGCTGTTACCCATATCTTTAATCTGCCGATGGCTCGCCAGCCGGCGCCGATGGCAGTGTTGGACCAGCCGGTCGCGTTGTCGGCGCGGCAACTGAAGTAGCTGACTGAGCTCCTGTAACCGCTCCAGCAGGCCCAGGCGCCGGTAGCTCAAACCCTTCGTGCACCTGACCGATCCCAAACCGCTGTTTCAGCCAGGTGACTGTAGCATCCATCAGGCTGTACACTGTTGGTACCACTAACAATGTCAGGAGGGTTGAGGTAAGCATACCGCCGATCAAAACCCAGGCCAAACCCTTGCGAAACTCGTTGCCTTCGCCGGTTGCCAGCACATGGATGCCAAGCGCCGTTGGCATTGCACCGGCAACCAGTGAAAGCGCCGTCATCAAAATCGGTCGCAAACGGATCGCACCGGCCAGTTTGAGCGCCGAATGTTTATCGAGGCCCAGATCGCGCAAACGGTTCGTAAAATCGACCAGTAAGATCGAGTTCTTCACCACCAGACCGAGCAGCATGATCAGACCGATCATTCCGGTAATGTCGAGATCGATCCCGATCAGGCGGAGCGCGAGGAAGGCGCCAATGAAGCTAAATGGCATCGCCATCATAATGACCAGCGGCTGCGTAAAGCTGCCAAACTGTGATGCTAGCACCATGTACACGAACAGCACGGAGAGACCCATCGCCAGGAAGAGCGACGAGAAGCCCTCATTTGTTTGCGCAAAGGTACCGACGTAACTCACTATCACGTTTGGTGGAATGTTGAGCGCTTCAATACGCGCTTGCAACGCAGCCTGAGCATCGGTGAGATTGACTCCTTCAAGGTTGGCACCAATCAGAACCTGGTTCAGGCGGTCGTAGCGTCGGATCGAGACCAGGCTCGATGCCAGTTCGAGCGTACCCAACGAACTGAGTGGCACCACACCGGCGCGGGTCGGAATGCTGATTGCACCCAGTGTTTCGACACCGGCCCGATCCTCAGGTGCTAACCGTACCACAACATCGAGGTCAGTTTTTTCGGTACGCAAGACTGTCGCCCGATCACCGTTAATCAGAGCACGCACTGATGTGGCAATATCTTCATTGGTAATACCCAGTTCACCGATCCGGGTTGGATCAGCACGGAGGCGCAGCTCTGGCTTGCCCGTTTGCAGGTTGCTATCTATGTCAACTAAGCCTGGAATAGCAGCCATCTCGCGCTTAATTGCTTCCACGATAGGAGCTAGCTCGGTCGCCGGGCTGGTTGTCTGTAAACTAACCTGCAACTCACGTCCTTCGACATCGGCGCTTGACGGTTGGAAACTCGGCACCGAGAAGCTCAAACGAGGTAAGAAATCTAACTGTGCTCGTAAGCGTTCCTGGGTAGGGAGGGTTGGTGTTCGGCCAACTAGGGTAACAGCAAACTCAGCCCGCTCTGGAAAGCCAGGAAATCCGACACGAGTAATCACATTCTCAACTGCCGGGTCGTTTAGCAGAATCTGCTCAGCCTGGCGGGCAAGACGGTCGGTTTCAGCGAGTGTTGTACCGGGTGTTGCCTCAAAGCGCATAATAAACTCGTGCGGGTCTTGTTCGGGGAAGAACGTGAGTTTCAGCCCACTGGCGACCCAGACACTCAGTACCAGCACGGCAATGGCCACACCGATGACAATCATCCGGTTGCGCAAACTCGCCAGCGTCCAGCCGAGGAGTTTGCCGTACCAGCGGCCCATTCGTCCAGGGTCTTCATTCGCTTCTTGAAGTAACCCAATATCACGCTCACTGACCTCATCGGAGATTGGCACCTCGACAATTGGCTGGTGCTTTTCGTGGTGTGACTTGGGCTTCACCTTAACATTCGGAAACAGATTGGCCGAGAGCATAGGGGCGAAGGTGAAGGCCTCGACTAGTGAGAGCAGAATGGCTATTGAGACAACGAGACCGAATGACTTAAAGATGATGCCTGCCACACCCTCGGCAAATGTCACCGGAATGAAGACGGCGACAATCGTCAACGTCATCGCTACGACCGACAGCCCCACTTCCCAGGTACCGCGTGATGAGGCAACGCGGGCACTCTCACCCCGTTCGAGGTGGCGGAAAATATTTTCACGCACTACAATTGCGTCGTCGATCACCAGACCAACACAGAGCGAGAGGGCGAGGAGCGTGACCAGATTGATCGTCAGGCCAAAGATCGGCATGAAGATGAACGTACCGATCAGGATGACCGGTAGACCGGACATCGTGATGATGGTGCTGCGTAAATTACCGAAGAAGAACCAGACCACCAGAAAGGCGGCAATTGAGGCAAACATTAGCTCTTCCAACGAGGAGAGCACCGACGATCGCACCGCCTCTGAGGTGTCGAGCGGAATAGTGTAGGTGAGTTCAGGGTAGGCGGCAAACGCCTGATCGAGCGCTCGGTAGACATTATCGGCAACCGTCACCGTATTGGCGCCGGATTGCTTGAGCACATTGAGAATAATTGCCTCGTTACCGTTAAGACGGGAAATGGTCGTAACGTCGGCTACCCCCTCCTCGACAACGGCGACATCGCCGATCCGGTAGGGTGTCCCTGAAATCTGTACTCGGGCAATATCTTCGACGCTACGCAGCAAAGATGGTACTCGTAGACTAATCTCGGTGTTGTTTTCAACCAATGTGCCAAGCCCAAGATTCGCGTTTGCCTGCTGGAGTGAACGACTGATCTGCGCAGGTAGCAAACCGTAGGCCTGAAGTTTAGCCAGATCGAGCCAGACGTTGATCTGTCGCTGCTGACCACCGGATACCGTCACCGAACCAACACCAGGAGCACGTTGGATGAGCGGAACAATCTCTTCATCAATCAAGGTTCGCAGTTCAAGCGGTGAACGACCGGAGGTGTCAGCCACTGCGATCTGCATCACCGGCGATTGATTAGGATCAAAGCGTTGGAAGACCGGTTGTCTAACGTCGCGTGGCAATTGAGGTAAAATACTGTTCACGCGCTGGCGAACATCTTCTTCGAGCTGTTTGGCTTCATTACCAGCCTCAAACTCGAGAATAATCAACGCCGATCCTTCATTAGCTTGTGACGTGATGTGCTTTAATCCGGCAAGTGTGTTGACCGCATTTTCAATTGGTTTGACGACCTGATCTACAACGCTTTCCGGACCAGCGCCGGGATAAGTGACACTTACCGCAATGATCGGAACATCAATTTCTGGCAGTAGGTTGACGGGAGTCGAGCGGAATGAGAGAATACCGAAGGTGATGAACGCAAGCATCACCATGGTAATGAAGACGGGCTGGCGAATTGAAATGTCTGAGATCCAGATACCGTTCAGTTTTTCCCGACGTTGCGGGGCCATTGGTTATCCTCCCACGAAGCGATAATGCACAGGTTTTGTCACACTCTTGTTTTTACTATACCGTAAAGTTTTCTAACGGTCAAGGATAAATACCAATGAAACGAAAATCTCTGCTGATCGTGCTGATAATGCTCTGGTGTCAGTTGCCCATTCTCACCTTTGCCCAGCCGATGGAAGTATCGCTGACCGATTATGACCGGTTGTTACGCGCGGCATATGCTGCCGCTCAACGTGGTGATCTATTAGAGTTACGGGCGTTAGTTGATGAACTGATCGCAATCGGTCATGTTCGTATGCCCAATGGCGAGTTAGCACACGTCGATCACTATTGGCTGGCAGAGGCGCTGGGGCAGTCGGTACCGGATACACCAGCAATTGCGAGCAGATTAGGGGCGTTGATAGATGCGTTACCACCGGGTACAGCGATTGCCGCCGATGCACTGCAACAATGGGAGGCGGTCTTGAACGAACCACCCTTCAACCGTGACCGGTCCGAAAGCTGGTTCACCCGCTTTCTCGATTGGCTCCTCGAAGGATTGGCCAACTTGATTCCCGATATTCCAGACGTGCCAGTTGCGCCAGAGTTGAGCGATCCCTCGCAGATAACACCGATTGTCTGGGTGATACTGGCGATCACGGGGCTATTGTTCGGTGGCCTGATCTTCTTTTGGGCACGAAATATGCGGCGTGCGCTACGTCCAGTGATCCAACTCGCCAAACCTGATGCAGAAGCAGAACCGGTCACCTTCAGCGAAGCGCAGCAACTGGCAGAAGCAGCACAGCGCGCCGGGGATCGTCGGAATGCCGTTCGTTATCTCTACCTGGCTGCGCTACTCTGGCTTGATGAACAGAAGTTGCTATCTTTCCAGCGTGAACTGACTAATCGCGAATACCTGTCCCGGCTTCGCGATCAACCACCACTCTACGCACAACTGACGCCGATCATCGCCACGTTCGAAGCGGTCTGGTATGGACTGCAAACCATCGATGAGCACACCTTTCGCGCATACGAACAACAGGTAGCGACGTTGATTGGGCAAACAGGAACCTATCATGAAGCTACGGCTTGATGTCATCGTCCTGATCATTCTCTTTCTCGGATTGGGTGCTTTTGCGGCATACACTGCCGAGCAGAGCGGTCAGCGAACGCTGAACAGTCGGACAACCTCGTTCAGCAGCGACAGTAACGGCGTTCTGGCTCTCTACCGCTGGCTTGAACGGATGTACAGCGGTCGCATTGATCGACTGGCGTACCGTCCCTTTGTGCTTACCGATGCGGATGGGTTGCTGTTCGTATTAGGACCGAGTGAACGGTACGAACCATCGCATGTAGAAACTGTGACCAACTGGGTTCAGAATGGTGGTGTTCTGGTGATAGCCGATAATCGTCCGACACCGCGTAGTGCTGTAGCGCCGCTCCTAGCAGTCTTTGATCTAGAACTGAAAAGGAGCACGTGTATCTCTTCAGCGACAGCGATTCATCCGGCATTGGGTTCACCAGCGTTAGAGAACTTCTCGCTCGAGACGTGTGTCGCGATAGCGAGCACTGCACCACAATCAGTGCTGGCGCCACTTGCAATCGCAGAAGGGCAGCCCATCGTTGTCGGACAACGTTTTGGCAACGGCTATGTCATCGTGGTGGCAAGTCTTTACCCCTTTACCAACACCGGAATACGTGAGCCGACGTCGGCAGCCTTTCTCCTCAATCTGTTGCACTGGCTACCAGCTAACAAGCGCATCGTGTTTGATGAGTTTCATCACGGGTTTGTTCCGAATGCCGACCTGCGCTCGCTGTTGTTAAACCATCCGCTGGGTTGGGCAGTGCTCTACAGTGTGACGGTCGTTGGACTTTACCTGCTAGCGAGCAGTCGTCGTTTCGGTCGCCCCTTGCCACTACGGAGTGAAGTTGCTCGTCGGAGCAGTACTGAATACATCGACAGTATGGCCACGATGTTCCACAAAACCCGACAGGTTGCCTATGCGGCTGAACACTACCGGTATATGCTTCGGCGGCGCCTTGGCCAGCCGTATGGCATTGCACAGACACTCGATGATGAGGCATTTGTTACGCAACTGGCGGCGATTCGTCCCATCGATCAGCAAAAGCTGCGGCGGATATTTGCTGAGCTACGGCGACCTGATCTGAGCGAAGCTGAGTTGCTGCGGCTGGTGGCTGAGAGTGATCAGATTGTTTGCTGAGAAGACACTGAGAGAGGAGATCTCAAGGACTGACGTTTTTCATGCTATAATTCCGAGTCGTGTCTTTGTAGTATTTATTTGGATAGAAAAAAGATGTCAGAGTCAACGTTCTTATTCACCATTGTCAGGGTTATTCTTAGTCTTACAATTAACTTCCTAATCTTTGTTAATGCGTTATGGTTTCAGCGGGCATTTTTTAGTCACAGTTATCGAAGATATGAACAAATTATCGTGATTTTCCTTCTCATTTGGGTGCAAATAGTTTTAAATATAACAATACTGCATTTCTTTGAGTTGATTTCATTACGTTATTCTGCAATCCTCGTGTTACTCACAAGTCTCACTGCATATATTTGCGCCAAAGTCTACAGTCGGGGTATACCAGTAAATGATCAAAGCTACGGTTCTATCTTACGACATTGGACGACCATTGAACGGAAGCTCTTGTTCGTTGGAGTTGGATTCACTGCTTTATTGACAGCGATCAACTTAATCGCACCTCCTGGCAATTGGGATTCATTGAATTATCATCTCTATTTCCCGGCAACATGGTATCGGGATGGAACCCTTACAATACTACCCCTTCCCTTCGATGATCCAGCTCCTCCGTACTATCCCATTAACTCTAGTCTCATCTACCTTTGGCTCATACTACCCTTTGACTCTCTCGCCGTTGCCGATATTGGACAAGCTCCATTTATCTTGTTTAGCGCCCTTGGTCTTTACGCTGTTGCCCGCCAGTGTGATATGCCGGTAACGACAGCACGATGGGCCGCGTTGTTAACGTTATTCGTTCCAATGATCACTGTTACCGGCACGCTTTGGTCAACAAACGATGTGATCTTCGTAACAGGCTGGTTAATATCTTTAGCAACCGTCTTGCGTGCCAGTCGCACAAAGAGCATCAAGGACATTGCACTAGCCGGAATTGCCATTGGTCTCACCATTGGTGTGAAGGGTTTTGCGACTGCTTTTTGCAGCCTGTTTTTGCCATGGATTGTAGTGATCATCTGGCGACAATGTCGAGTATCCTGGCGGTACGCTATAGCTGGTATAACAGCCATTGCGCTTCCTGTAATGCTCCTTGGAAGTTTCAGTTACGTAAGGAATTGGCTGGTAACGGGTAATCCGTTGTATCCATATCGCCTGACGGTTGGTCCGTTCTCTTTTCCGGGTGTTATTGATAAGCAATGGTTTGATCAGCATTCTTTTAGTATATATAATTTGCATCTGTTACCGTTCGAGCCAGGATATTTCAATATAAGCATTTTACTCATCCTGGCAATCCCTTCTATTTTCCGATCAATTCTTCAGAAGAAATGGTCACTTCAACACATATTCTTACTCTTGTTGATTATTTCCTACATATTTATATTCATGGTGCAACTGCCAATCAAATCTCCTCGCTTTCTAGCAGCGCCAATGTTATTGGTTTTGCTATTGGTCGCTTATTTCGTTTCGGTTGACATCCTTTCTTCTGAACAGATGAAACAGCGATGGCTCATCATAGGTGCATGCATTGGGATTATCGTTAGCTTACTCGCTAGTGCACTATCGATGGGAACCAACTTGTTCGAACCATCCCCCAATTCACTTCATCTTAACCTGAAAGCTGGAAAGGCATTGTGGGATTATGCCCAACAAATACCGGCCTGGACGGTTATCCAATATCTGCTTGGTATCGTTACATTTGCTTATCTTATCTGGTATATCTACAATTATTGGTTACAACGACCGCGATTAGTGTCAGTTTGTATCGGCTTTTGCCTCATTTTCGTACTGTCTGCAGGGTTAGAGCGGTACGATCAATACGAATTTTATGCGTATGATCGAGCACATTATGCCCATCTCGGTCGAATCTGGAGATGGGTGAATGAGCATTCTTCGGGTCAGCGAATTGCCTACATCGGTACGGCTGTGCCATTACCCTTAGTTGGCCATCATATAAAGAATCGCGTCGTAGCGATAAATGTTGGCGAGGGAAAGCTTCTCCACGAAGTTGAGCAACCGATTCCACCTAATCAGCCCATTCCTTCACCCCCTGACAACCGGAGCAGTGAACCAAATCGCGAGATCTGGTTGCAGAATCTGATTGAACATCAAATCGATCTCATTGTCGTTTTTAACGATAACACAATAATCTGGCCGGAGAGTGAGTGGATGGCTTCAGATCAGTTACACTTTTCTCGGGTATACCAGGATGATAACGGATCAGTATGGCGGTTTAGAAGGAACCCTTAGTTGATAATGTTATTTTCAATATCGATTGAATGGTGGGGTATTGTTCGCTTCCTTCAGTTATGATATGCCATTGTCCATATACATCTAACCATTATTTAATGATAATCTTATGCTAAGCAATTTCCGCGCAACACTTGACGAGGTGATGATCCTGCTCGATGCTGGTGTGATGATCTATCGGCGGTATCTGAGTTCTTTTCTGGCCCTGGCGGGTATCTTTAGTTTGCCGGCAATGATTGTCACCTTTCAGATCCTCTTGACCATCGAAAATTTGATTGAGGCTAGTGCCAAAGATGTGCTGTTGCTAGTCAGTAGCCTGCTGTTGGTGCCTCTCCTCATCATGCCTCCGGTCGTCCGAGGAATGCAATTGGTGCTCGCTGGACAGACACCATCGTTGCGTAACGTGATCTGGCAGCGGCCACAAGTGGGGCGTGGATTGCTGGCTATCGGATATGCTGGCCTGTTGGCGATAATATCGATGATGATCTTTTTTGTTGTCTTTGGGTTTTTCTTTGGAATAAGTTGTGGATTGATTCTATTTATTATGTACATTGTCGTTTTTGTGAGTATTCTTTCCCATTCATCGTTTGGTATGTTATTCTTGCCAATCTTGTTATTTATGTTTTTGGCAATATATTTTCTTTACTTTGTATTCATAAGTGCAGGATTACTGGCCGCATTGTACGGGGTACAACCACTTCTTGATGACAAACTTTCGCTGAGTAGAGCTTTTCGTCTATCTTGGAGACTTCTTTTTTCTCGTCTCAGATATAATCTGCTGGTTTTTATCTGTGCAGCGTTGATCTTTAGTACAATTGCCCTGATCGTTACGGTAGCAGTCGGTATTTTATTACCGGTGCCATTCGGGTTTCTCCTCGGCGCCGAACATCCACTCACCCGTGGGTTAAGTGCAATCGCGTGGGTGATCGGGTTGGCCATAGCAATGCCGCTTGTCCCGATCTGGAGCACACTCCACTATCAGCAGGCATTGATCAGGTACACCGGTCGCGATTTAGCGCATCGGGTGGCTGTACAACAGCAGAAATTGGTTGGTCAATCAATCTGACAGAACAGGTACGCTTCATGGTGACAATGATTAGTGTGATGAAAGTTAGTGGTCATGAACTTGATGACCCGACATTCCTCGACGGTTTGGTAGTCGCTCTTCGTGATCTTCAGCAGCCGGCAGTGTTGGTGCACGGCGGCGGGAAAGAGATCAGCGCTGCGGTTGAGCAGGCCGGGTTACCGGTCGAGTTTGTTGATGGCCTGCGTGTAACATCACCGGCGATTATGGATATTATGCAGCGCGTCGTTTGCGGTACGATTAATAAACGAATTGTGACCGCGCTGGTGCAGGCTGGGGTAAAAGCGTTGGGGTTGAGTGGCCTCGATCTTGGCTTGTTGCGCTGTGAACCGTACCGCCCGGCTGGTCGCGATTTAGGTCGGGTGGGAACAGTTACGTCCGTTGACGGTGCTGCATTACGCGCCTTACTTAACCTGGGCTGGTTGCCGGTTATTGCTCCGGTTGGGTTGGGCATGGATGGTCTGAGCTACAATGTAAATGCTGATATGGTCGCCGAAGCAATTGCCGGTGAACTCGGTAATACTGAACTGGTTTTTATCAGTAATGTCCCCGGTGTTCTGGTTGAGGGAAAGGTTATCCCGACCCTGACGTCGGCTGCGGTGGAAGCATACATTGCTACCGGTGTTATTAGTGGCGGCATGATCCCGAAAGTGCGGTCAGCTCTGGCAGTCCTGAACCGTGGTGCAGCCAGTGTACGGATTGTCAACCTGGCCGGTCTGCACAACGGTGGTACACGCTTTGTAGCCGCAGAGAGGCAAGAATGACGGAGGCAGGCGATATTCTAAATCTCTTTCACGATCTTGATCCGGCTGCTCGCGCCGACCTGAAGGCGTTGTTACAGATGGCATCCTATCCGGCGGGCCACATCTTTCACTCGCCGAACGAGGTCGGTAGCTATGTCTTTTTTCTGCAACAGGGTCGGGTTCGCATTTACAAGCTGTCACCCGAAGGACGTGCGCTAACGCTGTTAGTTCTGCATCCGCCGAGTCTCTTTGGCGAGATGGCGCTCATCGGAACGGGAACTCACGATACATACGCGGAATCAATGACTGACTGTGTGGTGGCACAGATCGAACGAGAATCGTTACGGCGCTTTCTCAGTCGTTATCCCAGTGCCGCCATTGATGTGATGGAGCTGATGGGTGTGCGTCTCCGCACGATGGAGCAGCGCCTGGCCGATATTGCATTCAAGAGTGTACCGCAACGCCTCGCTGCCTTATTGCTCGATCTGGCCGGTGACTCGGCTGACGGCATGACACCACCAAGTCTCGTGCGTTACACGCATCAGCAACTGGCTGAGATGATCGGCGCATACCGTGAGACTGTCACTAAAGCGCTGGGTGATATGCGCGAAGCAAACTTGATCCGTGTTGTTGATGATGCAATCATTCTGGTTGATCCAGCGCAGTTGCGGCAGTTGGCTTCATAGTCGGTTAGAGCGTTGGTCTGTGTCGTGCGATGACCGGAACTCACCCCTACCGTGCAGTGACCGACAGTGTGCCATGGTATGGCAGCAAGTGGGAGCAGGGCGGAAATTGCCTCTCCAATCCGCTCCCTGCTGCCGGGTAGGATGAAAACGTTGCCATGTCCTGGATGATAAACAGGTTTGCTATCATTGCCAGACTGGGGTACAATCAAAAGGTTATGATACTGACGCAAGGAGTAGCTTTGATGGTAACCTACGACGATCTCGTGATGGCGCTGGAAGATGCATGGCTGAGCGTCGGTCTGCACGAGCATGCGCTGATAGAGAGCGTCATTCCGGCGACGCATGATCGTACTTGTAAAATAGAACTCTTTCCCGAACACGCCGAGCCGTTGACGTTGGCGACGATGCCGCCATGGTTAGAAATTAATTTCACCTGGTCGCCTGTGCATCAATTGATCAGCGAAGGACGGGACCTTCCTGCCGATCCGCTTGAACTGACCCTGACGTACACGGTCACCCTAACGAATCACCGTGATCGCAGCGATATTGAGTTGGTGCGGATGTTTCAGCGAGCCGTTTATCAGGCGTTTGAACGGCACTTTCCCGCCGAGATTGTTGACGGCGAAGGGATCTCGGTTGAAGTGCGTCGAATATATCAACCGGTCGGTCAGCGTGTCGAATTGGAGGCCGTGCAGTTGGTTAGCTCGACGATGGTTGATTTATTTGAGCAGTGGGAAGATCGTGATGCCCAGACGTTACGCCAGCTCTTGCGTTCTGAGTTGAATCTGGCCCGCACCATCATCGCGAATCTGAGCGATACGTTTCATCCACATGGGAATGGTGGGTATCGCACGGTGGATGCCGCATGAATCAGGTTTACCTGACGGGAAATCCGCTTACTAGAAGTGCCATACCGGCGAGTAGATACCGGCTAGGCAACGAGAGATGGCGAGTGCTACCGGCAGCTATGACGGCCACGATCAGTGTTGCCGGTACCAAGATCAATGGTGGTATCTGATTTATGATGGGAAGGGTGCTCAACCCGGCGATGAGTGGTAGGACCCCGATGAGCAATAATCCCACCTCGCTACAGGCTCCTGCCAGATCGTTTTGAAGTGAGGTGATTGGCGGCACAGCCGCGATCCACGCCAGTGCCCCAAGTAGAAAACAAAGTTGGCGTAGTGGTTCGGCTGGCCAGCGTAGCAAACCGCTCAGATCGAGCGTAGTCGTTACGCTGACGAGGGCTGTTGCTGCTATCAGCAGTGGTAGATACCATTCGAGCATCTGTTGTGGTGCGATCCGTTCCCTTGCTGCCCGACGGAACGATGGCCACAGCAGCATTAGAAGCGCCGTTGGAACATCGAGACCGTAGGCAAACGGCGCGGCCGGTGTCAAGGGCAGCAACGTGATAACGCTCAACGGTGGGAGGAGATCGATCAGGGTGGATGGCCCCAGAGTTGCCGGTGGTATCCCGCGTAAACGTGCGACGATCAGCACCATCAACAATGCACTGATGCCACCCGGATAGAGCAAGAGTCGCGGCCAGGCCTGACCGAGCGCGCCGAGAATATCGCTCATACTCCCTCACGCCAGCGGTTGATCACCCAGGCCAGCGCCCCGATCAGTCCTAACATCACCAGGAGTACCAGACCGGGCGCAGTTGCAGCAGGACGCGACCCGGCATCAAGTGCCAGCAGACCAGCCCACCCCCATGGTTCAATGACGCCGTAGGGGGTCAGACCTCCCTGAAGGTGATCGCTTATGGGGCGTAACATCCAACGTACCAGGATTGGCGTTGCCAGGCCCGCAGCCAGACTGATGATCGCTGCCATAGCGCCACGTCGCTGCCGTACCCCACCGATCTGACGTCCGGCGGCTAACATCAGGCAGAGGGCCGTTGCCCAGACCACCATAGCCAGCACGGCGATTCCGGCAGCCATTGCCGCTGCACTGACCGACCAGAACGCCATAAAGCCGAGCGATCCCGGCACAGCACCGGTAAGCAGCCAGCCAGCCCATGGCGCGATCCCCAGAGCAGGCTGGCCCAGTTGTCGCACACTGAGATGAAGCACAAGCATGCCGACGGCAACCACACCGGCCGGCGTAGCACAGCCAGTTGCAATCAGCGCCAGGCCACTTATGCCACGCTGCAACCAGACTTCGGTGTCTTGGGCATGTTGAGCAGTTACGGCTCGCCAGGCAGCGTGCAATGCCAGGCTACTTCCCACTAATAACGTCGCAAATTGCCAGCCCAGATTCCACGGCCCCACACTGTAGAGACGAAGCAGCGCAGCCAACGCTGTCAGCGCCATCAGCGGTTCAAATGATGAGACGCGCTTCATCGCGCCATCGAGCGCCCCGACCGCAAGTGCTGACCCTACCAGCAAGCTGACAAAACTCACACTATTGAGGCCATCACCGCTCAGTGCGATCCACCAAGAAGCGGCATTAACGCCAATGCCGAGATACCCACCGGCAAATGCCAGCCCGGCCAGCCGATACTCCCAACGCCGACTCAGGGCTGTTGTAGCCAGTAACCCACCTGCCAGACCGACAATGTGCCCACTGGTCATTGCCCCGATCAGCGCCAGCAATTGCCATACTTGTCGCCACTGAACCGGTATTGTTAGCACCAGCAGCCCAGCGCTGAAGAGTACCAGACAACTCAAGCCGTCAACGACGATGATCCCCTGCGCAATACTCACTGGTCGACGCTGAATCAACCAGTAGCCGCCAACACCGATCATCATCGTTGCGACACACAGCAACCGATACAACAAATGGGAGAACTTTCGCTCAGATAACACAGGTGATCCGGTGTCCTTACTGCCCCTGCACTCAACGGTTTTGCTTGCTATCGATCACCATTGATAAGCTCTTGCCGACGGTACCGACAATTCGTACAGTAGGTAATCCGGTATCCGGCGACCGTTGCTCGTTGCAGAGCGTGACCACAATTCGGGCAAGTGGTTGTCTGCACAGCGCCATCTCCTGTTACCAATGGTGCAGCCATTGGTGGTGCGGGTGGTTGCGCGGCAACCAGCCGGGCCGGTTGCATATTCCACATCTTACTCAACAACTCAACAATCTGTGCGTAATCGATAGCACCACGCGAGCGCGGATCGTGTTCATAAATCGTCTTGCCCACGGCTGAAGCTTCAGAAAGGCGAACATTCACCCGCACTGGCGGTAACACCAATTGACCATAGGTGCGATTTAGATGGGCGAGCAACGTAATTGACTGCTTCATGCGGGGATCGACCATCGTCGGAATGATTGCCCGCACAACTGCCGTTCCCCCTTTCACCCGACCAATTTGGGCTATCAGTTTCTCAAGACCCTTGATCGCAAACGGCTCGACAGTGGTTGGAATAATGACATCGGTTGCTGCGATCAACGCATTCTGATTGAGAACCGTCAGCGAACCACCGCAATCGAAGAAGATAAAGTCATATTCCTGACGCAATGGCCGCACCAATTGTTCGAGCACACGCACCCAATCGGCCCGTCCAGCAATTGCCTGATGAGCCAGCAGTAAGCTCTCGTTGGCAGCGACCAGATCGAGGTTGGAGCGGGCAGACACGCGCACATCGGCCAATGGTTTGTGATCAACAATCGCTTCATACAGAGTACGCTTTGGCTGTACACCCAGCGCCATTGCCAGATTACCCTGGGCATCTATATCGATGAGCAGCACGCGGGCGCCCTTCAGCGCCAGACCAGCACTGACGTTCACGACTGTTGTGGTTTTGCCGATTCCGCCCTTGAGATTGATAACGGCGACCACCCGCGCCATGCGATACTCCTTATGCGGATGCTGTTCAATGCTTTGCCAGTGTAGTAGAGCACTGGCGGCTTGTCAAGATGGTGGGGTGTTGTGCTGGGGCTGTTAAACGTTTGCCTTCGACTCAGCAGATGATGCGGAAAGAGGGGGAGAGGAGCAGAAGCGCGTGCAGAAGGGGCAGCTTCCTGTTCCGACGGTGGTCTACGGTCAGGCTCTTCGTCGATGCGCTGATTATCCTCGTCAGCGCACGGTCAGGGTGGGGACCAACCTCCACATAACGCGGGCTGGCGGCTCGCGCACCCGGATGTTCATCGATGTCCCGCCGTTTTTGCATCGTCTGGTCAAAGCCCTGCAAACCCCATGGGAATCGATTCCCAAATCCTTCCCCCAAACGAGTGAGCTGAATTCACCGTATCAAGGGTAGCATACCGATACCGCTCCCTGTATGCTGTTCCTGTACATTCGGTTGGATAGAGCAGGTGGAGCCGATTATGATGGTAGATCGCGATCAAAGTATCAGACGGATCGAAATCGTTGCTGCAGCTCTGGTGGTAGTGACAAGCGGGTTTCTTGGTGGATTTGGTGCACGATCCATCGTTATCGGTGATTGGGTAACAGGCGGCGCATTTCTGGCAATTGGACTCATCAGCGTACTGCTTTCATTGAGTGTTCGTCCTTCTCAACATCAAAAAGTCTCAACTGCAATGTTGATCATCCTGATCCTGAAAGCCGGTTTTGGAGTTCTAGCAGTAACTTCCACGCTCCTGATTGTTTCCGGGCAGGATCTGATCGCCATCTGGTCAGGTTTTCCACCAGCATCGCGTCAGGTAGCCCGTCTCATAGCCCTGGCAGTCGTTGTTGGGCAGGGAATAGTATTGCTCCTGGTTACATTAACCTTACGACAGGCGATCATCCCTCAGTTGCGGCGAGAAATCGAACTGCGGATGCGCGATCTTAGTGAGCAACAATCGGCACTGATCGCCCAATTGCGCGAGGCTGCCATCCAAGAGGAACGCAACCGTCTGGCGCGTGATCTGCACGATACCATCAAGCAGCAATTGTTCAGCATCAATGTTGCCGCTGCGACGGCGCAAAGTCTGCTTCATCACAACCCTGAAGCCATAGTGCAACACATCCAGCATGTGCGTGACCTGTCGCAGGCGGCGATGGCAGAGATGAAAGCGCTGTTGACCCAACTGCGCCCACAACCGCTGGCAACCGTGGGCCTAATCGAAGCCATCCGCGATCAACTCGAAGCACTGCGCTTTCGCGCCGAAGTGACCACCGAGCTGCATTACGATGTGTTGCCCGATGAGGGCCGCCTGCCGCTCGGCGCGCAAGAGACGATCTTTCGCGTTGTGCAAGAGGCACTGTCGAACGTGGCGCGCCACGCACGGGCTCGCCACACTCAGGTGGCACTGACGTGTGAGACAACGAACGGAAGTGAGGTGCTGCGCGTTTGCATCACTGACGACGGACAGGGGTTTGATCCGGCGACAACCCCTTCTGGCATGGGGCTGACCAACATGCGCACGCGCATCGAGGCGATCGGTGGAACGTTGGCGGTGCGCTCGACACCGAATGCCGGAACCACCGTATGCTTTCGCATTCCACTCCTGGAACTCGAAGCTGATAAGGAAAAGGAACGACGTATGAAAGAAGAAAACCTTCAGCATGTCTATGTTGCAGGTGGTCTGACTGCACTGACGGGAACTGCGTTCGTGCTCGCTCTATTCCCGTTACTGATTGCGATCACCGGAAGCGGTCTATCTTATCTTGCAAGCTTCGGGATCGTCGGCGCCATCGCCGGTGTGCCGCTGGCATTTGCAACATGGAACTGGCGCCGTCGTACTTTGAAGCATGATCCAGATTCGATCTGGCGGAAGGTGTTGCGATCGTATGACATCATGACAGCTATCTTTCTAATGGTTTTGCTAGGATGGTTCGCCTTCTCACTACGTAGCATTGCCATAGGGCTGATCATCGCCGTTGCTTTGGTTGTTACCATCGTTAGTCTTATGCGCCTTTACCGGGTGCTCGATGCCCGGTTGACTGAATGGGCAACGATGCCTGCGCTGCGGACTCAGTTGCGCGAATACTACTTCCTCCTTGGATTTATGGTCGTTTTTCAGGTTCTGGTCTACAGCGGGTTATTTGGGCCGATACAGGCAGTTACTCTCTTCCACGATAAGCTCGATCAGCGCTGGTTCATCTCATTCCTTGCACTCGGATATCCTCTGCTTATTCCTCTCGGTATGCTCAACATCTTTCTTACCCGGCGGCAGATCCGGCGGTTGGAGGCACTAGAGCAACCGGTCGCCGAGCCGGTCGGCGATGCGCAGGTGCGCCGGTTACGTATGATCGCCCGTGGTTTGACGCTGGTCTACCACGCACTCTGTGTTGCGATTGGATGGTTTATATGGATGAACATTCCGCCAGTCGCGATAGCAATGGGGGTGATTGCGCTCGTGTTACTGGCGATCAAGTGGCGCGTCGAACGTACTCTTACAGCACGTGTTGGCGAATGGTCAACCTTTCAAGCGCAGCAGTCGGCGATGGCGCTCTACCTCACCTTCCTGCTCACCAACATTGCCGGCATCCTGGGAGGCTTCTTAGGGACGGCAATGGCATGGAGCGGACTCGACACGTCCAACACGGCGTTCGATAACGGCGCCGGTATGCTTCCAACCATTGCTCCGTGGACGATCTTCGGGTTCGGAACCTGGTGGCTCGGTACATGGATCTATCTGTCGATGCAGGTGATCGTCTCCTGGCAGCGCATCCGCGCCCTGGCGCAGCGGAAGTGACAGCCTGAACCTCAACTGGTGGTTTTATTCGTCTTATGAGTTGCAACCGGAGTCTAGTGGCTTACAATGACAAGGAAAGGAATTATTATGGAACAGGCTATAACCCCAACTCCAGCCCGTGAACGGATCGACCTGCTCGACATCCTGCGTGGATTCGCACTCCTAGGCATTCTGATCGTCAACATGGGAATCTTCAGTTTCCCGTTCATCGCCCAGTTCACCCGAACGCCACGCGGCGATAGTGTCCTCGATCATGCAACCGAGTTCCTCATTATGGCGTTGGCCACCGGCAAGTTCTACCCGTTGTTTTCATTCCTCTTCGGGCTGGGTATGTGGATGCAAATAGAACGCATCCAGGCGGTTGGCGGTAGTCCGGGGCGTTTTATGGTGCGTCGCTTGCTGGCCCTGATGGGATTTGGTCTGATACATGCGCTGCTCATTTGGAACGGCGACGTTCTGTTCGTCTATGCGCTGGTCGGGCTGGTAGCGCTCCTCTTCCGCAAGGTTCAGCCGCGCACGCTCCTGATCTGGGCGGGTATCCTGATAGCGATCCCGGTCATCTTTGGTACTGGCTTTGTGGCCCTGGGTACACTGCTGGCGGGCGACATGAGCGGTGCGGCAGAAGGAATGGCGATGCTTCGCGACCTGGAGCAGCGCACTATCGAGATCTACGCCCGTGGCTCGTGGGGAGAGATCTTCGTCTGGCGCATCATTGAGTGGCTGCTTTTCCTGTTTTTCTTGTTCCTGAATGGAGGTGTGCTCCAAATTCTGGCGCTCTTTCTGATCGGTATGTATTTTGGTAAGCGCCAAATCTTTCGGAATCTGAACGAAGGACCAGCGTCTGAGCGTCGACTACCTGCCGGAGGTGTGTGCCTCGTAGTAGGACTGATTGCCAATCTTGTCCTGGCATGGCAGACTCAGGTCACAGATCCTTCTTCACCACTGGCAGGATTGTGGCCTGTTCTGATACTGGTGGCTGGCCCAATTCTGAGTTACGGGTATCTGGCCCTGTTCGTAACGTTAACGCGCACCGATGTCTGGCGCCATCGTCTGCAACCACTGGCAGCAGCGGGTCGGATGGCGTTAAGTAACTACATCTCTCAATCGATCATCTGTACCTTAATCTTCTACAGTTATGGACTAGGATTGTTTGGACAGGTGGGTGCTTTCGCTGGGTTGCTGATCAGCATCGTGATCTGGGTAGTGCAACCGGGGATCAGCCTCTTGTGGCTCCGCTACTTCCAATATGGCCCATTGGAGTGGGCGTGGCGTAGCCTGATCTACGGCGAATCTCAGACAATAACACTACCGGCGAATCGTCCATCGACATTATAGGGAACCCTGCTCGGGTATCATTAACCATCCCCCTACGCTCATCGTCGTAGGGGGATGAGGGAGGCAAGAAACAGAGAGACAGCCTATGAATCCTATCCGTATCGCTCTTATTGACGATCACAGAATCGTTCGGCGCGGATTAAGCGCCTACTTTGCCGCTCAACCCGATATTATTGTCGTTGGGGAGGCCAGCAGTGGAGAGGAAGCGTTACAACTCGCCGAAAGCTGGCAGGCGGATGTCATTGTGATCGACGTGCTTATGCCAGGTGGTATCGACAGCATTGAAACCACCCGTCGTCTGAAGCGCTTGCTCCCGCGCACACAAATCATCATCCTGAGTGGATACGCTGACGACGCTCGAGTCATTGGCGCCTTGCGAGCAGGTGCAATCACCTACGTCGAGAAAGACAGCCAGCCGGAGCAGTTGCTTGAAGCAGTGCGGGGAGCAGTGCAAGGTAAAGCAATATTTGAACCAACGCTTATGCAGCGTATCCTCCAGGCTCAGACGATGAAAAGCAGCGATGTCTTGACCGAACGCGAGCGCGAGGTGCTAAGATTGCTGGCAGAGGGGCTGACCAATGCCGAAATTGCTGTACGACTGTCGGTGAGTGAAGAAGACGGTAAAGACCCATGTTGCCGGCATTCTGCGCAAACTTGGTCTGGCACATCGTACTCAGGCAGCTATCTATGCGCTACGTAACGGGATCGTTTGACTACCGCTGCGCCAATCCATCGAAAAAGGTTGTGATGATCAGGTCGGCAATAACATCACCATGCATCTCAGATTTTGCCTGTTCGGTGTGAAAGAATGGGTAAAGCATACCCAGCAGCAACCATGTTGCGGTATGAGGATCAACCGGTCGCAGTTCACCACGTTCGATGCCAGCACGAATGATGGCCGAGATCGGTGCAATCAACCCCTTGGCGTAGCAATGCTCGATACTGGCGCGAGCAGCCGTGCTTAAACGAGGCAAATCGTGATTACTTAGCCGCAGTAGCGCTCGCTGAGCAGGCGCCTGAGTGAACAACCCCCGGATCAACGCTGTCAACTGGCTGCGTGTATCTGGCTGGCGTTCAGCAGACTGAACAAGTTCCGCCATCTCATTCGCCCAGTTGTTCAGTACTGCGATCAGGAGGTCTTCTTTATCACGAAAATGATGGTAGAGGCCAGCTTTCGACAAGCCAGCAGCTTCGGCAATCTCGCGCATGGCAATGCCGTCGTAGCCATACGTCACGATCAGGCGCGCTGCTTCATCGATAATCCGGTTCCGAATTTGTTCTGAATGCTGTTGTCGACTCATACGATGGTTCGTGATAATAATGCCGGTACGTACCTATCCTATATTGTACTCCGATGTCGCAGGCAGTTGACAACAAGTGTCATCAGGTCGGATGGCCCCACCACTTCCCTGAGATCGCGGGTCGCTGGCCTGCGTCCTGTTGTGGGAGCTGAAATGTGCGAGCAGGGCAAGTTTGGCCCTGCCCGCTAACGAAGGTATGTTTTACGAATGAACGCCTGCCAGCGCGGTTGCACGTTCAGCAGCCCGACTCTTCAGCCCGAGCGCCAGCGGTGTGAGGAGCAGCACGACGCCCCCAATCACCAGGAATGCAAAGCTATAGCCGGCAACTGCACCGCCACCGGTTGCTGCTAGTAAGCCGACCAACACTGCCCCTAGCAACTGACCACTGCCCATAGTAACCGTGAGCAAGCCTTGCGCAGCGGCGCGCTCGCTAGCCGGTACTTCGTTGAGCAGGATGTAGCGTAACGCTGCACCCAGTAGGATTGCCAGCCCTAAGCCGATAACAATTGACGCAATGTAAAACATGACAAGCGTGGTTGACCACACTCCCAGCAGCACCATACCGATCCCGCTGAGCACAACTCCAACACTCACGACCATCCGCGAGCCAAACCGGTTGAGCATACGCCCCGAAATCGGCGAACCGACAGCCATTGCCAGCACGATTGGTAAGAGCATAAAGCTGGCCGTTGAGCTGCTTACCCCGTAGGCTGCGGTCAGCAATGCTGGTACAAAGACGATAGATGACTCGGCGATCCCTGCGCCGATGGCTAATGCTGTTGTCAACCAGATTTGCCGTGAGCGAAAGATGGCTGGTTGCAGGATCGGCTCGACAGCCCGTCGCTCGACGGTGATGAATACCGGCACAAGTGCGGCGGCCACGATCAGCGCACCTATCGCCAGTAGTGGTAATGTCCCGCCGCGAAGCTGATCTGGCTCGAGGCTGGTCAACCCGTAAGCCAGTGCCGTTAGCATGATGCCAAGAGTTACCAGCCCTACCATATCGAACGGTGTCGTCGTTGTGCGCGTGCGTCCGGGCAAGAGCCGCAGGCTGAACAGAATCAGAACTACCGCAATTGGGATGTTGACCAGGAAGAGCCATTGCCAGCCGAGCAGTAATAGCAATCCACCAATAATCGGCCCGATGAGAAAGGCAATCCCGAAGACCGCCCCGATCAAACCGAGGGCTGATCCGCGCTGCTCAGGGGGGAATGTGTCACCGATCACCGCACTAGCTACGGGAATAACTCCACCGGCGCTGATTCCCTGTACTAGTCTCCCCGCCAACAACAGGGTAAAAGATGGTGCAATAGCAACCAACAGCGAGCCGAGGGCAAATCCGCCCAGACTGGCGACGTACAAGAGACGGCGTCCAAAGCGATCAGAGAGGGCAGCAATGGTGGGTGTACCAACCAGGTTGCCCAATACGTAGATCGAAAAGACCCATGACAGCGCTCGTTCATCGACGGCAAAGACGCGCTGAATGACCGGCAATGCCGGCCCAACGATCGCAATATCGAGCGCTGCCATTAAGACACCGACAAATAGGAGTCCCAGAATTTGATTCCGCTGTCGTTCACTGTTCATAAGCTGTACTCTCCTCAATTTTGTACTTATACCGACCGACCGGTCGGTTTGTATTATAGCACAAGGGGTGCATAATTGAGAAGAGAGCGGAGAGAGCGGAAATGAGGTGAGGAGTGAGAAGTGAGCAGGGAGTACGGAGGACAATACCCTTCACCGGAAAGATAGAAGCAGGTTCCCAACCTGCTCGCGGAGGGGCCTGTAGCAGATGTACTGGTATGGGGAGAGATGAGGAAGGGGTTGATGAGGTGGGTGAGGGTTCCAGCCGTTCATCCCAAAACACGGCCTTTCAGCCCGTGCTACTAGGTGACCATACGGATCGGTGATTATCCGTTGGCAGGGGTGTGAGTGTGTTCTTGTCGCTCTGTGCAACTACTGGCGAAGGAAAGAGCCTTGCCCCCAAATCGCGGTATAATCAGAGTATTCGACGAACGGCAAGCGTGCATTTTTGCGCTGCCCGATACAAAGGAGTATCACAATGGATTTGACGGCAAATTACGATATGTTTCTCGGCCCCGAACACGAGATGCTGCGCCAGACCGTGCGTAACTTCGCCGAACGGGAAGTAGCACCATACATCCGCGAGTGGGATCGAAGCGGCGCAAAGGCGGAAGGGCCAGAGGATCGACCGTATCTGCGTCCGGTTCTGAAACGGATGGGAGAGCTTGGTTTTCTCGGTATCTGTATTCCGCAGCGCTACGGCGGGGCCGGCATGGATTATCTGGCGCTTGCCGTGGTGTGCGAGGAGCTTGAGCGTGTTGATAGCTTTCTGCGTGTGGTGATGAGTGTGCATACCGGGCTAAACTCACTCTCGATTTTTCAGTGGGGAACGGAAGAGCAAAAACAACGCTTTCTGGTACCGCAGGCGCGCGGTGAGAAGCTGGCTGCATACTGTCTCACTGAACCCAATAGCGGTACTGATGCCGCAGCGATGCAGGCGACCGCCCGCCGTGAAGGTGATGAATACGTTCTCAATGGTGAGAAGATTTGGATCAGCCTTGCCGATCTGGCCGATAACTTTCTGGTGTTTGCCAAGACCGATCCCAGCGCTGGGCCACGCGGTATTACTGCTTTTATCGTCGAGCGCTCGATGCCCGGTGTCCGCAGTTACCCCATTCACGGCAAATTGGGAGTACGCGCCGGCAACACCGGCGGCGTTGTCTTCAACGATGTGCGGGTACCGCTCTCGCACCGGCTTGGTGAAGAGGGGGAAGGCTTTAAGATCGCGATGGCTGCGCTTGATAATGGACGCTATACCGTTGCCGCTGGCGCAACCGGTCTGATCCAGGCCAGCCTTGAGGCGAGTATCCGCTACGCCCGCGAACGACAAACGTTTGGCGTTCCCATTGCTGAACATCAACTCGTGAAGCGTATGATCAGTCATATGGTGCGCAAACTCGATACATCGCGGCTCCTCGTCTACCGGGCGGGCTGGATGAAGAATAAGGGTATTCGCAACACTCGTGAGACGACATTAGCCAAGTGGCATGCGACTGTCAGTAGCTTTGAGGCTGCCGATGATGCCATTCAGATTCACGGTGCATACGGATACGCCGATGAGTATCCAGTTGAACGGTATTTGCGCAATGCGCGCGGTGCGATTATCTACGAAGGCACTCGTGAATTGCAAGAGTTGTTACAGGCCGATTTTGTGATGGGCTACCGCAAATATCCGAAGCTACGCTGTGAGCTGCCAGCGTATGATCCGGATTTCTGGGAAAGTGATGGTTGATGTTGTTGATTTCAGCCCTTGGCTGATTGGGATGAACCGGGCATCTTCCTGCCATCATCGGGCAATATCAAGCACCTATCCGAAATCTCCTATCGCAGCAGAAGAATGGTCGGGGCGCAGCGTCGCTGCGCCGGGAAAGAGGGTGGCGGGATACGTCTGATGGGAGCGTTGCGGGGTGAGCAGCGTGGGAATGGTCGATACGCCGAGTGGCGGGTACTAGTCGGGGTAAGGCGCCCCCTCGCCCCGACAGGTGTCCACGGCGATGGTCGCGGAGCGCCTATCCGACATACCCTGTTGCAGCAACAGATCGGTTCGGGCGTCGCACCGCCTCGCCCCTATTGACTCGTTCAACATTTGAAAGCAGGTCTTGCGCGATGATAGAACATAACGGTCCGAGTGAACGATCGCCATTCCTCATCATTACACCTAATCCAGCAATTGATCGGATACTAGTTGTTCCCGCACTTCAGATTGGCAAAGCGCAACGGGTACAAGAATCTCGGATCGCTGCTGGTGGCAAAGGACTGAATGCCGGCAGAGCAATGAAGGCTCTCGGTGTTATCGCATCGATCCTGGCCCCGCTCGGTGGCTTTACCGGTCAACAGGTAACACACCTGGCCCGGCGTGAGGGTTTAGCGCTCAGTGACGTTCCTATCGGCGATGAGACACGAGTTTGTACGCTGGTCGTCGATCTGGCTACGCAACAGGTCACCGTCCTAAACGAAATTGGGCCACAGCTTACTGCTACGGAGTGGGCAACGTTCGAGCAAGCGATCCTCGACCATCCGGCGACGTGGCATCTCTTTTGTGGTAGCCTCCCGCCGGGGGTTGAAGCATCAACGCTAGCAGCATTAATCAGAGCGTTGCGTATACGAGGAAAACGGGTTCTGATCGATACCAGCGGTGCAGCGCTGGCAATGGCAATTACCGCTCAACCGGACGTGGTCAAGGTCAATGGCGAAGAGCTAGGGGGTCTGTTCGGCGACCATATCAATAATGAACACACCGCTTACCAGGCCGCCATCCGTCTACACCGGGAAGGGATCGAGCAGGTGATTGTTACACTTGGTGCCGATGGTGCGATTGGTGTCAATCGAACAACGGTTGTCAAAGCTACCCCGCCAGCAGTACCGGTTCAAAACCCGATTGGTTGCGGAGATTCATTCTTTGCCGGCCTGGCTATCGCGCTTGAACGCGGGCAACCACTCGCTACGGCACTCCGGCTAGCTACCGCTTGTGGCGCAGCCGATGCCCAAACGCTGGCTCCCGGCCACATCGCCTACGCTACCGTCAACGCACTTGCCGAAAAGGTGCACTTACGCTACTGGTGAACTTCAGCCGGTTGGGGTGGTGAGGCATCGATCAGACGTGCTAACTGCCGCATTTGATCAGCATTCAGATATGCACTCCGCTGCCCAGAGGCTGTATAAAAAGCCAGATCGCCGGAAGCGCCAAGGATGAGACGGTACGATCCCAGCTCGCGAATCCGCTTCTGCACCGAACCGAGCAGTTCGCGCAGTACAGCGACCTCATCAGCATTCAGCACTACAGCATCGTAACCACGAATCAGATGGTGTAACACCAACGCCGGTGTTGCTTCAGGATGGTACGCTGCCTCAAATTCACCGATCAGCGCAATCCGCATCCTCTGCCTCCCTCGCGACCGGTCGGTCGCGAATTGCAATGACCACCTGCCAGATACTCGTCTCATCGAACGGAACTGGCGGCAAGCTTGTATCGCCAAATACACTGAGCGGTCGTAGGCCGGCAGTGCGTAGCATCGCCGTCAATTCCGGAAAACCGTACAGCCGAATCTGGTCGCCTGGATGGGTTACATCAATGCCACGACTGACATCAACATAGCGGTAATCAATTTCAAGCACTGCCCGGCGCGGGTCAAAGCGGGCTTCGCGTAAAACGAAACCACTTCCAACCGGATACCAGCCACTCCGGAAGTCATGGAGGTAACGACTAATCTGGTAGGGATTAAGACACTGTAGTAGAAGTTTGCCACCGGGAACCAGGGCACGAGCAATACCATTTAAGACAGCCTGATTTGTCTCATCGTCGAAAAAGCCAAGACTACTGTTCATCAATAAAACGGCATCAAAGCGCTCGTGGTAGGGTAAACAGCGCATATCACCGGTGACAAACTCAACATTCAACCCCCGTTCGGTTGCTACTGCACGAGCGTGGGCAATGACCGCCTCAACAGCATCAAGTCCAACCACCGTCCAGCCACGTTCTGCCAGCACCAGACTATGCCGTCCGCCGCCACACGCCAGATCAAGGATCGTCTCAACGCCCCGTAAGCTAAGTGCGTTGATCAGAAAATCAACTTCACGGCGGGTTAGCTCATCGGCGTATTGCCGATAATGAGCAAATTCATAAACCTGGAATAACTCTTCCCACCACTCACGCGAAGCCTGTTCAGGCATCACAAACTCCTGATCCGCTTACAGATCGATGGTGCGCGGCATAATTGGCAATTCATCAACGCGCAGACTGGGCGGCAGGGTACATACCCAGAGCAATGCCTGCGCCACATCATCAACCGTCATCAGACGCTTACGCAAATCTTCAGCCGGGTTTAGCGGTGCAATATCGGCATTGATCATCCCAGAGTATACTGTTGTCACGAAGACATTGTACGGGCGTAACTCTTGTGCCAGGGCTTGTGACAGGCCCGATAACGCGAACTTGGCGGCGCAAAACGGTGCAATGTTCGCCACGCCCACCTTTCCAACCCGTGAGCCGAGGTTAACAATGGTACCACTCCGCTGACGCTTCATATACGGTACCACTGCCCGCATCAAATAAAATACGCCGTTAAGATTGGTATTCATAACCTCTTGCCACTCGGCGTCGGTAAATTGCTCGAGCGGCGCAATCTTCTCGATATTGCCGGCACAGTTTAACAAGATATCGACTCGCCCCATCATCTGGACGGTCGTGTCCACCAGATACTGGACCTGTGATGAGACCGTAATGTCGGTTGGAATTGCGAAAGCGTTGTGGCCCTCGGTTGTGATCATGCTGACCAAATGTTCAAGCCGTTCACGTCGCCGGGCAGCGACCACGACCGTCGCTCCTTCGCGAGCGAAGAGCCGGGCAGCGGCGTAACCAACCCCACTAGAAGCACCGGTAATAATTGCAACTCGTCCTCTTAACTTCATGACATTCTCTCCGAATACTGCTGGAAATCACGGCTTCATAGATATTATACCTGAAGAATAAAATAAAATCGGCGCTGATGAAGGGACAGTCGGCGTTTGCAAAGTTTTCATCGTTTGGACCGAACGGTTGCCGATGGTCCCCGACCCATGCGCTTGCCTGGGCGCGCAGGTCTCTGGTCTGGGTCTTGCAATAACATGGCAAGAAACCATCGTGTGTCGCATGAGGATGCCATCATCCCCCAGGCCCTCGCAAGGCGAGGTCGGGGAAACCTTCCCTTACCATACGGTGACGAGCATGATTGGTGGGACAACCAGAGGTTTGCCGCAGATGACCGCTACATCGTCCGTATCAATCGGGCCAACCTATACCAGGACGGTTGAACAGCAGTCTGAACAGGTTTCACCGCTCACGCCAAGCGCGGGCTAGCAGCTCGCGCTTCCGGGTCATAGGAGCATTCTCAGAACTTTCTAAGGCAAGCTTGGTTATACTCTGGTAGAATCATTGTGCTACTATTGCGTTAGTGTGCGAGAGATGGTATAACATAACAGGTAACAACATACAGGAAAAGGGTCGCGATGTACTGGGAAACCATCACTGATCTGTTACACCACCCACGAGTTATCGAGACACGTTACCATATGCACCACAGTGTTCCCAAGCATGATCATCTTATGCGTTCGGTACACTTCTCGTACTATCTGGCACCATTTTTTGGCGCCGATCAGGTAACGTGTGTTCGTGCTGCCCTCTTACACGACCTCGACTCGCGTTATGGTACCCTGACCACTCATGGCGCTATTGCGGCACGGGTAGCTGCTGAGCTGGGCGAGCCGGAAGCAGTTTCGGCAGCTATCATTAGCCACATGTACCCCTTTGGCCCACGTCCAACCACTCGTGAAGGGTGGGTATTAGCGGTAGCTGACAAACTGGCTTCACTGGCCGATCTGAGTGCATTTATCGGTGGGTTGTTCTCTGGGCGGAGTCTCCATATTCGCCGCCAGCTCTGCAAGAGTGACCCCTTTTACGCCTCGCGCCGTGCCCGACGACGGCACCGCCGTCTGATCAGTTCACTCTGGCGGCGACTGGGCCGTAAGGGCCTTAGCTGGTGGCGTTTCGATGGTCGTGAAACGGTAGGGCGGGTTTAGAGTCCGTGGTTGGATACAGCTATCAGAGGTCAAGACGGAGTTTTGGTAGGGGCGCAGCGGTGCTGTGCCCCTACCACATTATGACATAGTGGCGATGAGGGGATGGGTATGGCGCTGTGCAATGCGGGCCAGTGGCCCGCGCACCCAGGGGGCGCAGCGGTGCTGTGCCCCTACCACATTATGACATAGTGGCGATGTGGGGATGGGTACGGGTAGATGGATAACAACGTGATGGCGGGGTTACATCCACACGATTCAGCGAACAGGTTTAGAACTCCCGTTCGGTGTGGTGAGGGATAGCCGGTATGTAGATGTGATAGATGTCTCACCGCTGCAAATCCCGATGCAAAACCTGTGTTATAATCACCGTACCATTGCACACTACCAATTTACCATCATCGCGGTGACCCGTAGGCCCGGATGCCAGGGCGTAAAGGTGGAAGCTGGTGAGAGTCCAGCGCTGTGCCGCAACTGTAACCGGCTACTATAAGCCGGAAGCCAGGACGCCTGCCGCGATAGAGTGTTCGTTCAGCCCTTCTCGAGCTAAGGAGGATGAACGAGGCCTGCATGAGGTTATCATGCGGCGTCATCGTTTCATAGCCCCGACCGAGAAGGTCGGGGTTTTTGTTTATATGTCAACAGTAAGGAGACGGTCGTGTCTGAGGAGGCAACTGCACCGATTGGGTCGGGGTCATCGCCTGAAGCAGCGGCTCGCCGCAAGGCGGTGAGAGCTAGCCATGCACCGAAAGGGTTGGTCATTGTCAATACCGGTGAGGGGAAAGGGAAGACAACCGCTGCCCTAGGTATTCTGCTACGGGCCTGGGGGAGAAATATGCGCGTCGGTGGTGTGCAGTTTATCAAGCACGAACAGGCAAGATTTGGTGAATTGCGGGCACTCGAACGCATAGGGATTACGTTGACGCCCCTCGGTGATGGGTTTACCTGGACCAGCCGCAATCTCGATGAGACCCAGGCCCGTGCATTGCATGGCTGGGAAATCGCCAAACAACAGATTACGAGTGGTAATTTCGATGTCTTTCTGCTCGATGAGTTTACATATGTGATGCACTATGGCTGGCTGCCTGCCACTGAGGTTGTAGAGTGGCTGCGAGCGAACAAGCCGCCAATGTTACATCTCATCATTACCGGTCGCTATGCACCGGCAGAACTGATCGAGTACGCCGATCTGGTCACGGAAATGCGTGAAGTAAAGCATCCATTCCGCGATCAGGGGATTCGGGCACAGCCAGGGATTGAGTACTAACAGCTCTCTAAGCCGGTACACGGGGGACACATGGGCGAACAGCTTAAGCGCAATATGGTGCAGCGACTCGATGGGCGGCTAGTGAATGCCGGTGCTCGTCGGGGGATGTTGATCGTCTGTGCCACCGGTTGCTGCTGTGGTCATACGGAACGTGGTTTTGCACCGGTTCCGACCGATCTGTATCATCAAGAATGGGAACGCCGTCGTTTGCGCAATCGCGTTCATCTCAGTCAGGGTGGGTGTCTGGGGCCATGCCCGCTGGCGAATGTTGCCCTCTTGTTGTTTGATGGCCGTCCCTATTGGTTTCACTCGCTCAATGATCCGGCGTTAGTACCGGTTCTGTACGATTTTATCGAAGACTTGTTGGCTGCTGAGCGTCCTGTTGCGCCACCACCAGCGCTGGCGCCGCATGTGTTCAATGGCTTTGCCTGGAATGGCGTGGAAGCTGCGACAACTACTCTCGACCGTTTGCCAGCGGTGGCCGGCAGTGGGATTCTTGTTTTGAGTCAGGCCGACACCGATCTCTTGGCCCTCGAGCAGGCACAGACGCTGCTTCCAGAAGGTTTTGCTCCGCTGTATATGGCGCATATTGGCCGCTTGACCGAACCAACTGCAATAGATCGCTTGCTTGAACAACATCTACCGGCGGCAGCCATTGTGGTGGTGCGGCTCCATAGTCCGGCTGCGTTTCTGTACGGTTTGGAACGGTTACAGCAGTGGGCTGCGGCTACCGATGGTTTTCTGCTCTGCCTGCCAGCAGTCGATGAGGTAGACCCTGATCTAATGGCCCGATCAACGGTGGGAGTACCATTGGCGATGCTGATCAGCGCCTATTTTCGGGTAGGCGGGGCGGTGAATCTGGCCAACGGACTGCAATGTCTGAGTGACCATCTGCTGGTGAGCGGATGGGGCTACGATCCGCCAATTGAGCTGCCATTACACGGGGTGTATACCCTGCCACGACCGGCACGCCGTGGTCGCAGACAAGATGCAGCGACTATCACGGCGACAGCAAGTGATGCACCGACAGTTGGGGTGCTCTTTTACCGTGCCCATCTTCTGAGCGGGAATACAGCGTTTGTCGATGCGCTGATCGCGGGCTTGCAGGCACGTGGCATGCAGGTACGTGCTGTCTACACACAATCGCTGAAGGCAACCGCTACTGACGGGTTGCCGATTGGGTTAGGATTGTTACAGCAAGCTGGCCCGCCGGATGTGATCGTTTCGACTCTTAGTTTCGCACTTGGTGCTGATGATCCGCATCCGTTCAGTCGTCTTGATGTTCCGGTGGTGCAGGCACTGCTCAGTAGCAGCAGTCGTGAGGCGTGGCAACGCGATGGTCGTGGCCTGGGGCCGCTCGATACAGCCATGAACGTTGCTCTACCAGAACTCGATGGCCGTATCATCGGGGTGCCGATTGCGTTCAAGTCGCAGGAAGGGGAAACAGCCGCTCGTTCATTACCGGATCACGAACGGATTGAGCGGCTGGCAGGTTTGGTCTGGCGATTGACCCAGTTGCGCCGGAAGCTGAACAGCCAAAAGCGGATTGCTATTATCTTGACGAATAGCAGCGCGAAAGCGCAACGGATCGGAAATGCTGTTGGCCTGGATGCACCGGCGTCGCTAATGCGCATCTTTGCGGCCCTCCGTGAGGCTGGTTATGCCGTGGGTGAATTACCGGAGAGTGGTGATTCGCTGATTGCCAGTCTGATCGCACGCTGTTCGTATGATGAGACCTGGCTGACAACCGAGCAGTTGGCACAGGCCTATCGTGTTCCTGGCGAAACCTATCGGCGCTGGTTTGCCGAATTACCGCTGCCGTTGCAAGAGGCTATGATCCGTCAGTGGGGACCGCCCCCCGGCCAGGCGTATGTACACCGCGGTGATCTGGCGCTGGCCGGAATAGAAGTTGGCAACTGCTTTATCGCCCTCCAACCACCACGTGGCTACGATATGGACCCTGACGCCATTTATCACCGACCTGATTTACCGCCACCGCATAACTACTACGCCCTTTACCGCTGGTTGCGTGATGAATGGCGAGCTGATGCCATGATCCATCTCGGCAAGCACGGTACCCTCGAATGGTTGCCTGGTAAAGGGGTTGGTTTGAGTGCCCTTTGTTTTCCCGATCCCTTCCTGGCTGATATGCCTTTGATCTACCCTTTCATCATCAACGACCCCGGTGAGGGTACACAGGCAAAACGGCGCGCCCATGCGGTCATTGTGGATCATCTCACCCCACCGATGACAAGTGCCGGTGCATATGGTGATCTGGCCGAGCTGGCTCAACTGGTTGATGAGTACTATCGTATGGAGCGACTCGATCCAACCAAGCTACCACTCTTGCAACGGCAGATTTGGAATGTGCTCCAACGTAGTCAATTGGCCGATGACCTACGCTACATATTGCAGGCCGATCACGGTGATCATCGTCACGAGTGGGATGGTAGTGTGCTGGATGATGGCACACCGACTGTCCTGGCCGAACTAGAGGGGCGCGAGGTGGCCCATCTCCTCGAAGACATTGAAGGGTATCTGTGTGAGCTGACCGGCGCCCAGATTCGTGATGGATTGCATATTCTCGGCACGTTGCCAGAAGGTGAGCAGTTCGTCGATCTCGTGTATCATCTGCTGCGGTTGCCAAATCTCGATGCCCCTAGTCTGCCAGCCGCCGTCGCCACTGCACTTGGCGTTGACTGGTCGGCATTACAGGAAGCGCCAGGGCGGCGGCGCGCCGGAGACGAGCACTTTTTGACGAATGCCGATCTGATTGAACACATCGAAACACTCTGTCGAACCCTACTGCGTCAGCTTTGTGACCACGACTGGGCTGCGTCGGCAATTGGTGAGGTGGTAGCACAGGTGCTACCCGGTTGCAGTGACAGTTCACCTATCTTGCAAGCCCTACACTACGCCTGTGACCAGCTTGTGCCACGGCTCCGCCAGAGTGCCGCTGCCGAAATCGAACATCTGCTGGCAGCCTTGGCCGGACGCTTCGTACCACCAGGGCCAAGTGGTGCCCCCACACGAGGAATGGCGCATGTGTTGCCCACTGGACGCAACTTCTACAGCCTTGATCCGCGTAGCGTGCCTAGTATGGCTGCCTGGGAGACCGGCCAGGGGTTGGCAAATGACCTGTTACGCCGCTATCAACAGGAATACGGTACATGGCCTGAAAGCGTAGGAATTAGCATCTGGGGTACCAGTCTCATTCGTACTGCCGGTGATGATGTAGCGCAGGTGATGGCCTTGTTGGGCGTGCGACCGCGCTGGCAACGCGAAAATCGGCGGGTTATCGGCTTTGAGGTTATTCCGCTCACCGAATTGGGTCGGCCACGCATCGATGTCGTCTGTCGGATCAGTGGTTTCTTCCGCGATGCGTTTCCTCATCTGATTGAGCTACTCGATCAGGCGGTACAAACGATCATTGATCTTGAGGAACCGTTTGAGCTGAATTTCCCACGCAAACATGCTCACCTAACGGCGCAGACGTTGGCAGAAGGTGGTATGCCCGTTGAAACGGCACAACGTGAAGCGCGCTACCGCATCTTTGGCAGCCCACCGGGAAGTTACGGTGCCGGGATGCTCCCGCTCATCGACGGGCAAAACTGGGTGAACGATGCCGATCTGGCCAGGGTATATCTGCGCTGGGGTGGATATGCGTACACAAGCACTGAACAAGGGATACCAGCAGAGAATGCCTTTGCCGCTGCTCTCAGCACCGTTCAGGTCGCCACTAAAAATCAGGACAATCGCGAACACGACATCTTCGATAGTGATGACTATTTCCAGTTTCATGGTGGCATGATCGCGACCATTCGTGCACTTACCGGCCGCAATCCCGCCCGCTACTTTGGCGATAGCAGTGATCCTTCGCGACCACGCACTCGCGATCTACGCGAAGAAGCCCGTCGTGTCTTTCGGACGCGGGTGGTCAATCCGAAATGGCTGGACAGTATCCGTCGGCACGGCTACAAAGGTGGCCTAGAACTGGCGGCAACTGTTGATTACCTCTTCGGCTACGATGCGACGGCCCAGGTACTGGCCGACTGGATGTATGAGCAGGTTACAGAACGGTATGTACGTGATCCGGATGTACAGCAGTGGTTGCAAGAAGTGAATCCCTGGGCATTACAGGCGATTGCCGAACGGCTCAACGAAGCAATTGGTCGAGGAATGTGGCGTAATCCTTCACCGGAAGCCCAAGCCACCATCGCCGAGATTCTGAACCAGGGTGAAGCTGCGCGCGAGGGACTGTCTACGACAAGCGACGACTATCGCGAATCAGCGTAGCAATAAACACAGGAAAGGAGGAACCCATGGATCTGCTTCAAACAACTATCAATCAGATCGGGCCACTCGACGATCAGGCAGCTACTGCTGCGCGTCGCCGCCAGGATACGCTTACGAAACCAGCAGGTTCACTCGGACGATTGGAAGAGCTATCGATCCGGATTGCCGGTATCACCGGACGCGAACGGCCACGGTTAACTACGCCGGCTGTGATTGTCATGGCCGGTGATCACGGTGTTGCCCGCCAGGGTGTCAGTGCATTTCCAAAAGAGGTTACTCCACAAATGGTCTTAAACTTCTTGCGTGGGGGCGCAGCGATCAACGTGCTGGCCCGTCATGTCGGCGCCCGTGTGATCGTAGTTGATATTGGTGTTGCAACCGATTTACCGGCCCATCCTAAGCTAATCAGTCGCAAACTTGCGTATGGTACAGCCGACTTCACCGAAGAACCGGCAATGAGTCGCGAGCTTGCCCGACAATCAGTAGAAGTTGGTATTACGTGTGCGAATGAAGCGATTGATAGTGGAGTCGATCTGCTGGCTACCGGAGAAATGGGCATTGCCAACACCACGGCAGCGAGTGCTATTGTCGCCGCGATCACCGGTCGCCCGGCCAGTGAGGTGACCGGACGCGGTACCGGTATTGACGATGCCGGTTTGGCTCGAAAAATTGCGGTCATCGAGAAGGGCCTGACGCTCCATCGTCCTCATCCGAACGATGGTCTCGACGTGTTGGCGAAGGTAGGCGGCCTGGAAATCGGCGGCCTGGCCGGTGTGATCCTCGGCGCGGCGGCCCGACGGGTGCCGGTCGTTATCGACGGTTTCATTTCGGGAGCAGCAGCCCTGATTGCGGCCACGTTAGCACCTGCCGTCACGCCGTATCTGATTGCTGGTCACCGGTCAGTTGAGCGTGGGCATAGTGCCGTCTACAGCCATCTCGATCTCCAACCACTCCTCGATCTCAACATGCGGCTGGGCGAGGGTACCGGCGCGGTGCTGGCAACGTCAATCTGTCAGGCAGCGTGCAAAATACTCGACGAAATGGCGACATTTGCCGAAGCTGGTGTATCGGAAGGTGAGCAGCAATCGAAGTAACACCGTATCTACAACGGAGGTCGATAATGAAGCGATGGCAGCGGTGGCTCATTGTCTGTGTGGGGGCGGTACTCTTACTGGTGTTTGAGGCTCAACCGGCGTATGCGATGCACATCATGGAGGGGTTTCTCCCACCCCTGTGGGCGTTGTTTTGGTTCGTGGCGGTGATTCCCTTTTGGGTTATCGGCGTTCGTCGCCTCCGTGCACTCATCAGCGATACACCCGAGGTACGCCTCTTGCTTGGCTTTGCCGCCGCATTTACCTTCGTCCTGAGTGCACTCAAATTGCCTAGTGTCACCGGATCGAGCAGTCACCCGACCGGCACCGGGCTCGGTGCCATCCTGTTTGGGCCATGGGTGATGAGTATTCTCGGCTCGATCGTGTTGCTGTTTCAGGCACTCTTGATTGCGCACGGTGGTCTCACCACCCTCGGCGCCAATGCGTTTAGTATGGCGGTCGTCGGCCCGTGGGTGGCATGGCTCATCTGGCGGAGTCTGAACGGACGCGCACCCTTCTGGATGACCGTCTTTCTGGCGGCAGCGTTGGCCGATCTCTCGACGTATGTGGTGACGTCACTGCAATTGGCGTTGGCGCATCCCGATCCGGTGGGTGGGATCGGTGCTTCATTTATCAAATTCGGTACCATTTTCGCCGTCACGCAACTACCGCTCGCAATCAGCGAAGGGATTCTGACGGTGTTGATCATGAATGCCTTGCAAACGAATGCCAAAGCAGAACTGGAAGTCCTTGCGATGAAAGGAATCCGTCCATGAACGCACAACCGTTATCCTGGCCGGTGGTGATCATCCTCGGGCTGATCGTCATTGCCCTGACCATCACACCGTTGTTGGTGATCGGTGGTACGGAGTTTGGCGGCGCTGACGTTGCAGCCGAAGAAGCGGTCACCGCGATCAATCCCGACTATGAGCCGTGGGCGACGCCTCTGTTTGAGCCGCCGGGGAGCGAAACCGAGAGTCTCTTATTTGCCCTCCAGGCCGGACTGGGCGCTGGGGTGATCGGCTATTTCTTCGGCTGGCAGCACGGTCGGCGTCAACGACGAGATCGGTGATCCATGCTGCGAGTGATTGATCGCTATGCCTTTACCAATCGACTCCGAACGGTCGATCCGGCGCAGAAGAGCGGGATTGCGCTGACCACCATCGTCCTCTGTCTGATACTCGACCGACCGTTGGTCGGTGGGCTGGCGCTCCTGTGGATGATCGGGCTGATCATCGGCTATGCACGAGTACCATGGCGCGTGATGATGGCGGTACTGAGCGCCGAGAGTGTCTTTCTGGTGCTATCGGTGATCGGGATTGCAGTGAGTCTCAGCTTTGAAGCATCGGCACATGCACTCCAGCTTGGGCCGATCTATCTGAGTATTCACCGCACATCGGTCCTCGTTGCGCTCCAGGTCTTCAGCCGTGCCCTCGGTTGCGCGGCTGCACTCAATTTCTTGATCGTGACGACGCCGCTGATCGATCTGATCGATCTCTTGCAGCGATGGCGGATACCGGCCATCCTGATTGACATCATGATGCTGAGTTATCGGGCTATCTTTCTGTTGCTCGATACGCTCGAGCGCATGGTCATCGCACAACAGGCCCGACTGGGATATGCTTCCTGGCGTGCAACGCTGCGTAGCTCGGCCATGATCGGTAGTCGGTTGTTCATCGCTGCGTATCAGCGCAGTCGGATGCTCGAACAGGCGCTGATCGGTCGCGGATTCTGCGGCGAGGTGCGCGTGTTACCGCTCAGGTATCGGTACGATCCGGTGTTGTGGGTATTCCTGGTGATGATAGTGATCACCTTCGGCCTGGCAAGGATGTGGGGATGACAACGATTCTAGTATTTGAAGATGTTTTGTACCGCTTTGCCGGTTCTTCGGTTCCGGCACTCCAGAACGTTTCCCTGACCATTCCCACCGGGCAGCGGGTGGTGGTTCTGGGGCGCAACGGCGCCGGCAAGAGTACGTTGCTGTTGGTCGGTGCAGGGGTGCTCCGTCCGCAACAGGGCAGGGTTCGTCTGGGTGATCGCCCGATCGACTATTCACGCACCGGCCTGCGTCATCTCCGGCACCATGTCGGACTGGTGATGCAATCACCGGATGAGCAGCTCTTCAGTGCCAGCGTCTGGCAAGACATCAGTTTTGGGCCACTCAATCTCGGATTAGGCCCTACGGCAGCAGAGCAAGCCGTGCGTGACGCTGCTGCGTTGTGTGATATTACCGATCTGCTCGACCGGCCTACCCATGCATTGAGTGGTGGGCAAAAGGCACGAGTCGCGCTGGCCGGAGTGCTGGCGATGCGCCCACAGTATCTGCTGGTTGATGAAACGACATCCGGGCTTGATCTGTGGGCACGACAGCAGATTGTTCAGGTGTTTGAACGACTCGTTGCGCAAGGACGAACCGTTGTGTTGGCGACTCATGATTTGACCCTGGCCAGACGCTGGGCCGATCTGGTGATTGTGTTGCACGCGGGCAGCGTCGCTGCCGTCGGTTCGCCCCAACAGATATTGAACGATACCGCACTCCGGTTGCTCATTGCTCCACCAGAGGTATGGTGTGATGGGAATTGAACAGCTATGCCAGCGTTGCACCATTGCCCTGCTGGCACTGGCAATTGATTACAGTCTGGGCGATCCACCAGACCACCTGCACCCGGTTGCGTTGATGGGGCGCTGGTTACGACTGGGCGAACAGTACGCACCGGATACAGCACTGGCGCGTCTAACCTGGGGCGCTGGTTGGTTAGGTCTAAGTTGGTGGTTGGGCAGCAGCGTTGCGTCCTGGCTGCCGCAGCACTGGTTGGTACAGAGTGGGTGTGCCTCGTTGCTGATGGCTTACCGTGGGTTAGATCGGGCTGTAGCCGAAGTAGAAGCCGCACTCGCAAGCGGTGATCTGGTTGAGGCGCGTCGATTACTGGGCTGGCACCTAGTCAGTCGGCCTACCGCCGATCTCAGTACGGCTGAGGTTGCCGGGGCTGCAATCGAGTCGCTGGCCGAGAACCTCAGTGATAGCGTGATCGCACCCCTCCTGGCGCTATTGATCGGCGGTCTACCGGCAATGGTAATCTACCGTTTTACCAACACTGCTGACGCAATGTGGGGCTATCGCACACCAACCTACGAGCATCTAGGGAAAATTGCAGCACGCTGCGACGATGGCTTCAACATCGTACCGGCTCGCCTGACGGCGATCCTGATTGCATTGGCAGCGCAGATCGTCAACCGGCGTGGACGAGAGGCTTGGGACATCGCACGACGTGACGCAGGCAAGACGGCTTCACCCAATGCGGGCTGGCCGATGGCGGCAATGGCCGGGGCGCTCGATACGATACTCACGAAGCGCGATCACTACGCGCTCGGTAGTGGATCGCATGTTCCCGATGCCGCCATGATCGCGCAGGCCCGACAGATCGTGCGTGTGGCGGTAGGGATAGTTGTGGTCGGGTTAGGTATCGGCGTGGTATTCCAGCGCCGGCAGAGGTAATGGCAATGACGAAGACAGCACTTCTCTTGATTGGACACGGAACCGACGATCCAGACGGCCTTGCTGAATATCACCAACTGGCAAGTTTGGTGCAACAACGGCTCGATTGCTTTGTACAACCCTGCTTTCTAGAGCTGGCCGATCCCCCGATTGGTCAGGCGCTTGATGAGTGTGCTCGCGCCGGTTATCAGCGCATCATCGCCCTACCGTTGCTCTTGGGAGCTGCTGGTCATCAGAAGAACGATATTCCAGTGGCCTTGCAGCAGGCGCGATTACGCTGGCCTGACGTCACCATTCACTACGGCGCTCCGCTTGGCGTCCAGTATGCTCTACTCAAAGCCTTGGCTGACCGGTTGCATGCGGCTGAAGCGGCAGTACCGCCGGTTCCTCGTGCCGAGACTGCGCTGGCGTTGATCGGACGAGGCAGCAGCGATCCCGACAGCAATGCCGACGTTGCACGTATGGCGCGTTTGTTGTGGGAAGGACGTGGCTATGCCCATGTTCTGTATGGCTTTTACAGCATTACCATGCCAAGGGTACCCGAAACGATAAAAGCCTGTGTTGCGCTTGGTGCTCGTCGGATCATCGTAATACCGTATCTGATCTTCAGTGGGCGCATTTTGCAACGGATTAGAGCACAGGTCAACGATGCACGCACACGCTACTCGGATCATGACTTCGTAGTGACTGAACACCTTGGCCTTCACGAAGGCGTGATTACCGCCATTCAGCAGCGGTTTCAAGAGGCAACTGAGGGGAACGCTGTAGTAAACTGTGATGTTTGTAAATACCGACGCCTGTTTCCAGGCTACACCGCCGACTTCGGTCGGCCACAGACCAGCGATCACGAACATGGGTTGCGTGGTGAGACCTCAACCGACGGGATAAGAGCCATTTTACCGCCACGCTACCGTGGCGGTCGTCCGGTCAGTGCTGCACCGATGAGTGCGGCGCCACTCGTTTTCGATGAGCAAGGACAGGTGGCGTGGGATCGCATTTGGGGTGGCGATGATCCAAACAACCCCTTCTGTGAACTAGCATTAGCCGGTGGCCCACCTCATCGCGGAACCCTGCTCGAACCGGTTGATCCGGAAACCATACGTACCGACCCAGAAGGCTACGCTCGTGTCATTGCCGAACTTCGCCGCGCCTTGACGATGGTAACTGATCTGCCGGTAACCACCGACGTTGCACCAGGCTGGATTGGTCTGATTTGCGAGAGCGAAGAGATGGCCATCTGGCTGTTACGAGCGATCATCGTAGAAAATGTCAGTGTACGGCGAGAAGATCGCACCTTGCTGTTGCCCGCAGGCCCACAGTTTCGCCTTGATGGAGAGATCAAAAACGTGGTCACGGCAGTCGCCAAGACCTACCACTACTGGAAAGAGCATATTCAACGATGAACAGCACTGCATGCCATATCTTTATCCTGCATGATCTGGGTGATAACATCACCCAATTAGCTCAGGCAATTGCTGATGGCGTCACATCTGTGCCTGGTGTGACGGTCAAGATCAGCCAACCCAATCATGCCACGAAAGCCGATCTGCTCGAAGCCGACGGTATCATTATCGGTACGCCAAACTGGACGGGGATCAAAGGCACGCTCAAACGCTGGCTCGACACCACCGGCGATCTGTGGGAAGAGGGTAGCCTGGCCGGGAAAGTAGGTGCCGCCTTCACCAGCAGCGCCGGACGACATTCGGGTACCGAGTTTACTCTACTCTCGGTTTTACACTGGATGTTGGGGAGCGGCATGATTATCGTTGGTTTGCCGTGGAGTGAAACGATGATCCGATCCGGATCGTACTACGGCGCAACCGCAGTTGGGTCAGTTACAGAGGAAGACCTGGCGCAGGCGTATGCACTGGGTCGGCGCGTAGCAGAAGTGGCAGTCCAATTACGGCGAGGAGCAACGCCATGAATAACCACGCATCGCCAGCAGCGAGTGGCGCCGATATTGCTGCTCGCTCGTTTGCCATCATTCGTGCCGAGCTGGCTGCCCGCAACGTGATCGTACCGTCGCCACTCACGGCCATCGTAGAACGAGTCATTCACACCACCGCCGATTTTGAGTTCGCCGAGCTGATCAAGGCTAGCTCTGGTGCGATTGAAGCCGGTATCACCGCCCTGCAGCGTGGATGTGCGGTTATCACCGATGTGCAGATGGTGCGGGTTGGGATCGATCAACGGCGCCTGCACCGCTTCGGCGGTAACGTCGATTGCTTCAACGACCGTGAGCCGGTGCTAGCATTGGCAACCGCTACTGGCCTTACTCGCAGTGCAGCAGCTATGCGCTGGGCGTATGAGCAAGGTTGTCTGAACGGAGCGCTTGTGGCGATTGGCAACGCACCCACGGCTTTGCTCGAATTGATCACGCTCCTTGATCGTGGCGCACAACCTGCATTAATCGTCGGTACACCGGTTGGCTTCGTCAACACTGTCGAGAGTAAAGCGGCCCTCATGGCCCGTACCGATGTCGAATGGATCGTTAGCGTCGGGCGCAAAGGTGGCTCGCCGGTGGCGACGGCGGTTGTCAATGCGCTGCTGCGGCTGGCAATCGGTGAAGACAACAGTGCATAACGGAGGTGTCCATGGCCGATATGGTTCCACCACGGAATAAACGCGGTGCACGTACCGGCTATACCACCGGGAGTAACGCAGCGGCAGCGGCGAAGGCGGCGACCATTGCACTCTTGAGCGGACACTGGCCGGAACAGGTCACGATTACGCTGCCAATCGGTGAGACAGCAACAATGACCCCGGCCATCACCCGGCTTGATGCCGATGGTGCATACTGCTGTATGGTGAAGGATGCTGGCGATGATCCTGATGTAACCCACGGCGCCTTGATCTGCGCCCAGGTACGGATTGTTGCCACACCGGGGATACATATTGAGGGTGGGCAGGGTGTCGGTCGAGTAACGCTGCCCGGTCTCGGCTTACCAATCGGCGGTCCTGCAATTAACCCGGTGCCCCGCCAACAAATTACCGCGAATGTTATCGATGCAGTACGTGAATATGCGCCCGATGGTGAGGCCTTTCTTGATCGGCAGGGGCTTGAGGTTATCATCAGTGTGCCCGATGGCGAACGGATCGCCCAGAAGACTCTAAATCCCCGACTTGGGATTGTGGGCGGTATCAGTATTCTCGGTACAACCGGCAAAGTCTTCCCATACAGTACGGCAGCCTGGCGAGCCAGTGTGATCCAGGCTGTGGAAATGGCAGCTCGGAACGGTGTGCCAAAGATTATCTTATGTACCGGTGGTCGTTCAGAAAAATTTGCTATGCAGATATTTCCCGAATTGCCTGAAATTTCCTTTGTCGAGTTGAGTGTCTTTACCGGTGATGCGCTGAAAGTTTGTGTCAGTCACGGGGTTCCGGCTGCTGCTTTTGTGGGCATGATCGGCAAGATGATTAAAACCGCGCAGGGCCATATGCAAACCCACGTTGCCGGTAATCAGGTTGATTTCACGTTTCTGTCTCAGGTTTGTCGTGACGTTGGTGCACCCGAGTCCTTCGTCGCGGAAGTAGCACGTGCAAACACTGGTCGGCACTTTCTCGAACTGTGTCAGGCCAATGGTCTGACAGCACCACTGCAACGGATTGTTGAATTGGCGCTCGATCAATGTCTGCGGTTCATTACCAGTCTGGGTGGAACGATGGATTTTGAGACGATTCTCGTCGATTTCGACGGGAACGTGCTGGCACGTGCTGCCAGAACCGGTATGCAACCAACGACACCGATAACACCACCTCCACCGCTGATCGAACGTCTACCGAACGAACCGTTGCCTGAGACCGACGAGCCGGTGGAGGATGTATGAGTCGACGCACACCTATTTTGGTTGTTGGTCTGACTGCTGCCGGCGCCGAGGGCCTGCCCGTTCATCTCTGCGAACGGATTCGGCGCGCCGATCTGCTGGTTGGCGGTAAGCGACAGCTCGCAGCATTTGCCGATGTTCCCGCTGAACGCCTAACCATCGAAGCCAGCGTTGAACCGGCCCTATCGCGGTTGTATAGTGCCTGGGAGAGTGGAAAGACTGCCGTCGTGCTGGCATCGGGCGATCCGCTCTGGTACGGTATTGGTAGTAGTTTGCGCCGGCGATTTCCACCCGAAGCGCTTGAGATCATACCGGCACCTACGGCGGCCCAACTTGCGTTTGCCGCCCTCGCCGAACCCTGGCACGACGCCATCTTACTCAGTGCGCACGGGCGTCCGCTGGTCAACGTTATTCCTGCGGTTCTGAGCGCAGCCAAGGCCGCTATCCTGACCGATCACCAGCAGACGCCGGCAGTCATTGCACAGGCGTTGATCACCGCCGGATTAGCGCCAGATAGTCGCTGTGCGGTATGTGAACAGCTCGGTGGGACACGACAACGAGTTGTACGGGCAACGCTCGCCGAGATTGTTAACAGCACGTTCGATCCGTTGAACGTGCTGATCGTCTGGAATGACCATCCGCGTCAGCCAGTTCCACCCGGTTTACCCGATGAAGCTTTTAGCACCGAAGCCGGTCAACTGACGAAACGCGAGATTAGGCTGCTCAGTCTGGCCGAACTGGCAATCCAGCCAGGCGAGGTATTGTGGGACATTGGCGCCGGCAGTGGATCGGTAGCGATTGAGGCAGCTCGCGCCAGTCCAACCGCCCAGGTCTATGCAGTCGAGCGTCGGGCAGTTTTCGTTGATCACATTCAGACGAATCTGCGCCGCTTTCCGGCGCCCAATCTACACGTGTTCCATGGCGAAGCTCCAGAGGCATGCCAGTCGTGGCCTGACCCGCATGCCGTCTTTGTGGGTGGCAGCGGTGGACGTCTAGCCGACATCGTGATGCTGGCCCGCCAACGATTGCAACCTGCTGGACGATTAGTGATCAATCTGGTCATGACGGGTCATCTTGCCCAAGTGATACAGCTCTTGCCAGGTGCACAGGTCACGCACATCCAGATCAATCGTGGGACACCAATTCAATCCGATCTACGATTTGCTGCTCTCAACCCGGTGTATATCGTTGTCTGGCGAAAAGAGGCAACCTATGACTGATACTCCAGAGCTGATCGCCGTCGGACTTGGTCCCGGCGATCCCGAATTGATTACACTCAAGGGACTGCGCGCCATTCAAAGTGCCGATGTTATTTTCACTCCTCTCAGTCGCGAAGGCGATACCAGTATCGCCTTGCAGATTGCCACCCAATGGATTGATCAAGAACGCCAGCGTGTGGTGCGCCTGCCTCTACCGATGACCCGTGATGCCGGTCAATTGCGTCCGGCCTGGCAAGCGGCTGCCGCGACGATTCAGCAAGAACTGACCGGCAGCCAACGGGGTGTCTATCTCTTACTCGGCGATCCACTGCTGTACGGCACGTTCAGTTATCTCTGGCGTGAGCTACGCGCCGCCGCCGCCGACATCACGGTCAAGATCATTCCCGGTATTACCTCATTTGCCGCGGCTGCCGCCGCTGGTGGTCTCCCACTGACCATGGCCGACGAGCGGTTCGTCGTGTTGCCGGCCAGCTATGAAACCGACATGCTCACTCTGCAACGGCTGCTCAACGATTTCAATACCGTTGTGCTGATGAAAGCCGGTACGGCCCTACCAACAATTGTCACAGCCTTGCAGCAACTCAATCTGCTCGACAATGCCCTCTACGCCGAGCGAGTCGGGTTGGAGGGCGAATTCATCACCCGCGATCTGCGCACACTCGATCTCCAGCATCGTCCTTATCTGTCGTTGGTCATCGTTCGTCGTGGAGGATGGCTATGATCTACCCTGCTACTCCAGGTACCGTCTATTTTGTCGGTGCCGGCCCCGGTGCCCCCGATCTTATTACAGTGCGTGGACGTGATCTTCTGGCACAGGCTGACCTGATCCTCTACGCTGATAGTCTGGTAGATGCAGCCCTACCGTTGGCGTATGCCCGGCCTGAAGCACGCATTATCGGCTCGGTCGAAATGCACCTCGCGCAGATCGTACAGGTGATGAGCGAAGCGGCACGGGTCGGGCAAGTGGTGGTGCGCTTACACAGCGGCGATCCGGCGCTGTACGGTGCAATTCACGAGCAGATGGCGGCGCTCGATGAAGCCGGTATCCCTTACGAGATTGTGCCCGGTGTGACCGCTGCCTTCGCACTCGCGGCGCGCCTCGGCGTTGAGTTGACAGTGCCCGAACTGGTGCAAACTATCATCTTGACCCGACCCGGCGGACGAACGCCGTTACCAGAACGCGAACATCTACGCGGCTTGGCGGCTCACGGTGCTTCGCTGGCGATCTACCTGGGGATTACCCGGATTCAGCAGGTCGTAGACGATCTGCTAGCCGGTGGTGTTTACACGCCAGAAACGCCGGTTGTAGTGGCCTATCGCGTCTCCTGGCCCGATGAAGTGATCATCCACGGCACGTTAGGCGATATTGTCGCCAGAGTGAAGGCTGCTGGCTTTACCCGTCAGGCCCTGATTCTGGTCAGTGCTGCGCTCGATCCGACCTGTAAACGCATTGATCGGCCGACCAGCCATCTCTACAATCCGCAGTTTAGCCATCGCCTTCGACGGCGTGTGGCATCGAGGAACGGTGATGCGAATTCCACCCCTACCCCCCCCAACCCCCCCACTTGCGGGGGGCTTAGGGGGTGACGCGAGCGGAGGTGATGGTGTGTTGATGCACCAGATATATTGTTTCCGGCCATGTCGCACAATGCGGGCCAGAGGCTCAAGCTCTCAGGTTCTCAGGTGACCACACAAGTCGGGAGTCATTGTCAGCAGATGCGTGATGTTCGCCGATGTCGCTCCGTTTCTGAATAGTCCGGTCATCGAATGTAACTCAAAGCTGAGAACACTGAATGACCCTATTCAGATAGAGAGAGCTAATGATGAACAAACCCGGTAATTATATGATGACAACATCGTCAATCATTGCCATCAGCCGTACCGGTGTCGAACTCGCGAACCGGTTGGCAAAACACATCCCGGCAACGATCTGGGTTCCAGAGCGATTCGTTGCGACAGTCCCTGGTGGGCGCACGTATACAACACTACGCGAGGCAGTGCAGATGGCTTGGCGTCAGAGTAGTGCGATTATCTTTATCGCCGCAACCGGCATTGCTGTGCGCTTGATCGCACCCCTACTCAACGCGAAAACAGTCGATCCGGCGGTGATCTGCCTCGATGAACAGGGTCAGGTTGTTGTACCCCTGGTTGGCGGGCATCGTGCCGGTGCGAATGCGCTAGCCCGTCGGATTGCAACCATCACCGCCGGTCTTGCTGCTATTACGACCGCAAGCGACGTTCAGGGCCTGCCAGCCCTCGATCTTATCGGAAAGGAACAGGGTTGGCGCCTGGCGCCGGATTCGGCCACGACCCACGTTATGGCTTGCCTGGTGAACGGCGATCCCGTTGGGGTGTGGGTCGATCCGGCGCTACCGGCGGCGCGTGCCCTGTTAACCACCGAGTTGGCTTCGGTGGCAACGGTTGAATGGGTGAATGAAGCCGAGCTGCTGACCGATCCCCGTTTTGCCGCAGCGATTCTTGTTTCGTACCGGCGGCTTGACCCTCTCTGGAATAAATTACGCCACAAAGCGTTACGTTATTTTCTCCCATCGCTGGTGATCGGCATCGGTTGTCGTCGTGGTGTTCCGGTTGATGAACTTGCTACCGCAGTCACAACAACACTGGCGCAGCATGATCTGCTGACCGAGTGTGTCGCTGCTCTTGCGACCGCCGAACTGAAGGCCGATGAGGCCGGTATTATTGCGCTGGCCGATCATTTCGGTGTTCCGCTTACGGTCATTAACACCGAGCAACTGCAAGCCCTCAATCCGCAAGCCTTTAGCCCGAGTGCTGCGACTCGTTTCGCCCTACCGGGTGTGGCTGAGCCATGTGCGACAATAGCGGCCCAGGGGCCGCTCATGGTACCCAAACAGGTCTTTGAGCGATGCACGGTTGCAATTGCCCTCAATCAATCTGCCGCAGTTCCATCATCGTCCTCGACCGGCATCCTCGTGTTGGTCAGCATCGGCCCTGGTGATCTGGCCCATCTCACCGAAGCAGCCCGCCGAGCGCTATGCAATGCGGAGATTGTGACCGGCTATGCTCGCTATATTGACCTGATTCGACCTTTGCTCCGCGCCGATCAAGAGGTGATTGAAACACCGGCTATGGGCGACGAGATAGGACGGGCACAGATGGCGATTGACCTAGCGCGGGCCGGTCGGCGTGTAGCCTTGGTAAGCAGTGGTGACATAGGGATTTACGCGATGGCTGCTCCTGTGTTCGAGCAATTACAGGCCATCGGTTGGAATGGCCGCAATCCGGTCGTTGAAGTTATTCCGGGTGTCAGTGCATTTCAGGCGCTGGCTGCTCGCATCGGTGCACCGATCAATCATGACCTTTGTCTGATCAGCCTCAGCGATTTACTCACGCCGTGGTCGCTGATCGAACGGCGATTGCGTGCTGCGGCCCAGGCCGATTTCGTCGTCGCACTCTACAACCCACGTTCACAAGGGCGCAACTGGCAACTCGCCGCTGCTCTCGCTATTTTGCGCGACCATCGCCCGCCAACAACACCGGTGGTCTTTGGCCGACAGGTGAGCCGTGACGATGAACAGATTACCGTTACCACGCTGGCAGCCGCCGATCCTGCTCTGGCCGACATGCTGACACTGGTACTGGTCGGGAATAGCCAGAGCTTTCACCTGGCCGGTCATGTCGTTACGCCACGTGGCTACACAATGCACCTCCCTACACCAGCTCCGATGATGCGGACAAATGTAGCGAGCGACTACCCGATCATTCTGACCAGACCCGCTCATTTCCCGGCAGTTGTTATTGGTGGTGGCAATGTCGGTGAACGTAAGGTACGCGGCCTGCTAGCAGCCGGGGTACCGGTACGACTAATCAGCCCAACCGCGACTACTCAATTAATGGCATGGGCCGAGGAGGGGCGGCTCATCTGGGAACGTCGAACCTACCAACCAGGTGATCTCAATGGCGCAAGACTGGTATTTGCGGCAACCAACGATCGTACTGTCAATGCACGGATTGCTGCCGCTGCCATTGCCATCGGAGCGCTCTGCAATGTAGCCGATAACCCGACCGAAGGTGACTTTCATGTACCGGCTGTCTATCGCAGTGGCGGCATCACTGTGACTGTGAGCAGTATCGGTAGCGCTCCCACCCGATCTACCGCCTTACGCGATGCCATCGCCAGTTGGCTAGAAACTATTGGAGTAAGCACCCATGAGCGGTAAAGCATACCTCGTTGGCGCCGGCCCTGGTCGGGCCGATTTGATAACAGTACGCGGTCTGAATGTATTGCGGCAGGCTGATGTCGTGCTCTACGATCGTCTCATTGCCGCATCCCTACTCGACGAAGCACCAGCGCACGCTGAACGTATCTTTGTCGGCAAGCGTCCCGGTCATCACGCCTGGCGACAGGATGGCATCAATGAGACGTTGGTTCGTCTGGTGCGTAATGGCTTGCAGGTCGTGCGTTTGAAGGGTGGTGATCCGGGCGTATTTGCCCATGTCGCCGAAGAGGCAGCAGCTCTGGCCGCTGCCGGTCTGCCGTTTGAAATTGTACCTGGCGTTTCGTCGGCGCTGGCAGTGCCACTCTGTGCCGGTATTCCCCTAACCTGGCGCGGCATCGCCTCGGCGTTCACCGTCGTCTCTGGTCACGAAGTCACCGACCACGGCTGTAGTGGAATCAGTTGGTCATTGCTTGCCGCTACCCCCACTCTGGTTGTCCTGATGGCACTCGGTCGGATCGAGCAGGTCTGCGCCGCGCTGATCGCTGCTGGCCGTAATGCTGACACGCCGGCTGCCCTGATCAGTCGTGGGGCTAGTCATCAACAGCGAACCTTACGAGCAACGTTGGGCACGATGGCTGAACATCAACGGTTAGCGCAACTTCCGCCGCCGGCAGTGCTTGTCGTGGGTGACGTGGCACTGCTGGCCGACACCCTGGCCTGGTACGACCCGGCTCAGTATCCGGCAGAGCCAATGCTCTGGGAAGAGAGTTGAACCGTCATAAAAACGTTCATAGGGGGTTTCAGAGGTTTTCTTCTTTTGGTAACGAGAGCCACTGTGCAGCAACCGAATGGAGGGACCCGCACGATAAAGGTCATCCATGCACTTACGGCGATCCCTGTCTCATGCAGCTACCTGGGTGCGCGGGCCGCTGGCCCGCATCCTGCGCTGTGCGGCAGGGAAGTCGTTTGCTGTACCATTACCTGGGTGCGCGGGCCGCTGGCCCGCATCCTGCGCTGTGCGGCAGGGAAGCCGTTTGCTGTACCATTACCTGGGTGCGCGAACCGCTGGCCCGCATCCTGCGCTGTGCGGCAGGGAAGTCGTTTGCCGTACCATTACCTGGGTGCGCGGGCCGCTGGCCCGCATCCTGCGCTGTGCGGCAGGGAAGTCGTTTGCCGTACCATTACCTGGGTGCGCGGGCCGCTGGCCCGCATCCTGCGCTGTGCGGCAGGGAAGCCGTTTGCCGTACCAACAAGCCATCGGGAGTAGGTGTCAACCATGCCTCATGCTCCCCTTTACCAGCGCTGGCAGGCAGAAGTGGATGTGGCAACCGCGTGCTGTAGCAGCCCGTCCCCTTCCTGTCCCACAAGGGGAGAGGAAGGGGGTTAGGGGGAAGGTGAGAGACCCAAACACGCTGATCGACAAGGAGTGCATGCGATGAACATACCAAGACTGCTATTCGCCGCACCGATGAGCGGCAGCGGAAAGACGACCCTGACCGCTGGCGTGATCGCCGCTCTCCGACGGCGTGGTCTGCAAGTTGCGCCGTTCAAATGCGGCCCCGATTACATCGACCCCGGTTACCATGCGTTGGCTGCTGGACGGCCATGCCATAACCTCGATTCCTGGCTTGTTGACCCCGAACAGATGACCGGTATCCTGACGCGACGTAGTATTGGGGCCGATCTGGCTCTCATCGAAGGCGTTATGGGCCTCTTCGATGGCTACGGCGCTACAGATGATACCGGTAGTAGTGCGCACATTGCTCGTCTGACCGCGACACCGGTGATTATCGTGCTCGATGCCAGAGCAATGGCGCGTACCGCTGCCGCACTCATCGCTGGCTTACGAGACTTTGATCGTCGATTGCAGATCGGTGGTGTCATCCTGAATCGGGTTGGTAGTTCACGTCACGCGGCACTCATCCGTAATGCGATTGAACAGACGATTGGCGTGCCGGTGCTAGGCTTTCTCGAACGTGCCCCAGAACTGACGCTGCCCGAACGTCACCTTGGTCTGGTACCGGTCGCCGAGCCGGGGCGCTGGCAGGAATGGCTAACGAACGTTGCCGACCGGGTTGCTGCTACCATTGATCTCGACCATCTGCTAGACATCGCCCGTACTGCACCACCTCTTGCCGTAACACCGCTCCCAACCGTTTCATCACCTGACACGAACACCAAACCGGTCATCGCAGTTGCTCGTGATGAAGCCTTTAACTTCATCTACCCCGACAACCTCGATCTCTTACAGGCTGCTGGCGCCGAATTAGCCTTCTTCAGCCCGTTACGCGACGTTGCTCTCCCGGAACGTACCGCTGCCATCTATCTGTGTGGAGGGTTTCCTGAATTGTATGCCACCCAACTGAGCGCTAATGCCACACTGCGCCAGGCAATTCGCATCGCTGCCGAAGCCGGAATGCCGATATACGCCGAGTGTGGCGGGTTGATGTACCTGACCGAAACACTCATTGACCAGCACGGTCGGGCTTTCTCGATGGTCGGTGTGCTGCCCGGTCAATCGCGTATGACCCAGCGTCTGACGCTGGGGTATCGCACCATAACGCCTCAAGCTGACACGTGGCTCTGGCGTGCCGGTGAGACCCTGCGCGGTCACGAGTTTCATTACTCGGTGTGGGCAGAGCGACCACCAACACTACCGTCGCTCTACACCTGTTTGCCCGACGAACTACGGCCTCATACTGCAACCGAAGGTGTGGTGATCAAGAATACCCTGGCTTCGTACATTCACATACACTTTCTCTCTTGTCCACACGCTGCCGAACGGTTCGTTGCCGCAGCGATGAGAAATGCCAGTATAAGAGTGAGAAAAGGTGTGAGTTCTAAACCTGCACCTAGCGCGTGAGGAATCTCGCCTCGTTCAAAACACCTGTTTGCGTGTGTCTGCAACCTCCGTGCTATCGCCTGTTTCATCATCCAGAAAGGTCATCGCCTATGAGGAACATCGTCCTCTTCATTGGTGGCGCTCGCAGCGGTAAAAGTCGCTGTGCCGAACGCTACGCAGCCCGCCTTAGTGAACGGATCGTCTACATAGCAACTGCAACGCCCGATGACGATGAAATGCGCGAGCGCATCACCAATCACCGTGCTCGACGGCCAACAACCTGGCACACCATTGAAGCACCGATTGCTGTTGCCAACGCTCTCAACGATCTGCCGGTCGGTACCGTTGTGCTGCTCGACTGTCTTTCACTGTTGGTCAGTAATCTCTTACTGGCAAATGAATCAGCACCAGAACCGGCAATTCATCACGAAATCGCATCATTGCTGGCAACTGTAGATAGTCGCAATCTCACATTGATTGCCGTCACCAATGAGGTGGGAATGGGTATCGTACCGGCCTACCCACTCGGCAGACGGTATCGCGATCTGTTGGGATGGGTCAATCAACAGGTTGCGGCAGCGGCACGTGAAGTCTATCTAGTGACCTGCGGTATCGCGGTAGAATTGCGTACCCTGGAGGCAGCATGGAATCGTACAGTCCAGTAGTGCACGGTGCACTCGATGAAACTGAACTGGCCCGCTTGGGATTGAGCGCCAGTCAATTGATCGACTTCAGCAGCAATATCAACCCTTTCGGTCCACCCGACTCCGTTCTGCAAGCGCTGCGGAGCCTCAATCCCGCACCGTATCCTGACCGGAGTTGTCTCCGTTTGCGGACACAATTGGCCGCGATCCATCATTGCTCAACAAACGCCATCCTGGTGGGAAATGGGGCAAACGAGCTGATCCATCTCATTGCCCGCGCCTTTGGCGAAGCCGGCGCCTCTGTGCTCGTTGTCGGGCCGACGTATGGCGAGTATGCGCATGCGTCACGACTGGCTGGTATGCAGGTTGTCGAGCTACGGAGCTCGATTGCGACAGGTTTTCATCCCGATCTTCCCGACCTCTTCACCACCGTCGAACGGCTCCGTCCCCGCCTATGCTGGCTTTGCGTCCCCAATAATCCCACCGGCATTGATCTCTCACCTGATACGATTGGCGAACTGGCGCAGGCCTGTGCATCTGTCGGGGGGCGTCTCATCCTTGATCGGGCGTATCTGACTCTCAAACGCAACGCCACTGCTCACGATCCGCTTGACCATATCAGCGTACCGCACCTAATCCGCATCTACTCGCTTACCAAAAGCTATGCGGTTGCCGGACTCCGCATCGGTTATCTGCTCGCCGACTCCAAAATGGTAGCCGCTATCGCTCATTTCCAACCGGCGTGGAGTGTTAACAGTGCAGCGCAGGTGGCAGCGCTGGCGATGCTCGCTGACACCACATTCCTGCCCACGACATTACCACAGCTCTGGGCAGCCAGCGATGAGCTTGTCCACAACCTGCGTCAGCTCGGTCTGACCGTCTGGCGGGCAGACCTACCCTTTATGCTCGTTAACTGCACCAATGCAGGGATGGTTCGTCACCAACTGCTCAAGCGTGGGTATGTGGTACGAGACTGCACATCATTTGGTTTGCCGGAATGGGTACGAGTTGCACCTCGCCGGCCAGTAGACAATGCACGGCTCTTGGCGGCCTGGCGCGAGATACTGTCTAAATAGGATAGTGCAGCGAGGGGGCCATCTTTCCCTGCAAACCATATCAACAACGAGAGGATAACCCTATGCCAGCTCCTGTCTTGATGGTTGTCGGTACTGCTTCGTCTGTTGGCAAAAGTACCCTGGTGACCGCACTCTGCCGGTTGGCCTACCGCCGTGGCTTGCGCGTTGCGCCCTTCAAAGCCCAAAACATGAGCAATAATGCCGCTGTTACTGTGGACGGCAAAGAAATTGCCCGTAGTACGGCAGTACAGGCTGCTGCCGCTGGAATAGAACCCACTGTAGCCATGAATCCCATTCTCATCAAACCAGAGGGCCAGCGCCGCAGCCAGATTATTGTCGAAGGTCGGCCCTGGCATACGCTTACCGCCAGTGATTTCTGGCAACGCAAAGCCCAACTCTGGTCGGTGGTTACGCGCAACCTCGACCATCTACGCGCTACCTACGATCTGGTGATTGCCGAAGGCGCCGGTAGTCCGGTCGAACTCAATCTTAAAGCGGGCGATATTGTCAATATGCGCGTAGCCCACTACGCGCAGGCCCGGACCGTACTTGTCGGCGATATTGATCGCGGTGGCATTTTTGCCCAACTGTTGGGAACCTTAATGCTGCTCGAACCCACCGAACGCTCACTCATTACCGGCCTGATCGTCAATCGCTTTCGCGGCGATCCGGCATTGTTCGCCGATGGCATCACTATCTTACAAGAGCGCAGTGGCTTGCCGGTGTTGGGAGTTGTGCCGTGGCTAGAAGACATCGGCTTACCCGAAGAGGATGCTGTTGCTCTTGAGCACATGCAAGATAGACCGTCTCAAGGCTTGACTATTGCGGTCATTCGCTTGCCAGGCATTGCCAACTTCGACGACTTTGATCCGCTCGTTCGAGAGGCTGGCGTGACGGTACGTTATATCGAGCACCCTACAGAACTGAGCGGCGCGGCGGCGGTGATTCTCCCCGGCACAAAGCACACGCTGGCGGCTCGCCGTTGGCTACGTGAACGTGGTTTTGATACTGCACTACACCAGTTTTCGGGCGCGATTGTCGGTATTTGTGGTGGTTATCAACTGTTGGGCCAACGCATCAGCGATCCGTTGGCCGTCGAAGGCGATGGTGGTGAAGAGGCCGGGTTGGGCTTGCTCCCTATTGAAACAACGTTCAGTACCCACAAGCAAACCACGCGCACCATTGCATACCCACACGTCGCCTGGGCTGGTCGCGCACCGGTTTTTGGCTACGAAATTCATATGGGTCAAAGCCATCGCTTGAGAACCGCCCAACCTCTGCTACAGATTGTGCAGCGCGGTGCCGATCCAACCACTGCCGAGGATGGCTGTCTGAGTCCTGATGGACGGATATGGGGTTGCTATCTACACGGCATCTTTGCCAACGACGATTTCCGTCGCGGATGGTTACGTCAGTTGGGCTGGCAACCGGCACCGATTAATAACCCAACCGTTGATCCTTTTGACCGATTAGCCGATCATGTTGCCGCAGCACTTGGCCCAACAGTGATTGAAAAACTGTTAAGCGGTGAGAGTAAAAACGACTAAACGCAGGTCAACCGCCTCTGCTGCTAGGTTAGGGCTTCTCGACGTTTTTAGTTTTTAGTCGTGTTCGTCGAAGGTTTTTCATATTCTCACGCCCATCCCTGAGCTGCGCCATTTGCCTGTGAGCACGGGCCTCTGGCCCGAATCCTGCGATGTCAGGGAAGGAACCATCGTTTAGCGCATTAGCACGTTATCACCTCCAGGTCCCCGCTTGCGGGGGGTGAAGAAGAAACCTAGTACGTACAATAGGCGAGTTGAGAAGCCTGACGTACCTCGCAACTTACATATGCTTGGCGCTATGTTCATTTGTCGCGCCCCGCAGGGTCATGGGCCTTTTTTCGTCTGCTCTCTCCTCCATCATTAACTACCGGATAGGGAAAGAGCTTTGAAAAGCCTCCGGGCACGCTATCAATTGACGTTGCCTTATCGCGCTAGCACAGTCTGCCACTTGCTCCACCGCTGCATGCGAGCACTTACTACACCGGCAATGCCGCGCCAGCCCCAAGACTGACCAACCACTATCGTTTTGCCGCGCTGTAATGCCTCCCGTAAATGATCAACAGTATGACCGGCAAACAGGGTACGGCCTGATCCAATCGTGGCAAGATGATGCGCATCGCTGCCGCCAAGCTGGGTCAGACCATACTCCTGAGCTTTCTGGAGGGCACGACGATTATTGAGCGGATTCCAGAGACTAGCATTAAAGACCTCAAGCCCGTCGAGAATACTCCAGTCTATGTCGTTACGTTCAGGCCCCAGCAGGTGTTGACGTCCAACCGATGGTACCAGTGCACCGAATGGGTGGGCAGCAAACACCATACCGTTTTGCTCACGCACATGAATGACTGTTTCGGTAAGGCTGAGACCCGCCGGGATAGGGTGTTCGATAAACAACGCCAGCACGTGCCCGATCTGGGTCGAGATTTCACAACCGACGATCACCTCAATACCGTAGTGCGGCGCCAGGCGGCGCGCCTCCAATGCTCCTGCCAGAGTATTGTGATCGGTGATCGCAATAATGCGCAGATCGGTATGTGTTGCAACATACGACAACACCGCCTCAGGAGAGGCGGTGCCGTCACTAGCTGTAGTATGAATGTGTAGGTCGGCTACGCTGAATGAAGCTGTCACAGGTTGTGCTCCTTCTTCCAATATTCCCGCTAAAGCATAACTGCGATGGATGAAGGAAGGATGATACAGCCATCAAGTGCAGATTAAAAATCAGGTAAGCTTTTGTGATGAGTGTCACGCACTTACAAAATTCGCTTGCCCAGAGCCGACAACACCAGATCAACCGCCAATTGTGCCGTTGCATTACGTTCATCAAGAATTGGATTTACTTCCACAACATCAAGACTGCGCAGGGCACCACTCTCGGCTATCAACTCCATCGCTAGATGTGCCTCACGCGCCGAAATGCCGCTATTCACCGGGGTACCGACACCCGGCGCTTCGCGTGGATCAACGACATCGAGATCAAAACTCAGGTGAAATCCTGTAGTGTCAGTGGTCGCGATAGTCAGGGCCTTTTCCACGACAGTCGCCATCCTACAGCGGTCGATCTCGTGCATGGTAAAGACAGTGATTGGCGAAGCACGCAGTGCTTCTCGTTCAAGCGGATCGAGATCGCGTACCCCGATCAACACCACTCGTGTCGGATCGAAAGCCGGTACCCGACTGGCCAGCGTGATCAGCGACGAATGACCGCGCCCGGTTAAGACCGCCAGCGGCATCCCGTGGATATTCCCACTTGGCGTAGTATGTTCGTCATTGAAATCAGCGTGGGCATCGATCCAGATCAGGCCAAGGCGACGATGGCGCGCACTCCCACTTGCCGACCCTATTGACAGACTGTGATCGCCGCCTAAAATCAGGGGGAACATTCCCTGTTGAACAATATCGGCTACCTGCTGCGCCAGGTGTGCACACATCTCAGCAATCGGTTCAAGGTAGCGCAAACGTGTATTGGGTGGTGGTAGTGGTGAGGTTTCAACCATCGGTGTTGCCAGATTGCCATAATCGACCACCTGGTAGCCTAACTCGCCGAGACGACGACTCAAACCGGCATAGCGGATCGCGCTCGGTCCCATATCAACGCCGCGTCGTCCTGCCCCTAGATCAATTGGTACCCCAAGAATCGCAATCTGTTGTTCGGTCGTCATGGAGAAGTCGATTCCTCTTTCTCATTAGACTCATCGGTCTGTAACGACAGTGTTTCTGGTGGGCCAAAGAAGACTTCAAGGACGCCGTTGCGGAAGTACGCACGCCGTGCCGGACGCTCGGCCAGGGTAGTCGGTAGCAGCATATCACGGCGGAAGTTTCCGATCTCAATAAACAACTCATCGCCGCGTTTGGTCATTGATACTTTTCCAATCTCGACGTGCGGTAATGGCAGGCGCAATACATATTCGTCTCCTTGCTTCACAATCTCTTGCGTTTTACCGATAAAATGCACTTTGACCGGGTCATCATCACCGAACAATTGCTGACCAACTATCGACAAATCTTTTATGCCGGCAAGATCACGGGCATAGTAGGGGCTTTCCCAGATCGGCAAAGGCCGGAAGAGGTCGTAGACCATCTGACGGTAACCCTGCTGAATGCGGGCTAATTCCTGCATAAAAGCCCCTTCCACCTTATCGACCGGTAATACCCGATTGAGCACGACCCCATCAACCGGATAGCCAAATAAGGCCAGATAGGTTGAAGCCCGCTGTGCCTCTTTAATCACCATCCGTTCAGGATTGACCACCAGCCGGTAAGAACTGATTTGGGGATCGGTCAATGTCGCTCGCAGCGCTTCTACACCCTTGGTCAGTCGTTCGAGTTTAGCAAACACATCGGTTGCCGGTACCAATTGCTTGACCAACGGTCGCGCCACTTTCAGTGTGGTCGGTTCCCAATCCATCACGCGCGCTGCGTACCACAGAAAAGTTTCGGGCATTGTTAGCAAACGCACCGTTTCACCGGTGGGGGCAGCATCAACAATCACAACATCGAAATTGCCTTCACGCGCCTGTCGTCGAATGTGGAGCAGACTTACCACTTCTTCCATGCCGGGGATAATAGCGAGCTCTTCGGCTGCCACTTCATCAACCCCCCGGCGGCGGAGCAGGTTACTCAGGTACACCCGTAGTTCACCCCAATGCTGGCGTACCTCATCGAGCACATTGATCTCCTGCCCCCACAAACGTTCGCCAATCTGCGTAGGTAATGAACCTAATGGAGTGTCAAGTGCATCGGCCAGACTATGCGCTACATCGGTACTGACAACCAGGGTGCGATAGCCTAATTCGGCTGCCCGTACTGCTGTTGCTGCCGAGGTAGTAGTTTTGCCGACGCCGCCTTTACCAAGATAGAGGATCAGCCGCATTGATGTATCCTTTGTTGATCGGTGATTCTACACAGAAACTACTATCCGCTGTCGATGCGACGCCGCATCAATTGTATATGTTGCAGTTCGGCCCGTCAATCTTCTATGGTACACTATTCATGATGATACCTGAACACGACTGCTGCATCAAGATGTAAGGAAATTCAGTGCTTTCCGATCTTTTTCTTATTCGTCATGGGCAACCAATGCACAATCCGTCTATTCCGTACCAGCTTCCGCCGGGCCCCGATTTGTCTGAACGCGGTCGGGCTGAAGCACGACAGGTAGCGGCCTTTCTGGCCGACAAAGGGATAGAACAGCTCCTGGTCTCGCCATTTGCCCGCACGACGCAAACGGCTGAAGTGCTGGTTGATGCCCTCGGTTTGCCAGTCACATTTACGAGCCTGGTACAAGAGCACGCACCAGGTGAAACATTCGAGCAGGTACGGGCACGAGTGCGCGAAGTGTTGACCAGTTTATCCGACTCACTGTATCAGCGGGTTGCCATTGTCACCCATGGCTCACCAATTCGGGCATTTCTGCTCGAACTAAGCCATGATCAGATCGATCTCCGTTCCCATGTTTACCCCGGTGGCAACCCGGCGCCAACCTGCGGTGTCTGGCACGTCAGCTTCTCGCCGCAACGTGCATGTCGCTTTGAGCTGGTATTTAAACCGTCGTAAATTGGTGCGGAGATGAGGTATGAGCGAACTCGACGAGGTTATCACTGCTCTGGCACACCGTCTGCATACCGTGCGGCATGTGACAGTTTTGACCGGTGCAGGTATCTCGGCGGAGAGTGGTATTCCTACCTTCCGCGATGCCCAGACCGGTCTCTGGTCGCAGTTTGATCCGGAAGAATTGGCTTCACCCGCAGGCTTTGCCCGCAATCCAGGATTGGTCTGGCGCTGGTACGCCGAGCGACGGATCAAAGCCTGTGCTGCTCAGCCCAATCCGGCTCATTATGCCCTGGTCGATCTGGCGAAGATGGTGCCAAAGTTGACTCTCATCACGCAGAATATTGATGGTTTGCACCAGCGTGCCGGTAGTCAAGATGTGATCGAATTACACGGTAGTCTTCATCGTGCGCGCTGCATGGCCGACGGTACCGTGCATACAACTTGGGATTACGATGAAGAGCTGCCCCAATGTCCCGATTGTGGCGCTTTGTTGCGTCCCGATGTCGTCTGGTTCGGTGAATATCTGCCAGTCGCTGCGTTAGAGGCTGCTTACACTGCGACGCTCGATTGCGATGTCTTCTTTTCAATTGGTACGTCAGGCGTTGTTGAACCGGCAGCTTCTCTCCCCCGGATCGCCCTATCCAGAGGGGCAACCGTTCTGATCCTCAATCTTGAACAAACCACTGCGGCTCGCCCACCACTGTTTACCATTCATGGCAAGGCTGGCGAGGTGTTACCACGTCTGGTCTCGACAGTGCGACGTCTGAGAGCTTGATTCAGAAACCTGGGCTTTTGATGAGTCTTGACCATGACACTTCCATCATGGTCAGGGAAACAGTGGCAGTGTCGGTGCTGCGAGCACGCCTGGTGGCCCTCACCTTCCCCCCAGCCCCCTTCCTCTCCCACGCTGCGGGAGAGGAAGGGGGGTATGCCACCACACCTTCTCCCCAGCCCCCTTCCTCTCCCCCACGGGAAGCGGAAGAGGAGGTTCGCGTCGCAGTAGCGATCCTGCGTCTGCATCTTGCAACGATGCCGCGTCCATCAGATCACCCCTCTCCCGCAGCGCGGGAGCGGGGCCGGGGGTGAGGGTAGCCCTCACCTTCCCCCCAGCCCCCTTCCTCTCCCGCTATGCGGGAGAGGAAGGGGGAGTATGCCACCACACCTCCCCCTTGGCCCCCTCCGCTCCGTCACGGGAGGCGGCAGAGGAGGCGCATCGCAGTAGTGATCCTGCGCCTGCATCTTACAACGATGGCGCGTCGATCAGATCACCCCTCTCCCGCAGCGCGGGAGCGGGGCCGGGGGTGAGGGCCTCCCGCAGCGCGGGAGCGGGGTCGGGGGTGAGGGCGACTGCGCTACTATTGCATCGCAGTGGTTGCCGCCTGACGGAAGGCATCCACCGCCGCATCAATCACCCGTTGTGGATTACCACCGGCTGAAGTCACAATTGCTCGTAATGTTTCGCCGTTCCGTAGCCGTGAACGAATGGTTGCCTGATCAAGTCCGGTCTGATCAGCAGCGGCCTGGATTAACCAGCCTAATGCGCTCCGTTGCGATACTTTTGCCGCCCGATCAGCTAATTGAGTTCCTAACGTCGTATCGTTGACCAGCGTCGTCGCTCGATCACGAATCGTTGTTAACAGTTGATCGGCTTCGGCCTGCGTCAACCGACCTTTGCTCACCTCCCGATCAAGCCGTGTCTTCGCCGCGTCAACTACCGCCTGCACCAGCGCCGCACCACTGCTACCGTTGGCAGCGGCGATCTGGGCCAGACTCCGTCCGTTTTGTAACTCGGTGCGAATAGTGACAGGATCAAGCCCGGTCAGTGAACTCAGCGTGCGAATCAGGTATCCCACGCTCACATTGTCCAGACCGCGCCAGCCACCGCCGCGACCATATACCAACTCTACTGAAGCTGGATCGGTTGCTACGCCATGGGCGGCATGGGCCGTTAGTGGTGAAACCCAGAGGAGTGCAAATGCCAGCACTGCACTACTCAAAGCACGTAAGACCATCCGTTTCATCCTTGCACCTCCGTTGCAGTTATTTGCGGTTTCGTTGCACCTACTGGCGCTATCGTCATAATAGAGCAAGACTGTGAAGGAATTATGAAGTGATCATGAGAAGATCGTGGATCGTAGTGCAACAAACATATCTCGCCAACGTCGTATAGGCAGGAAGTGGAAATCTGTTGAGCGATTAAGGAGTAACACTATGACAACGAACCGTCTCACTCGTAGCGCAACCGACAGCATGATCGGCGGTGTATGCGGTGGTCTCGCCCGTTACTTCGGTATCGACAGTACTATTGTTCGTCTCATTTTCGTGTTAGCCGTGCTGAGCGGACTTAGCCCCCTTATCTACGTTGTGCTCTGGATCATTATGCCGAAAGAGGAAGTAGCATTTCCGCAGCCAGCACAAGACCCAACCGGTGAATGGCGCTACGATCCGTATACAGGCCAGAAACTACGCGATTAGGTGAATTGTCTCTCCTTCCTCTCCCCATTTGGGAGAGGAAGGAATGAACTTGAGGGAGTGGGGACGCATCCCTACCTGTTGCTCCTTATTTCTTTCTGGTATGACGATGTTACCGGCAAGTGTTACCGACCTGATCATTACACACCTGGGCAAACCTGTTGAGCGGGTTGAATACCTGCACAGCAGTTTCGGCGCGCAACTGGTTCGCCTTACGCTAGGTGGCGAGCAATTTGCGCTCAAGTGGGCCAGCGGTGGATCGCCAGCCACGATGTTGATGGCTGAAGCGCACGGTCTGCGAACACTGGCTGCAACCAATACCATCCGTGTGCCGGCGGTGATCCTGGCACTCGCGGCCAACGAACAACAACCGGCCATTCTCCTCAGTGAATGGATCATTGGCGATGGTCACGCTGTGGATCAGGCCCGGTTGGGTGAGCAACTGGCTGCTCTCCACCGTTGCACTGCCGCTGCTTATGGATTGGAATGTGATAATTTTATTGGTGGTACGCCTCAGTACAACGGATGGAAAACCGATTGGATTGAGTTCTTTCGCGAACGACGACTCATTCCTCAGATCGAACTGGCAGCCCGCAATGGATTGCTACCAGGCCACCGTCGGCAAGCGCTCGACAACATTGTTGCTCGCCTCGACCACTGGCTCAGTGGTGTTGCGCGTGTCCCATCACTCATTCACGGTGATCTATGGAGTGGGAACGTGATTGCCGGTACAGGCGGTATACCTGTGCTTATCGATCCGGCGGTTTCGTACAGTGATCGTGAGGCTGAACTGGCGTTTACCGAACTTTTTGGTGGCTTTTCCGCACGTTTCTATCAGGCCTATCAGACGGTATGGCCGCTCGAACCCGGTTACCGTGACCGTCGCGATCTTTATAATCTCTACCACCTGCTTAATCATTTAAATCTGTTTGGCGAAGGGTACGGGGCGCAGGTTGATGCCATTATCCGACGCTATGCTCGGCGATGATTGGTCTCTGTCATCTTTTCACTGGCAGGGCAGGAGTGTAACCTGCCCTGAGTATTGATATTGCCCGTGATGGCTATTTGCCCTTATCGGCCAGGTAATAACGTATATTCAACGACGGCCCGGCGTTCACTGCTATTGCCATAGGCGCTGAACGTATAGCGCCCGACCGGGTCTTGTTCACTCAGATAGACTTCGATGGTGAACGTTCCATCGGCATCGGCGGTAACATCTCCTAGCCATTCGGTGGCATAATCGGGTAACGTTGCCCACAACGTAATGACTTCACTGGCCAGAAAGCCACTACCGTTCAATCTGATAGCCTGGCGTTGTGGACCACTTCCCGTTGCCACGCTAAGCTGACCTGTACCACGAGTCTTAAGAGTATCACCGACCAACACCTCAAAATCAACAATTCCATTTCCACCACTCTGTAAGCCTCGCGCCGTCAGGGCGTAACGTCCCACTGGAATATGATTGCTCAGCATCGCCAGACTGATCCGTCCCTGGGCATCAGCCACCTGAGTACCGAGATCGGCAATAGCGTTGTTTGGGTAGCGTAGCCACAGAGCGATCCGTTCACCTGGCCGATAACCGCTACCGGTAAAGACAAAGGTGTTGCCTTGCGTTTGAGCAGATTGATTGACCGTTAACTGTACCGCAGGTGATGCACCCGGCGCTGGGGCAATGTCTACCTCAAGGCTGGCGTAGGCTTCTCGCCCACTCTGCCAGCCTCGCGCCGTATAGACGTAACGTCCGGTTGGGGTGAAGGTTGCCCCAAGGAAATCGGGCAGGTATGGGTGATTGAACCGTCCTTGCTCGTCGGTCTGGATAACGGTGACGCCGTAGACACGGTAATCAGGATAGGTAATCCAAATGCTCACTGTTTCAGCAGGGAGAAAACCGGTACCGCTCAGGGTAACTGTCGTATTCTGACGGGCTACAGTTGGTGAGACGGTCAGGCTGGCGGTTTGGGCGCTGGCTGACCAACTCCAGGTGATGATAATGAGACTTAATACGCTGACGAATAAGAGTGAGAATAGTGACAGGTAAGAACGCTTGATCATCGTCATAAGCAGCTCCGTGATCTGGTAAAGGAACCATCCTATGCTTACGAACGATGATCGTGACTACCGTCACCGTTTGATCAGATTACAGAAATCTGACGGAAACCACTTGCCAGCTATGTTCAACGACGGAAGAGTGTCGATGCTGATGCGGCGAGTGCGGTCAGGACAACGATCCAGGCGATGGTTGCCAGTGGCATCATGGCAGCTTGCTTGAACGCAATGCCACTCGCTGCCCAGGCTACAACGAGCGGCAGGACTGCATCGCGCCAACGTTGGGCAAACCACCAGCTCAGACCGGCAGCCAGGATGAGTAACACGCTGGCGCTAATTATGCCACCGTTGCCGGTATCACGCCATCCCAGATCGTAGAGAAAGACGCTCGCATTAACGAGGGTTGCAACGCAAATCCATCCTAAATAGAGGCTGAAGGTTGGTTGTACCAGCCATCGTTCGCCGGGTGTTGGTGTTCCAGGACTACGGAGTTTCACATAAGCCCCAACCAAACCGATCAGCACAATCAACATTGCTGGCAGCGAGAGCGGTGACAGATTGTAGTGCCAGAAGAACAACCAGCCGATGTTGCCAAGACAACTGAGCAAAAACCATGGGGCTGCGGAACGCAAACGCGGATTATTGATCTGTGCAGGCAGTGCCTGATAGACAGCGTAACCGATCAGCCCGACATAAATGAGTCCCCAAATTGAAAAGATATATCCGGGTGGTGTTATGAGCAGTGGGTACCGATCTGAAATGGCGCCTGTGGTCTGACCATTGAGGGGTAGCGTATTGGCTGCAATGTTCACCGCAATCGTCGCGAGTAATCCCAGAATGACGGCAACTGGTTGCCAGTGAAATATTGGACGCGCAAGTGATGTCGCCATAATAATCTCCGTTATAATTGAGGATACCGGGGCGAAAGCTGTGCGTCCGCCTGCCCTGCATTATAAAGGAGAGAGCACCATTATGCCAGACTGGAAAGACTACCTCACCGCGAACCAGGACCGCTTCCTTGCCGAATTGGTCGACTTCTTGCGTATCCCGAGCATCTCGGCCATTTCTGCGCACGCTGGTGATGTGCTGCGTGCCGCTGAGTGGGTTGCGAATCGGCTAACCGCTGCCGGAATGGAGCACGTGGCAATTCTGCCGACCGGCGGTCATCCGGTGGTGTACGCTGATTGGCTGCATGCTCCTGGTAAGCCTACCGTTTTGATCTACGGTCACTTTGACGTGCAGCCGGTCGATCCGCTCGATTTATGGACGCATCCACCATTTGAGCCGCATATTGAGAATAATCGAATCTACGCCCGTGGCGCCAGTGACGACAAAGGCAACATGCTCATTCCGATCCTGGCAGTTGAAGCCTTATTGCGCAGCAGAGGCTCGCTGCCGGTCAATGTCAAGTTTTTCTTTGAAGGCCAGGAAGAAATTGGGAGTCCCCAGATTCCAGCGTTTCTCCAGGAGGAACGAGAGCGCTTTGCCTGTGATTTGGTATTGAGTGCTGATGGTGGGCAATGGAGTGAAGATCAGCCCCAGATTCTGGTCGGCTTGCGCGGTGGTTGCGGCGTACAGATCGATGTGTATGGGCCAAAGATGGACTTGCATTCGGGCATGTACGGTGGTGTCGTGCAAAACCCGATCCACGCTCTGGTTCAGATTCTCGATTCGATGCGATCAGATGATGGAATGATTACCATTCCAGGTTTTTACGACCAGGTACGACCGTTATCACCCGCCGACCGTGAACGTATTGCTGCGATCCCCTTCTCTGAAGAGAAACTGAAAGCCTCGCTGGGAGTTCCTGCGCTCTTTGGTGAAGCCGGTTTTACTCCCCGTGAACGCGAATGGGTGCGACCAACACTTGAGGTGAACGGAATCTGGGGCGGGTTTCAACAAGAAGGGATCAAGACGGTCTTGCCGGCTGAAGCCCACGCCAAGATTACCTGCCGGCTCGTGCCCGACCAGGACCCACAGACCATTCTTGAGCTGTTGCAGGCACATATCAAACGTCATACACCGCCTGGAGTGAACGTGACAGTGACCCCGCTTGCGTTTCAGGCCTATCCCTACCTGATTCCCGAAGACGATCCAGGGAACATAGCTGTACGTGAGGTGTTGATCGAGTTGTATGGCCGTGAGCCGTACTACGTGCGCAGTGGTGGTTCGATCCCGGTTTGTACCCTCTTCCAGCGTCAGCTTGGCGCCTACACCAGCAATTTTGCCTTTGCCCTTGATGACGAGCGTTTTCATGCGCCCGACGAATTCTTCCGTTTAAGTAGCTTCCGCAAAGGACAGACTGCGTACTGTATGTTGCTCGAACGGTTAGGTCGCTAAGTATAAAGGAGCCAGGTATGCTTGATTACGCTGCTCTCTACCGAAAAGAGCGAACCGTTCAAGAGCTGGTTCGTGATCTCACGGTGGCCGATCTGCGCACCGAGACCGATGAAATGTACGATACAATCGAACGGCTGATTGCCGATTGTTCCGATGCTGATGTGACGTTTCAACCCGTTGATCCAAACGCCCACGATCCATTTGCAACAGACCCCGCTGCGGTCAATCAAGCCTGGACGCTTGCTCACGTGATTGTGCATCTAACAGCCTCGTGTGAGGAGTCGGCTTTTCTGGCAGCCGAAATGGCGCGTGGCGTACCGTTCCACGGCCGTTCTCGGTACGAAGTGCCATGGGAGACGGTGACCTCGATAGCACAGGTACGACAACGGCTGGCTGAAAGTCGGCGGATGTTGCATGCCTCGCTACAGATGTGGCCTGACCATCCGCATCTTGAATATATGGTTGAACCGTGGCCCGGTGCATCACTGGTTGATGCCCGTGGTCGGTATGTTCTGGGTCTCGCTCATGCCTATGACCATCTTGGTCAAATTGCCGAAATTGTACGCCAGGCAAAGGCGGGGAAACGTGAGGAATGATTGGTTGTCTGCATTCTCGCCTACAGGATACGTATGCTAAACTCGCTGTTCGCATTACGGCGCACACCTGACAGATCGCCATAGTGCGTGCTAAATATACTCTTTTTGCCTAGAGTAGGGGCGGGTGCTCAACCCGCCCGTCTCGCCGGTATGCTGAATGGAATCATCCCAACAAAATCTGCGCGAAGATAATCTTTAGCACCATTGCCGTTGGAAAGACCATCGCGTAGCCGATATTTGGTGCTTCGTTACCAACTTGTTCGTTGGCAAAGGCCAGCACCGCTGGCTGGGTTTGTAATCCGGCCAGCATCCCGGTCAGTACGCTAAACGGTATCTTGAGCATCTTGTAGCCGATAAACAGAGTCAGCATAGCGACCGGTATTGTGATGAGTGCTCCGCCTAGAAACAGAATGAGGCCGTTTCCCTGTGTAAGAGTCGTGACGAAACTATAACCGGAACGAGTGCCGACACCGGCCAGGAACATAGTCATTCCAACTTGACGTAATGTAAGATTGGCGCTGTACGGCAGACTCCACACGATTGGCCCGGTACGCCCGCGCCAGCCAAGGAAGAGGGCAACAACCAGCGGGCCACCGGCCAATCCCAGCGAAAAACTCCCGCTGCCCGGTAGTGGGATTGGGATCAGACCTACCAGCATACCGAGTGCAGTCCCCAGACCGAGCGAAACTACATCGACCTCGGCCAATGAGCGGTACGAGTCGCCGAAGAAGGCACTGACTCGATCCATGTTGTCGCGTTGGGTGACGATGCGTACTCGATCACCCAGTTCGAGTACGGTATCACCGTGGGGTAAAAGCTCAACATCACCTCGTCGAATGCGGGTAATCACTGCACCCATGCTCGACGGCAGGTTTAGATCACGTAACGGTACGCCAACAACAGCCGGATTTGAGACAAAGACGCGCCGAAAATCAAGGGTGTGGCGGTCGAGTGTCAATTCTGTACTGGTCAGTTCGCCAAGATCGGCGATAACCCGCTCGACCATCGCTGGCGTGCCCACGATGTTGATCAGATCGCCTACTGCGAGCTGGGTTGTACTGGTAGCCAATTCCACTCGACCATCGTGCTGGAGACGGCTGAAGATCACGTTCCAACCCCGTGTTTTGACCAGTTCGGCGATGGTTTGACCCTGGACTGCGGGATTGGTGACCCGAATTGTGCGATTGACCAGGTGATCACCGATGGCGCCAAATTCACGCAGGTGCTGTACTTCCTGCTGTAGATCAATCTGCCAGAGGCGACGGGTCAGGTAGATCGAGAGGATCATGCCTAGTACGCCAACCGGGTAGGCCACCGAATAACCAACTACCGGTTCGGCGCGCAATGTCTCATCGGCGCCGAGACGACTCAGTTGTTCGATCACGGCGGCCAGGGCTGGCGTGTTGGTCAAACTGCCGGCAAAGAGTCCGGCTGTTTGGGCACCGTTCAAGCCGAGCACAATGCGTAAAAGTGCCGCAATACCGGCTGCAACCACAATCAACCCACCGATGAACAGATTATTGCGCAACCCGCGTCGGCGGAACGATGAAACGAAGCCGGGGCCGCTGCTCAGGCCGATGGTGTACACAAAGATAACCAGACCGAGCAAATAAATGATGTCTGGCAGGCGTAAGCGTTGATCGATAGCGCCAAAGGCCAGCCCAACGAAGAGCACGGCTGACACGCCAAGACTAACACCGCCGATCTTGATCCGTCCGATGAGATAGCCAATTGCCGATACGGTAAACAGGAGCAAGAGCGGGTTACTGGCAAGTATGTCGATCATAATGGTTCTTCCTTACCAAGAAGTGTTAACGTTGTCCGCCGTGTATGGTATCATGCAGTTGATAACCAACGGTTAAGAAAGAGGGATCGTATGATTACCGAAGACATGGTTCGGGCAGCACTGAAAAACGTGGTCGATCCAGAGATTGGCCTCGATGTGGTCAATCTTGGGCTGGTGTACCGCATTGACATTCTCGATGACGGGAAAACCGTTGATATTGATATGACCTTGACCACGCCAGCCTGTCCGGCAGGGCCGCAGATTCTCGAACAGGCCCGGCGGGAGGTGATGTCGTTGAAAGAGGTTTATAAAGAGCTTGAGAACGTCAAGATCAATCTGGTCTGGACGCCCTTCTGGAATCCGTCGATGATGTCGGAAGAGGCGCGCGAGGAACTGGGTTTCTTCTAATGTGGTCAACAGGCGGCGAGGGTTGGGCGACCTTCGCCGCCTGTTATTATTGATAGCGCACCATACAATACAAGGGGGTATTGGTATGACAACAATTGCTCCGCCCGCTATGCCTGCTTACACCGAAGAAGATCATCTGGTTTGGGCAACGCTCTGTGCGCGCCAGGTTCCCCGGCTTGAGCGGTACGCCTGCCGCCTCTTCCGCGAAGGATTTCGGAAGTTGAACCTTGATCTCCAGCGTCTCCCCGATCCGGTACAGGTAAGCGAACGTCTGGCAGCAATGACCGGCTGGACGTTGTGCGATGCGCAAAATGAGTATCTCAACCCTACTGAATGGTTTGAGCACATCGCCGAACGGCGCTTCCCGGTGACCAACTATATTCGACGCATGGACGAGCTTGATTTTACGCCGCTGCCCGATCTCTTTCACGAGTACATTGGTCATCTGGCATTTTTTACCGATCAGCGCTTTGCCGATATTGCCCAGGCTTTTGGGCCTCTTTATTTTGCCGGTGACGAGCGGCAACGTCTGGAAATAGCCCGTCTCTGGTGGTACAGCATCGAATTTGGGCTGATTCGAGAAGATGGTGGGTTAAAGGCTTTTGGCGCCGGTCTCCTGTCGTCGATTGGGGAACTTGATCACGCCTTTGCAGCCGATACGCCACGAGTACCGTTTGATATTCGGCGAGTTGCGAATACGCCCGGAGCTGCCTATTCGATGCACGATACCTACTTTATCCTCGAAGACCTGGAACACATTGCTGCGATCCTGCGTGATTATGCCGCTATGGAGGGCTTGCCAGCGGTACAGATTTGAAAATCATTTCAGGTTTTCTCTTTCAGGTGGTGGCTCCCTCGGTTGAACTTCCTGTGCTCATTGCTCGCTATGCCCACGTGTCTCGGTGGTACCAGAGAGCCACCGAGACACAGACTACCTCACAAATAGCAATTAATTTCCAGTCTGGAACTGCCAGGTATAGCTAAATGGTTGACCCGCGTATGATCCGTCTACCATCACTTGAATGAGGCTGTTGGGGGGCAAGTTTACCGTTGGCGTAATCACGATTCCTTTATGCCCCACCGGTAGGGCGGTTGAAAAGATGTGGGCGATGCTATTGCCACCGACGACCTGTAATGCCGTGCTGTTGACTACCGGTGTATCGCCGAAATAGCGCCATTGCAGCGTTATCGGGTACTTCGTTGGCGGAACGTCGGTCTGATGAAGGCCGGGATAACGCACCGGCCAGTTGGGATAGTCAGCGCCATCGTTGAAATACGACAGCACATCGAGCACAGCCGCACTTGTTGCCCCATTAGCAGTGGTGTAGAAGCCAAAACCAAAGGTTGGTGTGGTTGGGTAGAGTAGCCAGAGTCGGTGACCAACCGAGCGCATCCAGCCATCAATCGCATGGGCCGGTTCCCAGGCAATACCTCCACCAATCCATGCATTGCCCCTTTGCGCACAAATCTGTCCTGCCGGTGAGGCGTATGGTAGGCTAGGGTTCTGATTATGGGTCAAGTGGTTGTTCTCGGCCATGTAGCGGGCATGTTCAAAACAGTTACCATTCAATGTTGCATCTTCATGAACTGGTGGTACGCCAGCGCGCAGTCGGTAACCGTTCGCCCGTTCAAGCCAGTTGGTGGAAAGTGGCGGCAGGCTATTCGTTACCAGCGGGATGAAAATAGTGTTGGTTGGACCATGCGCTTGCGAGAAAGCATGTGCCGGCAAGTGGGCGAGCACGAAGGCGATGACCGCATAGAGGAAGATTTGACGATACATCGGATAGCCTTTCCTAAAACATTTCTCGCACATAACGCTTATACCTTTAGCATAAGCATTCCTCCTTCTGCCGGGCAATAGCCATATTTGGCTATTGTGTAATAGGACTTCCACGACAAGTCGTACCGTCAACTCGTCGTTGCCTTCTCTGCCAGCCTGTGCTACGATGAGCCAGAAACATTCATAAACAGAGCACGGAGCTTATTATGAGTAGCGCCGATGTACCGATCACATCGGTTGAACAACCAGAGCGTGCAGGCAAGTCGCGAGCCGGACAAAAAGCAGCAGTCGTGGTTTTCGTTACTGATGAACGTCCGTCAGCCGTTGCTATAGCCGATTATCTGCGCGCAGAGTCGCCATTGTTACCCCATTTCTATCTTGCTCGTGATGGTGCCTTATCGCAACTATTGACGATCAATCGCGCCGGTGATGGATTGGGACGGGCTATCTGGCGAGGACGGATGCGGAATCTCAATCGGATTGCTGTGATTGTAAGTGTGGAAGCTCCTAACGTTACTGACCTGAGTGAAGTGCAAGCAAGTGTGTTGGCCGATTGGTTACCGGCTCTGGTTGCACAATCTCACCTTTCACTCGCCGATGTATGTACGGTTGTATCTGATGCTACAGGGCGGAGGCGTCTCCAGCAGTATCTCCCACCTGCGCCGCCGGTTTGGTCGGTCACCGGTGATGTGGTATTAGGGAGCGGTACTCGTTCACCAGAGCAAGAGTTGTGGGTCGGCCTGGCGACAATTACCTGGCGTCAGCGGGGTGCACAGTTACGTCTCAATCAGGCCTTCTCGCTCTATTGGGGGAAATTCGACATCGGTGCACCGCTAGCTCCTAATGAACCGCCGCCAGTAGTAGTTGATGGTAAGAGTTACAACTTTCAAGTCTTTGCCCGTGACACCATCTTCAACGAAGGAACACAGTATGCTGCGGTACAATCGTTTGCCAGTTTGCTCGGCCCCGATATTGGCGCCATTCCAACCGGTGGTGTTAGTCGGGCACTCATCGAGGCCAGTTATCGTAGTGCGTTAAAGACCAGTGCGACCCGATCACCTCTTGAAGGCAAAACCGAGTTTCGTGCTGATTGGCGATTTCACTTTGTGGCGCTCCAGGCAAAATTGGGACCGGCTCTCAGTGGGAATTATGTGACTGCGGATCGAGCTTTTGCGGTGCAGGTCTTTGCCGGTGATACGCTCTACACGCCGATGAGTCAGCAAGCGGGGTGTTTCTTTCTCAGTCTGACCGATCCGTCCAGTCCACAGTATGCTCAAATCTGGGCCGAAACATACAAAGTGGCAGGAGTGCCGTATAATCCTACCGATCCGTTTCACCAGCGGGCATTGGAACTGAGGTTAGGGACACCGTTAAGTGGGGTGATGCGCGAGACGATCAACGGGCAATCTTTTGATGTCCAGGTCTTTGCTTACGACACGCTCTACCGTGGTTCAGATGGTGTTATTCGTCGCATGAGTGATTTGCCACGTCCGGCAGAGGTACAGGCCTGGCAGCCTAAGCTGCCAACAATGCCGGTACCACCGACACCACCAGCATCACCACCTGTCCCGGAACCACCTGCCGGACCTGTACAACCGCCTACAGTGAACATTCTCAATGCGCCAGAGGTGGTAAGGGCAGGTGCGCCACGGCGTGATCCCAACTGGCCGCCTAAGCCCGACTTCAATATTCTGACTGACCGTAACGGTCAGCGTGAGCGTGTGTTAAGTAAAATTGAATGGGTACGCAAGGGTGGTGATGATATTACCATTACCAACGATTGGGTTGAACGGCATATTATTGAGGTGTCCATTCCACAACTGGCACGGTTTCGGAATACCAATGGTGGGAGGATCAAGTTTCACCGACTGGCAGCCGATCAATTGCGCCGGTTGTGGCAGGCCTGGGAAGATGCCGGGTTGTTGCACCTTGTACTAACCTTCGATGGTGCATGGTGGCCGCGAACGATCCGTAGCAACCCGACTACCTTGAGTAATCATGCCTACGGAACGGCGTTCGATATCAATGCGCAGTGGAATGGCTTTTACAAACCGGCAGCGCTGGTTGGTGATCGTGGTTCGGTGCGTGAGCTAGTACCAATCGCGAATGCACTTGGCTTCTTCTGGGGAGGTCACTGGAACTACGATGGTAAAGGCGCCAGTGATGGTATGCATTTTGAATGGGCAGTTGCCCGCTAGGCAAAGGAGCAAGCAATGCAACTACACGGGCTAAATGCGCTGGTGACTGGTGGGGCTTCTGGTCTGGGTGCGGCGACGGCTGAGCGACTGGCCGGTGCCGGGGCGCGGGTGACCATCGCCGATCTAAATGAAGGTGCTGGCGAAGAGCTAGCTGCCCGGATCGGAGGACAGTTTATGCGCACCGATGTTACCGATCCGGCGCAGTGTGCAGCAGCAGTAACCAAAGCTGCTGCAAAAGGCGGTCTGCACGTATTAGTCTGCTGTGCCGGCATCGTGTTGGCCGAACGAATCTTAGGACGTGACGGTGTGCATGATCCGGTTCGCTTCAAGCGTGTCATTGAAGTCAATCTAATCGGTACCTTCCACATGATGCTTTATGCGGCACAGATGATGAGCCAAAACCAGCCCAACTCCGAAGGCGAACGTGGCGTTATAATCAATACGGCATCGATAGCTGCATTTGAAGGCCAAATTGGTCAGGTTGCTTATGCCGCCTCAAAAGCTGGTGTCGTCGGGATGACGTTACCGGCAGCCCGCGAACTGGCTCGCTTTGGGATACGGGTGATGACTATTGCGCCGGGTATCTTTGATACCGCAATGATGGCTAGTCTACCGGCAGCGGCCCGTGAGTCGCTCAGTGCGCAGGTACCATTTCCATCGCGATTGGGGCGTCCTGCTGAGTATGCAGCGTTAGTCCAGCACATCATTGAAAATCCGATGCTAAACGGTGAAGTGATTCGGCTCGATGGCGCTATCCGAATGGCGCCGAAATAAGGGAGGCAGCACATGCAAATTTATCTCGATACGGCCAACCTCGCCGAGATTCGCGAGGCCGCCAGTTGGGGTATTCTGAGCGGAGTAACAACGAATCCGACACTGATTGCCCGCGAAGGGGGAGTTGATTTCAAAACGATTATCACCGAAATTGCCGAGCTGGTTGATGGCCCGATCAGCGCCGAAACCATCTCGCTCGATGCCGAGGGAATGGTGCGCGAGGGATTAGAGTATGCTGCATGGCATCCGAACGTTATCATCAAAGTGCCGAGTACAACCGAGGGATTACGAGCAGTAAGCCAACTGGCTAAGCACGGCATTCGTTGCAATGTAACGCTCTGTTTCAACGCTGTGCAGGCATTGCTGGCGGCACGGGCCGGTGCGTTCATCATTAGCCCCTTCGTTGGGCGTGTTGATGATACCGGTGTTGATGGAATGGCCTTGATTCGCGAGATTGCCGGTATCTATCGCCAGGATAGCGAAATTAAAACCAAGATTCTGGCGGCATCTATCCGTCATCCGCGCCATATCGTTGAGGCAGCATTGGCCGGTGCTGATATTGCGACCTGCCCGTTCAAGGTGCTTCAGCAGGCAATGCGCCATCCATTGACCGACCGCGGGATTGAGCAGTTCCTGGCCGATTGGCAATCGCGAATGCGTTCCTGAGCCGAAATTATGCGAGATCAACCTCTCATGCTCGGTTTGATTGGCGCTAGCGGCACGGGGAAGACAACGCTGACCCACGGTATTGTGCGTCTGTTGGGTGCGCACGGTGTCACGCCGATCAATCTCGATGATTACTTGCGGTATAGCCGTGCAGAGCGTGCGGCACGTGGTTTGACCGATGCCGATCCAAGGGCTACCGATTTGGATCGGATGGCTGCCGATTTGGCGGCGTTACGTGCAGGTCAAACCATCGAAAAACCGATCTATAACCATAAGACCGGAGTTCCACAGGGTAGTGAACGGGTTGCACCGACCGGACTGGTTATTGCCTATGGTGCGTTAACCTTGACCCCACCGGTGCAACCTGATCTGTTTGATCTCACTGTCTACTTCGATCCCGCACCTGAACTGTACCGTCGTTGGCGAGAAGAACGTGATGTGCGTCAACGGGGGTACACCCTTGACGAAGTGCGGATGGCGTGGCCAGCGCGTGAACGCGACATCCAGCGTTACATCGCTGTCCAACGACCGTTAGCCGATGTCGTTTTGCGTTTTCTGCCGGGTGAAATGGGGTACGACCTGCAAATGTGGTTGCGTCGGCGGGCGCTGGCGTTTGATGTCGTCAGCGCTCTTGCCGATGCGGGTCAGGGGGCAGCCGTGCAGATCCAATCGGTGGCTGCTGACGATGATGGTTTACCGGCCACAGTGATCAACGCAACGTCAGACCCGGCTCTTGATCGGCTGAGTGAGGGATTACGATCCCGACTGCCAGTATCCGGTCAGGTAAACGCAAGTGAAACGCTTCAAGGGACGCATCCCACGCTGACATTTGCTCAAACCTTGATTGCCACGTTGCTCTTGCAAAGAGGGTAAGCGACATTGATGTAGTTCCTCATAGACATCGGCCATTGATGGTAGGGGCACGGCGACGCTG
>Ga0308400_1000021_pt1 | contig 70559 bp, 60 predicted proteins | sample HotsprSampOS1265_FD_203451 | JGI IMG/M metagenome (GOLD analysis project Ga0308400, IMG submission 203451) | Hot spring phototrophic mat microbial communities from Octopus Spring, Yellowstone National Park, Wyoming, United States - 20060914_OS12-65 ...
ATGTGAGCACTACGGGCGAACCACCAGGACCGGTACCGGACTGGCCCGAATGATTTTATCGGCGACACTCCCCATTATCAGGCGCTGCCAGCCCCCTTGCCCACGAGTAGCCAGTGCGACTGCATCAACTTGCAATTCGCGGCTGAGGTTGAGTAGCGCACGAGCCGGCTGGTCGGCAGTTCCCACAGCACCTACGGCAATATCAATCGTTACACCCTGCGCTTCTAAGCGCGCAGCTACTTCCTTTAGATACGCCTCAATCGCTTGTTTCTGCTCAGCAATAGCTTCGTCACTATCGCGCTGACGACGTACCAAAACTCGTGCCAGAATCAGGCGTGCTCCGTCAACTGCAGCTAGTCGCTGGGCCGGCAGGAGTACTTGCTCGGCGTGTGTTGATCCGTCGAGCGGTACGAGAATACGATGCAGTGGTTGGGCAGCTCGCACTGCCGAATCGCCTGGTCGCATCAACCAGAGTGGGGTGTGGGTGAGCCGTAGCAACGCCTCGGCGACACTTCCCAGCCAGAAATGCTCAAAACCACTCCAGCCGTGAGTTGTCATAACGATCAGATCGGCATTGATTGCCTGAGCATGATTGGCAAGTGTCTCGGCCACCGGCCCTTCTAGGCGGCTGATGACCGTGTGAATCCCACTCAACACCGGTTGTGCCGCAATCTGAGCGAGGTAAAACCGTTCGTGTTCGGCTGCCAGCGAGTGCAACTCGGCATCGATCACCGGTAGGGTCTCGATGAAAATTGGTGTCAATGAATTGGGATAATGAACGTGCACCAAATGGATGGTTGCACCACAAGCCCGTGCCAGTCGGGCGGCTGCAGCCAGGGCTTGTTCTCCGACGACTGAGCCATCGAGGGGAACGAGAAGAGTACGAAACATTTCACGACTCCTTTGCAGTTTCTGATACAACGTCTGATACAACGGTAGGCTTCGTAAGCGTAAATCCCGTTCACGTTGTCCCAACCTTGAACAGAAGTATTTGCTGTGTTAAGCCTGCATTCTTCGGCGTCTAAACATAGAATGAGTTTATAGTTATCTCCAGGTGTCACCGGTGGCGATGGGGTTTCTCACAAATGATGACTGTCAACGTAGCAGGGGTGACGGTTCCGCCACTCATTGCGTGCTGGCATACCCGACCTGGATTGAACTGAAGCCGATAAAGTGACAACATGAGCAACATTGTCACCTGCTGAACATATGCCTACAGTCTGGGAGCGCGAGTCTCTGGCTCTCGTTCTCACGTGAGCGAAACTCTGGTGAAGCGGTTGTCCGAAGGTACTTGTGCAGGTCAGCTCACGGCAGCCCCTCGCATCGTCCCTATGGCACCGTCCTCTTCCACGAGTAAGGGAGAGACCAACCAGGAAAAAGGTTTTTTCAGATACACTCTAAACGTTCCTTTTACTGAGAAAAGCACACCTTTACCGCCGGTGTTTTTCTGGTCAGCTTCCATCAACGAAAATCAATCTTTATCAACCGCCATTGCTCACCTTCTTTCCACAATCTGGCTGTAAACGGCTGTGACGACGAACCATCAACGTAGGTAAGTGTACCGCTCACCTCGGCAGTCGTCCCTTCAGAGGTTGTGTTGATGTTGAAACTGTTGAGCGATAGATCGGTGACTTCTCGAAACAGTTGCCGGTTGGCGAAGAGACGTTCAAGGTCCGCACGAGAGATTGAACTCCTGGCGGTATCGTCAAAAAGTGCTTCTGCCGCACCAATATCCCGCTGCCGTCCAGCATCCATAAACTGACGAATGACATCTTCGATGGCTGAGGTCTCACTTATGACACCACTAACAAGTCTCCACCCACCCAAAGCCAAGAGGACACAGCAGAGCACAAGTGTCGTGACGAGCAGGCCAATACCGAGCATCACCCAGCGCAGCGTCTGGTTTGCCTGAGGCTGATTTGGTATGGGATAGATCGACATAGATAGTCCTCTCGGTGTGAGGCTGTATGGCTGTATGATAGCAGATAGGTATAGTGTTGTACGAAAGGATTTCAGCAATGTCGCTTAACATATTGCAAGCAAGTGAGCGGAGTTATAAGAGTCTGATCAAAAACCTAAATTTCTCACTGGGTACGTCCCGTACCCGTGCGACCATTGCGTGAGGGAGTGCCACCATGCTTTCGTGCCGGCCACCCTCCGTCCCCCTTCCTCTCCCGCAGCGTGGGCATCCCTCACCCCCGGCCCCTCTCCCGCCCTGCGGGAGAGGGGGGATCTGGTGCGCAAACGCGGTATCGTTGCCAGCCGCAGGATCGCCCCTGCTCCGCTCCTACCCCCCTCCGCTCCCGCTTGGTGAGAGCGGAAGGGGCCAGGGGGAAAGGTGAGGGCCGCCCTCACCCCCGGCCCCTCTCCCGCCCTGCGGGAGAGGGGTGATCTGGGTCGTAAACGCGGTATCGTTGCCAGCCGCAGGATCGCCCCTGCTCCGCTCATCTCTCCCCCCTCCGCTCCCGCTTGGTGAGAGCGGAAGGGGGCTAGGGGGAAGGTGAGGGCCTCTCCCGCAGCGTGGGAGCGGAAGGGGGCCAGGGGGGAAGGTAAGGGTGGCGCTTGCACCATCCATGCACTCGCGTTGCACAATTACCGGCTTGCGTTTACAATCGATAAGCACAAGAGCATTGGCTATCCACACGGGGGGCGTATGCGCATCGTAGCAATGATTATGGCAGGTGGCGAAGGCACCCGTCTCAGTGTCCTCTCCGAAAAGCGAGCAAAACCTTCAGTACCTTTCGCCGGTAAGTTTCGGATCATAGATTTTACGCTATCCAACTGTGTCAACTCTGGTATCTTCGATGTCGCAGTTCTGACTCAGTACCGACCTCATTCTCTCAACGAGCACATCGGCATCGGAAAGCCGTGGGATCTCGACCGTGCTCGTGGTGGTGTGCGCTTACTTCAGCCGTACCAGGGTCGTCGTGATGAGTCGTGGTATCGCGGGACGGCTGATGCCGTCTACCAGAATCTGGCCTACATCCAGGAGCGACGCGCCGATCTGGTACTTATCCTGTCTGGTGATCATATCTACAAGATGAACTACAACGATATTATTAACACGCATCTACAAAAACGGGCTGATCTGACAGTGGCGGTGATGGAGGTACCACTCGAAGAGACCGATCGCTTCGGTATCATGACCATCGACGAAAACGACCGGGTGGTCGAATTTACCGAGAAGCCGAAGGGGCGAGATAAGGGGAATCTGGCCTCGATGGGAATCTACGTCTTTAACACTGACATCCTGATCCGGCGTCTTTCCGAGGGTGGGCCGGAGAAACCCCGCATCGATTTCGGTAAGGATGTGATTCCGGCGATGGTCGCTGAAGATCGAGTCTTTGCCCACCGCTTCAAGGGGTATTGGGTCGATGTCGGTACGATCCAGTCGTACTGGGAGACGAGTATGCAGTTGCTCGACCCATCACTTGATTTCGATCTCTTCGATCCAAACTGGTTGATCCGCACCCGTAGCGAAGAGCGACCACCGGCCAAGATCGGGCCGCAGGCAAAGGTGACCCAATCGATTATCTGCAACGGCTGTACTATTCGCGGAACGGTCATTCATTCAGTGTTGTCGCCAGGCGTCTACGTTTCGCCAGGAGCGGTTGTGCGCGATAGTGTGGTTATGAACGATACCTGGATTGGCCCCGGCGCGGTGCTAGATCGGGTGATTATCGATAAAAAGGTCGTGGTCGGCGCCGGTGCTCGGGTCGGTTTTGGTGACGATTTGACGGTGCCGAACCGCAAACAACCTGATAAACTTAACTGCGGGGTGACCGTTGTTGGCAAAGCGGCCCATATTCCAGCCGGAATTACTATCGGTCGGAATGTCATCATTAATGCAGACCGTGAAGCAGAAGATTTTCCAGCCAGTGATGTACCGTCGGGAGAAACGATCTGAGTTCCCAGTTTGTCGGCCATACCGGCGGGAAACGCTCTTGCTGTATTGACGTTACAAACGGAGTCGATATGCTACGCACTCTTGTGATGATACTGGCCGGTGGTGACTCACCGGCACTCAGTGTCCTTACCGCCGAACGCACTGAAGCGGCGGTACCGTTTGGTGGTAAGTACCGCATTATTGATTTTGCACTCTCAAACTGTGTTAATTCGGGTCTGTACAATGTAGCCGTGCTGACTCAGTATCGTCCACGTTCGCTCCATGCTCACCTTGGCGTTGGGCGACCCTGGGATCTCGACCGTGCACAAGGTGGCTTACGGCTGCTGCACCCTTCACCGACCCCCGATGGCGGTGGTTGGCAGCGTGGGACGGCAGATGCGGTACGCTACAATCTTGACGTGGTTGAAGAACAGCCGGTCGATGCGGTGCTCCTGCTGGCCGGTGACCACATTTACAAGATGGATTATACGCCCCTGCTCAAACTGCACGAAGAGCGGCAAGCTGATTTGACTATGGCTGTACGGAGTGTAAGTCCTCACGATGCCCATCGTTACGGTATTGTGTCGGTTGGGAGCGAAGGACGGGTGGATCGTTTCGTTGAAAAACCACGCCGGGCCGATTCAAACCTTGCTTCAATGGGTATCTACGTCTTCCGTAAGCAGTATCTGATCGATCTGCTTCGTTCGACCGATGCCGTCGATTTTGGTCGTCATCTGCTGCCCTACATTGTCACCAGTGCGCGTGCGTTCGCGTACTACTTCCAGGGCTATTGGGCCGATGTCGGTACGGTACAGGCGTACTACGAGGCGAATCTGGCGTTGCTGGCTGAAACCCCAGCACTTGATCTGTACGACCCCGAATGGGTGATCCATACGGTCAGTTCTGATCGACCGGGCGCTGAGATTGGCGTGCAAGCACGGGTTGAAAATAGTCTGCTCAGCGATGGCTGCCGGGTATACGGTACGGTTATCGGATCGGTGCTTTCGCCAGGGGTGATCGTTGCTCCTGGTGCAGTCGTGCGTGACTCCATCGTCATGGGCGATGCTATCATCGAACCCGGTGCTGTCCTTGATCGCTGCATTATTGATGAAGGTGTGCGGATTGGCGAGGGGGCGCGAGTCGGTGATGGCGATGATAATACGCCAAACACTGAAGCACCAGAACGCTTGAACACTGGGCTAACCATTGTTGGTTTAAAGGCTCAGATACCGGCAGGTGTGCGCATTGGGCGCAACGTTGCGATCAGACCACGTACACCGGCTAGTGCCTTTCCGGCAGATGGTAACGTGCCGAGTGGAGCGACTATTTAGCGGAACAATATGACATCTCCTGGCGACCTGGTAATTGATCCTTCTATCCGTTCCCGCCTTCAGCAGGGACACCCCTGGGTTTACCGGAATCACCTAATCGGCGGTGAACGATTGCGTACCGGCCAATGGGTATGTGCGCGCTGTGGTGGTTTGACGGTCTATGGCCTGTACGATGCTCAGAGTCCAATCGGTCTACGCATTTACAGTCGGCATGATTTCCCGAATCAGCAATGGTTTCGCGAACGAGTCTGGGAAGCCTGGGAACTGCGGGCGCCAATACGGGCCAGTGGTCAGACAACGGCCTACCGTTGGATCTATGGCGAAGGTGATTATCTGCCCGGTCTGGTGGTTGATCGTTACGGCGATTATGCTGTTATCCAAACCTACGCCGATAGTGTACAAACGATTGTGCCCATCGTCGCGAATGCCCTCCGTGCCGTTGATCCGGAGCTGCGCGGTGTGATACAGCGACCACGCCAGCACGATGATGATGACCAGGCACAACCGATATTGCTGTGGGGAGAGTGGCCGCCACGCAATCTGGTTGTACAGGAAAACGGTCTTTTTTTTCAGGTTGATATGCTCTACGGTCAGAAAACCGGTCTATTTCTCGACCAGCGTGAGAACCGGCGCACGCTGGAGGGGATGGTTGCCGGCGCCAGTGTGCTGAACTGTTTTGCGTACACTGGAGGTTTTTCCCTCTATGCCTTACGCGGTAATGCAGCCGAAGTCGTGAGTTGCGACGTTGGGCATGGGCTGGCCGAGGCGACAGCCACTAATATCGCTCTCAACCATTTGCCAGCAGACCGTCATCGCTTTGTGACCGACGATTGTTTCGCGCTGCTTGACCAGTATGCTAGGCGAGGACAGATGTTCGATGTTGTCATTCTTGATCCGCCTAGCTTTGCCCGCACACGTAGCAGTCAGCACGCTGCCATGCGCGCCTACGTGCGAATCAATGCACTGGGATTGCGTTGTGTCACGCCTGGCGGTCTGCTGGTAACTGCCAGTTGTACGGCACAAATTGGGCCGGAGCAGTTCCGTGAGTTGCTCGGTGAAGCGGCTGCCCAGGCCCATCGCCGAATGCAAATCATTCACGAGGCTGGTCACCCGCTCGATCATCCCGTGCCCGCCGGTTTTCCTGAAGGACGGTATCTAAAGTATGTGATTGCCCGTGTACAGACCCTGGTGTAGATGTGTACCTGGAGAGGTGCCACGACATCGTAGTGCATCCGTTTCCCGGCATGAGAATTCGTTTCAATCCTCACAGATACAGGGATTGTTCGGCTATGCTATAATCTGGCTATGCACGTTCTCCAAATCTCGTGGGAATATCCACCACATATCGTCGGTGGTCTTGGTCGCCATGTAGCTGATCTGGCGCCAGCCCTAACTGAGCACGATGTGATCGTTACCGTCCTTACCCCCCAACTACGTGGCGGGGAAGCGTTTGAACGTCATCAAAATCTCACCATCTGTCGTGTCTCAGTTCCAACGCTCGATACCGACGACTTTCCCGGTTTTGTCTATCATACCGGTCGCCATCTTGAGCAGGCAGCTCATGCGCTTTTCCCTGGCGGACGACCTGATCTGATTCACGTTCACGACTGGCTTACCGCTGAAGTTGGGATTGCCCTCAAACATCACTGGCGCATCCCGCTGATTGCTACCATTCATGCAACCGAACGTGGTCGTGGACGGGGCGCCATCAACGGTCAGCGTGCCCAATATATTAACGATCTCGAATGGCGTCTGACCTACGAAGCCTGGCGGGTGATTGTCTGTTCGCATTTTATGGCTCGTCAGATCCGAGAATACTTTACCACACCGGCGGATAAGATCGATGTGATCTCGAATGGTGTACACTTGCCCTCCCAACCGTTTGCCAATCCGGCCGAATGGGTGTCATTCCGCCGCCGGTTTGCTGCCGATAACGAAGCACTCGTCATCTTTGTCGGACGGTTAGTGTACGAGAAGGGGGTACATATTTTGTTAGAGGCCTGGCCACGAGTGGTAGCCGACATACCGGCGCGTCTGGTTATTGCCGGTACCGGCAGTATGCTCGACGAACTGAGACGGCGTGCAACCGAACTCGGTATTGCGGTAGAGTTTCTGGGCTTTATCAGCGATGAAGACCGCAACCGGCTATACGCAGTTGGTGATGTTGCCGTCTTTCCCTCCCTCTATGAACCGTTTGGCATTGTCGCGTTGGAAGCCTTTGCCGCCGGGTGTCCGGTGATTGTCTCTGATGCTGGTGGATTAGCCGAAGTTGTGCAACACGAACTCAACGGCCTCGTTGTGCCAGCAGGAGATGTAGAGGGGCTGGTCCAGGCACTGCTTGCCAGCCTGCATGCACCCGCCGATTCACGGCTACGTGCGGCACGCGGTGCTGCGCTGGCCCGTGCCTACTACACTTGGACACGCATTGCCGGTGAAGTCAAAGCAGTGTACGATCGTGTCTGGATGGAGTGGAAAGCTGGTGCTTGGGGTAAAGAGATTATGCGCCGCGCTTGAGGCAGATGAACAGGGAATGACACTATGCCCGGAAACACCTTTGGTCACGTCTTTCGCTTAACAACGTGGGGCGAGTCGCACGGGCCGGCAGTTGGTTGTACCGTCGATGGTTGCCCCGCCGGTTTGCCGCTTGATGTTGCCGATATTCAGCGTGAACTTGATCGCCGACGTGTCGGTCAGAGTCGGGTCAGTTCGCAGCGTCGTGAGGCCGATGAAGTTCAGATTCTCTCTGGCGTTTTCGAGGGGCGCACAACCGGTACCCCGATTACAATGATCGTGTACAACACCGACGCCAAATCGCACCACTACGAAAATATTAAAGATACCTATCGCCCCGGTCATGCCGACTATACCTGGGATGTCAAGTACGGCTTTCGCGACTGGCGTGGTGGTGGCCGCTCATCGGCGCGTGAGACCATCGGGCGGGTGGCAGGTGGTGCTGTGGCCCGACGCCTCCTGGCAACCTACGGTGTAAGTATTATCGGTTACACCCTGCAACTGGCCGATCTGCGCGCCGAAGTGTTTGATGAAGCAGAAATTGAGCGGAATATTATGCGCTGCCCTGATGCCCGCATCGCAGCACTCATGGTCGAACGAGTTGATCAGGCGCGTCGTGAACTCGACTCGCTGGGTGGTATTGTTGAAGTGCGTGCCCGAGGAGTTCCTCCCGGCTTGGGCGAGCCGGTTTTTGATAAACTTCAGGCTGATATAGGCAAGGCTATGTTCTCCATTCCGGCTATCAAAGGGGTTGAGATTGGTGAAGGCTTCGGTGTAGCTATGCTCCGTGGGTCGCAGAATAACGATCCCTTCATTCGCCGGGATGATGGCACCATTGGCACGCTTTCCAATCATCATGGCGGCATTCTCGGCGGTATTTCAACCGGAGAAGAAATTGTGGTACGTCTGGCAGCCAAGCCTCCGGCTAGCATCGCTCGCCCCCAACAGACGGTTGATCGCGAAGGAAATCCGGTTACGATTGAAGTGCATGGCCGCCACGATCCAACAGTTCTGCCGCGCCTGGTACCGGTAGCCGAAGCGATGCTGGCATTGGTGTTGGCCGACCATCTCCTTCGTCAGCGGCTAGCTCGCGTGACGTGGGAGGATCATTATGGCGAAGCATGATGAACTACCGAAGAGAAGCCGCTGGTTGCCATTGCTGGCATTACTAGCTGTCTTAAGCTGGTTCCTGGTCATTGCTATGCTGATCCGTCTCAATTTGACCGACGGCTCAGCAATTAGATGGCGTCTGCTTTTCGCTGTTGTAGCTTTTATCACCGGTATTACCACCTTTGGGTCTCTCGAACGATGGCTTGAGTTGCCCGGTCTGACCGTAGAAGGGACGCTAGGAGTCTGGCTTTTTCTGGTTACGGTGGCAATGATACCGGCGCCGACCGGTACTTTACTCGACCCACCTGATATACCGGTGTACACATTGATGTTGTTTGCCGTCTTTCTGTGTGTTGCTGCAATCTGTCGGCCAATTATTGCTGTTCTGAGTCGGCGCTGGATTACACTGCGGGCCTGGGCACTCGACAACCGTAGGGTGCGTCGTGAAGCATACGAATGTGGCATATTCGTTGCCACTGTTTTGGCGTTGGCCGCGTTGCGCACGCTTGACCCGATTAAATTTATTGCGCTGGCCGTGATCCTGGTGCTGATTGAAATTCTCTTCTTATCGTTGATCGGGTTAGAAAGAGCATAACGCGGTAAAGGAATACGCACTATGATCCGTATTGCTATCATCGGTCTGGGGCTGATCGGAACGTCATTGGGTATGGCCCTCCGTAATGCTGATCCGAAGGAGTCACCCATCGGCCACATTACGATCACCGGTTTTGATCGCGACCTCAAGGTTACTCGTGAAGCACGTGGACGATTAGCAATTGATCGTGAAGCCCGCACGTTAGCCGATGCAGTCCACGACGCGCAAATCGTGGTTGTCGCAACGCCGGTACGTGCCATTCGCGATGTGTTCGGCGAACTGGCTTCACTTTTACCCAATGGGGCCATCGTCACTGATGTTGCCAGTACGAAAGCGATGGTCTGCCACTGGGCAAGCGAACTTCTCCCGTCAACCGTTACCTTCATCGGTGGCCATCCAATGGCCGGTCGTGAACAATCGGGGCCAGGCGCAGCCGATCCTGACCTCTTCCGTGGTGCGATCTACTGTCTTACGACCATCAGCACCACAACGCCGCAGGCTGTTGAAGCGGTAGAAGCGATGGTGCGCACAATCGGCGCCAAGCCGTACTACATCGATCCAGAAGAGCATGATGCCTACGTAGCCGGTATCTCGCATCTCCCCCTTCTGCTCTCCGTTGGTTTGGTCACTGCAACCGGGAATAGTCCGGCCTGGAAAGAAATGGCACCGCTGGCTGCTACCGGCTTCCGCGATGTATCGCGTCTGGCCTCCGGTGATCCCGCCATGCAGCGTGATATTCTGCTGACCAATCCGCATGGCTTAAGCCGCTGGATCGACGAAGTGATTCGCTTCCTCGTAACGGCCCGTGATCAGATTACTGCCGGTGATGCGGAAGCTATCGAACAACTCCTGCAACAAGCCAAGGCTACTCGTGATGCCTGGCTTGCCAGTAAGCCGCACTTACGTCCTGGTGAAGCCGATTTCACCAGCATGCCTACTGTCGAACGACCGAGTCTGCTCGGCTTACGCTGGCCGAAACGAAATGAATGATGTGATGGTACTCCGCTGCGGGTTCCGACCCTGCCTTACAAACGGGGTGCTATCGTGCTTAGAGTCGTCGGTAGTGCAGATCAGCACTGTCGTTGGTTGACATCGCTCGACCCGATGTGCAAAAATAACGCATATACAGATGCCTAGGTGGTCCCGGCAAAAGGATCAACATCATGACACATCTGCTCAACTGGCTCCTGCGCATCGATTCGCCTGATCCTGAAGTTCAACGCCGAGGAAAGATTCTCGTTACCTTAAGTTCTGGGATCGTAGCTGTTTTGCTGACGGTCGGGCTCACCCTGACCCTCTTCCAACCGACAGTTGGGCGCCTGGTGAACCTGACCCTGGCAGTGTTGGTCTTTGTCACTGCCGCCATTCTCGGCAAAAAAGGGTTGGTAACGGTTGGCGGCTACGTCTTGATCATTCTGACCGCTCTCGGTGCGATAAGTGGTGTATTTCTTAATCCAACCTCACCATTTAACACCTTCTATCTTATTGTCAGCCTCCTACTTGCCAGTATTTTGCTTAAACCCTATCAGATTTGGATCGTGCTTGGGCTGTGTCTCCTGAGTATTTTTGGGGTCAGTCAACTACTTCCAGCAGACGTTCGGGTCAGCGGCAACTTCACTCCCGCATTGAGTCATCTTGCCGTGCTTCTCATCGTGAGCGCGTTTATCTCGTTCATTGGCGCGCAAAGCCTCGTTTCGGCGCTCAGAACCGCCACCGAAGCACGTCTGCAAGCTGAAAAAGCCTATCAGCAGCTTGCCGAACTCAATGCGTCGTTAGAAGAACGGGTTGCCGAACGGACAGCAGCACTACAGCGCCTTAGTGAAGAGCAGCGAGCGACACTGATCAAATTAGAGCAAAGTCTGGCTGCTCAACAGCAACTCCAGCACACCATTGCCGAACTTTCTGTCCCGGTCATTCCGGTACGCGATGATACGCTGGTGATCCCCCTAGTTGGCACAGCTACCCCTGAATTGCTTGAACGTTTGAACCATCATGCATTACAGGCCATTGAGCAATACCATGCGCGTACCTTAATTATTGATTTGACCGGCATCGCCCTCCTCGATACCCACGCAGCCGCACAACTCATGCAAACAGCGAAGGCAGCCCGTCTGCTTGGCGCCGAGACAGTGGTCGTCGGTATTCGCCCGGAGATAGCACAGACGCTGGTTAGCCTTGGTACGCCGCTGACTCATCTGCGCACTGCTGCCACGTTGCAAATGGCATTATTGAATTCACTGTAAAAAGGTGATCTTCTCACCACAGAGACCACGGAGATCACAGAGACTAAAGATAATTTTATCTTTCATTGAACATAGGGTTGTGAAATTTTCTTGCATGCACCCAATGGCCAAAAATTATCCTTTTATTCATAAACCTTACACGCTCTGCGTGCTCTGTGTGCTCCGTGGTGAGTTTTTGCAGTGGACTCATTATTTGGTCGGCAGCCGCGGCTAGATGGCGGGAAAGCAAACCTGTCATAACAGCTTACTCAGACTCGAAATGGCGTATTCGTATTCCTGGGTCGGGAAGCATTCTTCATCGTCTGAGCTACTGGAGGAGAACTGTGCATACTCTGCCTGAAAGCGCATTTGATCATTTCATCGATGTCTACAGTGCTGTGAGGAAAACGTTTGAAACCATTCGTTCCTCAACGGGACAAAAGTTTCATTCCCCGGCAGCTTCGATTCGCTGGCATTTCTATCTGGTACTGTTGTTTACATTCCTCTCCTGGTTTTTTGTCAGTCAGCCTCTTGTCAGTATGATCACGGCGAACGTTCGTTTTATTGTTAGTGTTTTTGGGTTTGCGTTGTGGACTATTCTCATTGTTCTCATTGCTCGTCCGATTTACCTTTATATTAATAGCAAACCATTCTTACCGTTGTTGTGTAGCGTCTTACTTCTGCCTGCCTTACCACTATTATTATTTGCAATCACTACAAACAATGTTACCGATGCGATCATCTATTATCTATTCTGGTTCACAATATCGTTTGCAGCTTGGCTCATGTTATTCGGTATGAGCATTATGATCGGTGGGAACATCCCTCTCATTGCATTATTACTCTTTTCATCGGTTAAAAACAACCAGGGCGAAAAAGACCTGATTCCAGGTTATATCGACATCGTGCGCCAGGCAGCCAGCAACATCCAGAGTGATGACAGGTTCAAAAAGTTAGATATAAACGACTGGCGTTATATCGAGCATATCGCGCAGTGGAAATTTGATGGTGTGAATGGTCGTCTACAGGCGTTCTCTTTCGGGATTGGCGGGTTGGCATTTCTGAGCATCTTTGCGCTGATATTTTCCCCAGAAGAAGTTCGCCAAATGCAGGTGCAGTTTTGGCAAATGATCGGTCAGCTTTTAGGGATGACACCGGAAGCAGATGAGCAGGTAGGTATCCTATTGTTGATCGTCTTTGGGATCGTGTTTCTGGCGATACGATATTTTTATCGCTCTTACGCTGAACTACGGTATCTCGAAGCAATCGGAATCATCTGCGGTTTAGTCCAGCAGTCGCAGCCGGCCGACGGTTCGGTAAGCAAGCCACTCTCAGAAACTAGCCCTGTATCTGCGAATACGGGTGATGGGGCTACGACAGTGGTCGCGGTTGAAGCTAGTTCTCACCCAGCCCCGATGCACGATCAGACAAAGGAATAACGCTGTTCGTAGGTGATTATCGAAGAGCACCAGGCAATGAGATCGTTAGAAACTTCTGAATCCATAGAAAAGGGGTTTTCAACATTTCCAAAATTCTTTTGACCGAGAGTGCAGGCTTCTAGATCGCATCCTACAGTGACCTCGGTGAAACTTTTTATAGGAGGGCAAGGACATCGGGTCGCTTGGTGCGGTGACGACACACAGTGGCCCCCCTTCTGCTCCCCGCGTGGAAGAGGAGGAGGGCTGGGGGTAAGGTGAGGGGAACCGGATGGCTAACGCGACGCGCCCTAGATGCGACAGCCGGGTGTGCGGGCCTCCGGCCCGCATTGTGCAGTGGTTGCGATGGAACCTACGCCTGTTGCAAGCGCCCACGACGCGGTTGGGGTTAGAACCCGCTTCGACCGCCTCGGAGGCGGGCATCACCGGCGTACCAACGAGGGGACGCTGCACGCTGCTGCACACACGACGGACGGGTTGGGCAGTTCGCTGTTCCTCTCATCTGCCAGGCAGGTGAACATGTTGAAAAGCTCTCATTTCACGAACAAACGTACTTGACAAAACAAGTGTTCGGAAGTTATAATTACGACATCAGTTCTACTATTGTGCCGCAGTCCGTTGAGGCTGCGGTCAACGAAAGGAAAGTGGCCATGCGAAAGCATGAGATGTCTGCTCGACAGGTAGAAATTTATCAGTATATTGTGCGTTTTATAAAAGAACGTGGCATTTCTCCATCAATTCGTGACATTCAGCGTGATCTCCAAATCTCCTCAACCTCGGTTGTATCATACAACCTAGATGTTCTGGAAAAACTCGGTAAAATCGTGCGCAATGATAAAATCTCACGCGGGATCAGCCTACCGGCGTTGACGCCAACTCTATTGCGGAATGAGATTGGTCGGGTACCGTTACTGGGTACCATTACTGCAGGTTCACCCCTCCCTGATCCAGAAGAGATTGATATTAGTCGGGCAGAGCAGATCGTTGTCCCTGCTGATGTTGTCCCTCCTGAGCGATTAACGAACGTGTATGCGCTTAAGGTGCGTGGGCAATCGATGATCGATGCGCTGATCGATGACGGTGATATTGTACTTCTGCGTCAGCAAGAGACGGCTGAGAACGGCCAGATGGTCGCCGCATGGTTGATCGATGAAAACGCAGTAACCCTCAAGAAGTTTTATCGCGAAGAGGGCCGTATCCGTCTGCAACCGGCTAACTCGACGATGCAACCTATCTATACACATCCCGATAATGTCCGTATTCGAGGGCGCGTGATTGGTGTCCTGCGCAGTTTGATCTGATAGCGAACTCTAGGATACTCTAAGAGCCGATGCTCAATCGCAATTGGGCATCTTTTTTTGTCTCAGATGGCAGATGTTATACCTCGGCGTGATCGCGTTCGCTCGGTCTACTCGCCTGACGAGAGCGGAAAGGGGGAAGGTTAGGGGTATCGTACTCCTTAGAGCGTGATTAAAAACCTGGGCGGTTGATGCGGCTTGACCATGACATCGCCATAATGGTCAGAGGAACGATGGCGGGTACCGTATGCGGCTCCGCGACGCCCTGGAACAGGGGTGCAACGGTTACAGGGCCAGTACTGCTGAGCACGCCTGGTAGCCCTCACCTTCCCCCCAACCCCCTTCCTCTCCCGCGCTGCGGGCGAGGAAGGGGGAGGATGTCTCCGCGCCTCGCCTAGATCGGCGGACGTGGTTCCGTGGTCGTAGGCTGCGGGCGAGGAAGGGGGAGGATGTCTCCGCACCTGGCCTAGATCGGCGGACGTGGTTCCGTGGTCGTAGGCTGCGGGCGAGGAAGGGGGAGGATGTCTCCGCGCCTTTCCCCTAGCCCCCTTCCTCTCCTCCACGAGGAGCGGGAGCGGGGAGGTGAGCGTAGCAGTGGCGATCCTGCGCCTGCGTCTGTCAACGATACCGAGTCTACTAACCAACACACCCCTCTCCCGCAGCGCGGGAGAGGGGTTGGGGGTGAGGGCGGCCCGCGCTGCGGGAGCGGGGTTGGGGGTGAGGGCGGCCCGCAGCGCGGGAGCGGGGTTGGGGGTGAGGGCGGCCCGCAGCGCGGGAGCGGGGCTAGGGGGGAGGGCGGCCCGCGGCGCGGAAGCGGGGCTGGGGGAGGGCTATCCGCTCGGCAGCGAGAATGTGCGACGGATGGCGGAATAGAGCGTTGGCCCCCCAACGCAGTGGTTGCTCGGATTCGGTACGTTCCCAATGAAAAATCCGAGTTTTTGATCGTGCGCTTAGAGCGTGATTAAAAACCTGGATTTCTCAAGAGGTTCGTATAGTGTATATACGACCATCTGGTGAGGGATCAATGTTTCTCTCTCGCCAGTTAACCCAAGTCCCCCCTTCCTCACCCCCTTTTTAAGGGCGAGGAAGGGGGCTAGGGGGAGATGGTGAGGGGGCCGTGCTGTATCACCGCTCTACGGGACCATCGGTGGCGCAATCGGTGGGGCATCAACCGGCATTAGCCATGGCTCAACTGGCGGCACAATCCACCACCACTCGACTGTTACCCACATCACCAGCGCAATCGCGCCAATAACGACAACGAACCCTAGATCACTCCAGCGCGGTTGCCATCTCCGCATTGGTAACGCAAGATGTGAACTGATCCAGAGCAGGATGAAGGTGCACAGTCCAAACCCAAGCAACGTCGCACGATAGACCGGCATAAGTAATGGCCCTTCTGGGGCGTAACGCACGATCCCGATACTAAACTGCGACAAAAAGGGGATAACCATAAACGGATCACTTGCGCTAAAAAATGGTAGATCGGGCTGCGGCATTATTGGCACAACCGTCGTTACGGCAACGATAGCGCTGAACGGATTGAGGTAAAGAAGCCATGGTGGTGGGCTTTGACCTTGCGGATTACTGAATTGCGACCAGACTGACGCAATGATCAACGGCACACCGCAAATAAGTAGTACAATCGCATAGCTTAAAATGACCGCCGGTACAGTGCGACCTAGGAGTGCCGAACTGAAGAGACCTACCGCGCCAAAGAAGAGAGCCGCACTACCCAATAGAAGGACTGTCAAGACCAGTGTTCGCAATGAGACGCCACCGAAAATCAAGACGGTGCTGAACACCGGTATTGATGCCACAATCAGCAGAAACAGATAGCTTAGGGCACCAATGAGCTTGCCCGATAACATTTGACCGGGGCGTAAGGGAGTTGCCAGCAACATATCATAGGTCAGGCGCTCGCGTTCGCTGCTGATCGCACTGCTCGTTAATATCGGTGCTACCAACACGATGAAGAACATCTCGGTAAAGGCCAGACCCTTGAATAACGCCTGTCCGATATGTGAACTCAACACGACCATCCCACTCCGCGCCTGTGAGACCATATACTGATAGATGCCAAAGGTTGTGAGGATCAGAACGAGCAGGAAGATGGTCAGAATCAGGTACGGACGTATACCACGCATACGGGTGCGCGCTTCACGTACCAGGATCGGATTGAGCTGTGGTATCCGGAGTTGTGCATTCATAGGCATTCCTAGCACTGGATGACGACGTTTTCAGCCAGTATTTGCCATTGTCAAGCGTAAGAAGAACTCTTCGAGGTTCTCACTGCGCGCACTAAACTCGCTGATTGCCACGCCAGCGCTGACTAGTTCAGCAAGGAATGTGGCACACTGCTCTTCACCAACCGGTTGTGTAAAGTCAACAATTAATGAGCGTGGATCAGCCGGCAAAGTGCTAACAGCCTGTACCAGTGGTTGATGTTGAAGTAATGTCAGTGCTAAGACTACATCGCTCTCGCGGGCAATTCGCATGCGTACCCGTGAACCGGTGGCTAATTGTTGCTGCACTTCAGCCAACGGCCCGCTGATCAGCATCCGTCCGTGATCGATAATACCAATTGCATCGCACACTTCGGCCAGTTCGCTCAAAATATGCGAGCTGAGCATGATGGTCTTTCCCATGCTTCTCAGTGTGCGTAATAACTCGCGTAACTCTACCCGTGCGCGTGGGTCTAAACCACTGGCCGGCTCATCAAGTAGCAAGATGAGCGGGTCGTGTACCAGGGCATGGGCCAGACAGAGACGCTGCTGCATACCGCGGGAGAGGGTTTGCACAAACGCATCACGTTTGTCACTCAGATCAACCAATTCGAGGAGTTCATCTACCACCTGGCGCAGGCGGGCCCCGCGTAACCCATAACAGCGGGCGAAGAAGTCGAGATACTCCCAGACCCGTAGATCATCGTAGACACCGAAAAAATCTGGCATATAGCCGACAAACCGCTGCGCCAATCGGGTAGTCAACCGTTCACCCATAAGGCGAATTTCACCGCTGGTTGGGGTTTGCAAGCCGGCCAATAGCCGCAGGGTGGTTGTCTTACCGGCTCCGTTTGGGCCAATGAAACCGTAAATGCACCCTTGCGGTACTTGCAAATTGAGCCGATCAAGCGCAATCAGCTTCTTATAGCGGTGTGTCAGTTCAATCGTTTCGATTGCCAGCGTCATGGTAGGCGTCCTCGCACGATAGGATCAGGATAGACACAGGTAAAGTTCTGTATATCGCGATTCTTAAGCCGTAATCGTATAATCCCCTGAGGACTGAGAAAATGCTCGGGCTGGGGTATCTCGATCTCGATATTTTGAAACACCTGGGTGGGAACCGATTCCCACTGCCCGTTCGTCCAGTCGTACAGCTCGATATCCCCGTTCCAGAAAGCATCGGAGCGTAAGTTGAGCGCTAGGAATGCAGGTTGTAAACCGACGAGACTCTCTGGCAATGTAAAACGCATAATAGTTGCGTTGTTATCGGGAACGATGCCAAGCCGATCCCCGGTGTAGCAGGGGCTATTGAAACCACTACTGTGTTCAATTGAGATCGCAAAACTACCATTATGCAGTTCTAGCTCCTCGGTCGTGCGCAGGTGTACCATACCACGGATCAACGTGAGCTGCTGTATTGTTGCCTGTCGTTCAAGCGGAGCTAGCCAGGTCTTGGTATCACTATACCAGGCTAAAACCAATGGTTGTAGGCCACGAGTGTTAGTGCCATACCCGTAGAGGGCATCGAGAATCCGGCTCCGTAATTGAATCGTTGGGGAAACCGGTTGCCCTATCTTCGCCATACCTTCAAATTGCAGGCCGTAGATCAGATAACTAAGTGAGATACCATCAAAAGCATGAGATGGTTGTACGAGTGATACTGAGCGCTGCTCACCAGGAGACAGGCTACCGATTATACCGACCCGATTCCCGTAAACCAATACCACATCTTCGAGTGACCGGTCACTGCGGTTCGTCGCTTCACCCGTTACTTCATCACCGTTGATTGTTATGTGCGCTGCAAGGTTTGGCGCACGAACGATTCGATCACTGAGTACACCCTGGAGTGACCATTGTTGAATCTCTAATCCCACCACTACCTGACCATCAGCAGCCGCTTGCACATAACGGCCATTCGCTAACGATGGTGTACTCCACGGCCCTTGCACCGAGATCGGACGTACTATTAAGGTGTTATCGGTAGCCTGCAAACGATAGGTGTAGCGATCTGGGGAAAAGACTCCAATGAATGCCCGTTCACGTGCTAACGTTGGAGTATTTGCATCAAGAATTGTAATCTGACTGACAATGACTTCACCACCGCGTAGACTATAGCCGACGCTGTAGGCAATAGCGGCGAAGATCACGGTCAGTACTGGTATCACAATCCATCCTAGCGCCAACCGATCTAACCGCCGTAAAACCAGATACGTTACCGGCCCGACAACGATCAGGTAACAGGCGAGTAACACTCCTATTGTGTTTAGGGAAGGTAAATCCAACGCCGGTAAGCTGGTTAATGCGCTGGCGATATTCTCTTCAATGTATGTTGCGTAGAGCTTGGTGCCAAAACCCAACCCTGACGGGATAAACGATGGCGGGGGGAGCAGTGCCTGCCATAACTCACGCCAACCTGTCCAGTTCACCAGTTGGGGGGTAGCCAGATCAAACGCGAGAACGATTGATTGACCATCACCATAACGGATTCCATACGCCAGCGGCAACTGACTCGTGATCAATGGTATCTTCACTGGGAAGACCCGTTGGGTTGCCGTACCCGTAGCCGGGTTCAATACCACAGGTGTTAGCAACGGATCATCAAGCGGCTCTGCTAGAGCACCGGCTGTCGCGGCGACAAGCTCTGGCGGCAAGAGCGACAACGTGCGTTGTATGCCAACATCACCATTCACCAGCAACGTACCACCACGTTGTACCCAGCCTTGCAATGCACTCTGCTGCGCTGGTGACAGCTCATTAACTGCAATATCGGTGAGAACAAGGGCATCAAAGGCTGACAGCCCTAAACTTTCTGTCGGCAATTCCATCAGTGACAACGGCACACTTGTCACCCGTATGCCATCAGTCAACTGTGCAGGTAAACGAACTTCACGATCACCGATCACGCCAACCAGTACACCTTCCGAGACCAGTTGCAAACGTGCTGAAGTCGTGGCTACCTCAGCGCCGTCCGCTAATAGTCGGACATTGAGTTGCCGTGAGTTGCCGTAGATGTACGCAAGGATCGTGACTCCTTTCCGGCCCCCACCTGGCACATCAATAAATGTGCTCTGAAAAGGCCCATTACTCGTTCCAACCACGATCTCAACACTACGGTCAACGCCTCTGTTTGTTACTTCCACAGCGACCGGTAACCACGTTCCAGGACGAACAAAACCTTGAAACGCCGGTCGGGCAACCAGCGTCATATCCGGCATATCCGACGATTGGGCCGTAGTTGTTGCCACGATGCTATGACTTAAAACCAGCCAGGCCAGCAACAGCCCTGGCAACAAAAGCCTTACACGCCATGTTGTGTGCATGCGGCTTCCTCCATTACATCATTGTTCGTCAGAATCATCTGACCGATGATAGACATTACTGAGCGGTTCATACCTCGCCGTTGCGGTCAGAGCAATCCTGGTCAGCACGCCGATACGGTGTATGGGAAGCGTGCCTGCAAACATAGTCTTTTCGCCTGGAATGTAGGCCGCTGGCTTGTAACTGATTCGCCTTTCCGCAGACCTTTCTCCTCCTATTTCGAGGAGTTAGCCTAGGTGCCCGGCGTAAGGGGAATGTTCGGTCTCCACCTGTGATATTCACTTCTGTGTATATTGACGCTACCCCCGGGGAAAAGGTTCCAACACAACACAAACGCGCCCTCCTCCGGTGAGGAGGAAAGGCGCGGCAATCGTGGCTGCGGTATAATCAACTACGCTTAGCGGCGATAGCGGTGTGATGGATGACGGTCGCGAATACGCACTCGAACCGGATCGGGTTGTACCCGACGCAGCGATACTAACACGCCACCGGCAATCACGATGAAAGCCGCCAGAATAAGTAAAGTCATCATACGCAAATCCTTTCCGCTGCGAAATGGGTCAACACCCGCGGGCGCAAGTGTGTAGTTGCAGTAGTGAGTAGTATAACGAAAAATTGTTACCACGTCCATACCATTTTGTGGATTTTTAGTATTTTTTCATCTTCGGCCCCGACGGCTGTCCTGTCATCGATGGAGGTCACAATGCTTGATCCCGAGTCAATTCGCGCCGGATTGGCTTCAGAAGCCATGCTGCCGGTCACCATCTACTGTTACGATCAGGTCGGATCGACAATGGATGTGGCCCGTACAGCGATCCAATCTCTGCCACCAGCAGCGCTACCGGTATTGGTTGTTGCCGAGGAACAAACTGTTGGGCGTGGTCGGCTTGGGCGACGTTGGTTTGCCCCACCGGGAAGTGCTCTGCTCTTTTCGCTGGGTCTCTATCCACCACCCATCGCTACGACCACGCCTACTGCACTGATCTGGATGGCAGCGGTCGCCCTGCTTGAAACGATTGAACGTGAGACACCGTTACGTGTCGGCCTGAAATGGCCTAATGATGTGCTTGTCGAGACTGCGACCGGTTGGGCCAAGACGGCCGGCATCTTACTTGAAGGCGGTTGGGATAAAAATCGACTGGTGTGGGCAATTATTGGCTGTGGGATCAACATCAGTGCAGCCCCCGATCCACAGGTTACAAGCTATCCGGCAACCGCCCTGGCCATTGCAGCAGCAACACCGATTGATCGTCTCCGATTTTTACAGGCGCTGCTTCAGCGCTACGATTACTGGTTTCGTCAACTTCAGGCTGGCGACAGCGAGCTGTTATGGCAAACCTGGCGGAAACATCTATTGACTCTGGGCCAGATGGTACAGATCACTACTGTTACCGATAGTATTTTCGGTGAAGCGATTGATGTTGATCGCAACGGTTCATTGATCGTGCGTGATGGTAGTGGATCGTTACGCTGGATCGAGAGCGGTGATGTTGGCATAATTGGTGATCATTCGAGTGACATGTAACAACTTCCTGGTATCAGAGGTTTTTCAGCCGGGTATCATTGTGACTTGTATTCACGAGGTAACAATGATATGGTATAGTAGCAAGTGGTGCAAAATACAACAGCAAAGATGCCTGATTTGATCCATGACGATCATCGTGCAGAGCAACAGAAATAGTGATAACAAATATGACTGCTCTGCATAGACCGCGACAAAGGGTATCTGAAATGCGGAGTAGGAGGTTATGATAACTTCGCCTAGGCGGATTTTGAACGGTGCCATGCTTATCATTAGCCTGATCGCTGTAGCCATGCTGCTACGAATCGGGTTTGAATGGCGACAGGCTATAGCAGATATTGATGCGATGATTGTCACCCCGGCCACGTTGCCTACTGAACCAACCGTTATTTCCGTTACTCCCACCCCACAACCTGCTGCTGTCGAGGAAATTTTCGGTCCACCTCCGGCAGCTCCTGTTGTGCAACCGACAGCATTTCTGGCGACAAACCCTGCACCGGCAGCCACTGCAACTGCCGAGGCTCTTCAGCTTAGCCGATCAGAATTGAACATTCTCTTATTAGGAACCGATGCCCGTCCTGATGAAAGTGGGCCGACCCGCACCGATGCTATCGTGCTTGTCCATATTGCTCGTGATACGGGCCGTGTTAGTATGCTCTCCATCCCACGCGATCTCTGGGTGAGCTATCCTACCGGCGGTGAAGGTCGGATCAATGCAGCGTATGCGATTGGCGAACATCGGTTTGGTCCAGGTGGTGGTGCAGCACTGGCTAAATCAACGGTGAGTAAGCTACTGGGGATTCCGGTTGATTATTTCATCCTGATCAACTTCGAAGGTTTCAAGAAGATTATCGACATCATTGGTGGGATCGAGATTGATGTACCACGGCCAATTTACGATCCGGCCTATCCAACTGATGATTACCGTACTATCGAAGTGTCGTTTGCATCCGGGCGGCAATGGATGGACAGTGAGCGTGCACTGATCTATGCCCGTACTCGCCATGCGGATAGCGATTTTGGCCGCAATCAGCGCCAGCAACAAGTCTTGATGGCAATTTTTCAACGAGTTCGTGAGCGAGGCTTATTACAACAGCTCACCAGTGTCGATGATTATACTGGTGCGCTTCGTGGATATGTCATTACCGACCTCAACTATCGGATGATGTTAGAACTGGCCAGTTTTGCGCGCACGATTGATACTGAACAGATTTTGCGCTATGCTATTGATTCATCATCAATTGTTGAACTTGACGGTGGTGCAACCTTTAGCGTTCGACCACAGGCATTACGTCGTATTGTTGCGCAATTTACCGGCGAAGCCGTCTCAACTGCCGGTGGCGAATAATTGAAATCTGTGACCGAAACATCTGCAAGTAGCAGCGTATTTCGTAGTATCGCCCTGGCCGCATTGCTCATCAGTCTGGGCAATATTACCAGTCGGGTACTAGGTTTAGTCCGCGAACCGATTATCGCCGCCTACTTTAGCCGTGGTCTGGCCGTTGATGCGTTTACGCTGGCCTGGACGCTCCCAAATGCGCTCTATGAGCTGCTTATTAGCGGTGCAGTGAGTGCGGCGCTGGTGCCGGTGTTTAGTGAATATGCTGAGCGCGACCGGGATGAGTTCTGGTATGTTGCTTCGACTATTATCACCCTTGCCTGTACCATTCTGGTGATAGCAAGTGCATTGCTGGCGTGGCAGGCACCGCTGGCGCTGGCTGTGGTAACGCGACCGACCGAATCGGCGTTGCGGGCCGAAGCAGCAGCACTGATTGGCTGGTTGCTGCCAGCGGTAACGCTCATGGGAGTTTCCGCTATCGTCATGGCGATCTTGCACGCGCAACGTCGCTTTCTGCTGCCAGCCTTTGTCGCGGCTGCCTTCAACGCCGGAATGATTATCGGGATTGTCAGCCTTGCTCCACATATTGGGGTTCATAGTCTGGCTATTGGCACCTTACTGGGAGCAAGTGCCCAACTGCTCATTCAGTGGCCAGGACTACGTGGCGCTCATTTACGGCTCAGCTTTGATCTTCGCCATCCGGCAGTACGTCGTATCTTACGCCTTTATGCGCCGGTCACTTTAGGGATCGGTTTCTCGTTAATCGGTGTCACGATTGATCGCTGGCTGGCATCAGGCTTTCCTGCGGCTATCTCAACGATGCGCTTTGCCACTACCCTGATCCAATTTCCGCTTGGATTGGTTGCCTCGGCAGTGGCCCTTGCCGGCCTGCCAACACTCTCACGCCAGAGTGTAGCCGGAGACGAGACCGCTTTTCGTAATACGTTGGCAATGGCGCTAAAAATTGTGCTGCTGTTGGTTCTCCCGGCCACGGCTGGACTAGCTGTCCTTAGCCTGCCAATCACGGCTATGTTGTTCGAGCGCGGTGCCTTTACTGCCCAGGATAGTGCAATTACCGCATTAGCGTTGTTAGCCTATCTCCCAGGGTTGCCGGCGGCAGCCGTTGATCAAATATTGCTCTTTGCATTTTATGCTCGCAAGAATACATTGACCCCCAATCTGATCCAGGGTGCGGCTATTCTGTGCTATCTGATCGTTGCCGTACCGCTGGCTGAATGGACATCTCTCGGCTTTTTGGGTCTGGTGTTGGGCAATTCAGCGCAGTGGATTGGACACGCTATCATTACTGGCTGGCTCCTGAACCGCTTCGTACCGCTTGGTGGATTAGGTCTTGGTAAGGCAACGATAAAAGGTCTACTAGCCAGTGGCATCATGGCACTGATTGTGAGCGGGATTGCGACGCTCCTCGGACAATGGTCACCGCTGATCCAGGTTTCTATCGCGGGGAGTGCTGGCGTGCTCGTGTATGCGCTGCTCACACTGATCTTACGTATTGAAGCGGCTACCTTCCTGTTTCAGATAATTAGAGGGCGCCTGCGCCGCAGCGGGCGGGAAGGTAGGTAAACGTGGGCATACCGGCGTTGGCGACGGGGCGGTATTGGCGTTGGTATCGGGTTGGCGTCATCGTCCGGCTGCCCTGTCATCCCTTTGACATAGTTGATGTAGGCGATACGATTATTATGGTCGGTGCTGCACCCATTGGCGGTGAGAGATCGCCCTCGTACAGTATTGAATTAATCACCCGATAATTATTTTCTCGTATGTGAGGAACGCTGGTGCGTCGTTTCAAAGTGACACTGGGGCGTTTGATCACGCTCTCAGAGCACCGGCCAGCGCTCCTCCATTTAGACACAATCTCAGGGATACAACCGCTCTTCGAGAGTTCGCATTCGTTCCACAAAGAGAGATAGGAAACGGGGAGTATCAAATTCAACCACCGCACGGGCGTTTGGCTGCCGACCGCCGCTTAGCATGAAATCCGCAACCGTGAAACCCATCGTCAGTGAACTACAGGTCTCAACGGCAACGTAGACGTCGGTGTAAGTTGCCAGATCAGGGAGAAAGACAAGCGCTAGAGCTGCCGGATCGTTGATTGCACAGCCATCGTAGCCGAAGTACCGGCGATGGAACTCGATATAGAAGCGCGTGGCATCGGCGATGAAGCGACCGATTGGTTTGCCTGGCTGTGCCAGCCGATCAACCTCGCTCTCGTGCAAGCGCACCAGACGAGTGATGTCCCAGGGCATAATGACCAGCGGGACACCTGAAGAAAAGACGATGTGTGCCGCGTGTGGGTCGGCGTAGACATTAAATTCAGCACGTGGCGTCACATTACCATCAGCGCGCAATGCACTTCCCATCATCACGATTTCACGCAGCGCACCGGCCAGACGCGGTTCTTTGCGTAGGGCAAGAGCAACGTTTGTCAATGGCCCAACCGCCACCAGCGTTATTTCACCAGGTGCGGCCAGTGCCGTGCGAATGATGAAATCAACGGCGTGTTCGCGAGCCGGTTGCAGGTCGGCAGGGGGAAGCTGCGCATAGCCGAGGCCGCGCTGACCATGAGTCTCGTGAGCGGTTGTCAATGGCCGGAGTAGCGGACGATCACAGCCAACAAACAGCGGTATGTGTTGACCACCACCCAGTTCGAGGATGGCAAGTCCATTAGCCACTGCTTCGGCCAGGGTGCAGTTTCCATGGACTATGCTGAGACCGAGTAATTCCACTTCGGGCGAGGCCAGCGCGAGCAAGATAGCTAAGGCATCATCGATACCCGGATCGGTATCGAGGATAATCCGGCGAGGCGCGTTCATCGAACCTCCTGATAGGGAACAAATAGCGTCAATGATCGTTGATTACTATAGCACAAAGTGAGGAGTGAGCAGTGAGAGTGGGTCTGAACAGTATTGTCTGGGCATGCGGATTGTCGACTCGCGCAGTGAGGTGTGTGGAACCTGAAACCCGATCACTCAGGGAACACTGCTGTACAGATGAGCGCCATGCACCCACTTGCCGAAAAGCGTGGGCCTCTAGCCCGCATCGTGCGGTGAGCGGATGGAAATCGCCTCCCGCCAGCTCTTCGCCTGCGGAGGTTGGGGGCAGAGTCGGAGCTTCTCTACAGGTGGAATGACTTTCATCCACTCATCTCAAGCGGCAGAGATTGTCGCACGCCGTGCGCTCTTGTACGGCCGGCGCTAGTTCCACCTGCTTGTCTCAGAACCTGCATTGACGCTTTGAGAAGCGCGTGCCATAATGAGCGCAAAAGAAGACACAGGAGCTGACATGCGGGCCTACCTTGATATTGAAACAACCTACAACGGCACGATGAGCGTGATCGGGATATACCGTCACGACCGCGGAGTTATCCAATTGGTCGGTAGCGGAATCTATGACGTTGCTCTCTATGAAGCCCTCGAATCTATCACTACCATCGTAACCTTCAACGGAAGCAGCTTTGACCTACCGGTGATTAAACGTCAGCTCCAGGCCGATCTTCGCGCCGAGTTCGCTCATCGCGATCTCTTGCACGAATGTCGCCGTCGAGGACTTCGTGGCGGATTAAAAGGCGTGGAAGAGACGTTGGGGATTCGTCGTGCTTCAAGTGGTCTGACCGGACGTGATGCACCGCGCCTCTGGGCACGCTACGAGGACTATGGCGACCGTGTCGCATTACAAATGCTGCTCGACTATAACCGTGATGATGTTATCAATCTGGCAATGATAGAAGCACTCCTCGACGCCAACAACCTGCCGGTCGCTAATCCGGCTCGCACCGTCAAATTAGGATAGAGCCAGCAAGTGCTTCATTATCGTGTATCTTTGCTAACAACAATGCAACCACAAATTCTTGACGGCCGCTATCAAATTGAACGACTCTTAGGTGAAGGTGGGATGGCTCGTGTCTACCTGGGGCGTGATCTACGACTGAACCGACCGGTAGCGATAAAAATACCTCATCCCCATCTCATGACCGATCCTGAGTTTCTGGCCCGTTTCCGTCATGAAGCTCATGCAGCCGCGATGGTGAGTCATCCTAACCTGGTCGACGTCTACGACGTAGGGCAAGACGGAAATCAGCACTACATCGTCATGGAATATGTGGCCGGGGTAACACTCAAACAACTGATCAACCGGGAAGCACCGTTTGCTGTTCCACGAGCAGTGCGGATTGCTGAGCAGATTGCACGTGGCCTGCACGCAGCCCATCGCGCCGGATTAATTCATCGTGATATTAAGCCACAAAACATTATTGTTACCGATGAAGGTCAGGTGCGGATTACCGACTTTGGGGTTGCCAAGAGTCGGCTTTCAACGGCCATGACCGAAACCGGCGTGGCGCTAGGCACAGTTGACTACATCGCTCCAGAACAAGCTCAGGGCCGACCGGCAACTCCTCAATCAGACATTTACGCGCTGGGAGTCGTCTTATACGAAATGCTCACTGGGCGTTTACCTTTCACCGGTGATAATCCGGTAGCCGTGGCGATGAAACATATCAGTGAACCACCAACCCCACCACGACGCTACAACCCGCAAATACCACTTGCACTCGAAGCCATTGTGTTGCGCGCACTGGCCAAAGACCCCGCGCAACGGTATGCTAGTGCTCTGGAGCTGGCCGAGGCGTTACAAGCTTATGACCGGTTAGGTTCACAGGTGACGGTAGTAAATCCAGAGATCGCACCATCAGCGCTGGTACGTCCGATCAATCCACCGCGACCGGCGCAAGGTACGGCCAGTCGTCCGGCGCCAGTTCCCAGTCCGCGTCCGGCGACGATGCGCGCCCCCCGTCAAGAAGGAATAGGTTGTGGGATCTTTCTGGTTGGGATGCTCACCCTCGTCGGCGTACTGGCTGTTGTCTTTTTTGTCAGCAGTGGTATGATGACCACTCTTTTCAGTGGTGATCTTCGTCGGCCATCGCCGAATGCGCCAGGGAATGTTCAGAGCACCCCTGAAACACCGTCGCCAACGCCTGTTGCAACAACGACTGTTCCCAACATTGTCGGACAAAGTGATGGTGAAGCGCGTACCTTGCTACAACAGTATCAGCTTATTCCCGTCCCTACCGGTGAATACAATCGTGACGTCCCGCAAGGAATTGTTATTTCGCAGACACTCTCGCCCGGTACAATGGTAGAGGTCAATAGCCCGCTATCGTATACCGTTAGTTTGGGACCATTACTAATAGCAGTTCCTGATGTCAGTAGTACGCGCAGCGACATTGCGCGCAATCAATTAATCGCTGCTGGCTTTACAGTCAAGATTATTGAGGAACCGAGTCGAACGGTAGATGCCGGTTTTGTGATCAGGCAAACACCAAGCGCCAATCTGCGTATTCCACAAGGCGATGAGGTAACTCTCTACGTGAGCCTGGGTGATGTAGTGCGTTTCCCCGATGTCATCGGACTGAGCCGGTCACAGGCTGAAGCAATTCTTAACAATACTGCCGGATTAGTTCTCGTCTATGTTGATGTCCAGGGGCGCGACCGACTATCCGACTTCGACAAGTACGAACCGAATCAAGTGGTGAGCGCCGCACGCGAAACAGAAAGTGGTTATGTCGGATTAAACAATGGCGACTATATTCCGCGGGGAAGTCGAATCGTCTTGGGGATACGTGCAGAGGAGTAGCAGTGGGAGTATTTGCGAGTTTGCAGGGGAGGCGATTGCCTCCCACTATCATCACTACCCCGATGCACATCAATCAATTGTGATCGGCGGTAGCGGTACTCTGTAATCGCATCCGCTCGGCCTCAGCCAACAATTGCTGTCGTTCGCTCACACTGAGCGCCCGATTGGCGAGGTGGCGCCACTCTTCATTAGTAAGCCAGGCCCACTGACCGGCTTCAGTCTTGATCCAACGCGGAGCTTTAGGGGTGGTATGGTAATTGTTGTGCATCATATCTGAGGCACCTCCTTATTCACAACTATACACGTATCAACTAATTATACAAACACCGGTCACAATCACAGTGTAGAGTAGGAAGATTGAGAGTGACTGAATAAAACTGCGTAACGGTTGACAACTCGCTCATCCAACGAGTGATGAACGCTCTTCCAGAATACGACCGTTTCGCAACTGGAAGACCCGGTCGGCCACACCGATCATCTCGCGACTGTGCGTCACCATCAGCAGGGTCTTCCCCACCTGACGGGTCAGTCGATCAAGGAGATCGAGGACCTGCGCACCGGTATCACTATCTAGGTTGCCGGTTGGCTCATCGGCCAGCACCAGATCGGGGTTATGTACCAACGCTCGTGCGATAGCAACCCGCTGCTGCTCACCGCCGCTGAGGCGATCAGGGTAGGTGTTGGCGCGATCGGCTAATCCGACCGCTTCAAGCATGGTAAGCGCTGCTGCGCGGGCTGCAGAACCGCGCTGACCATTTAGCTCGAGCGGCAATAGCACATTTTCCAGCGCCGTTAAGGTAGGGGCTAGGTTGTAGAACTGAAACACAAATCCGATAGATCGGCGCCGAAAGAGCGTGCGTTCACGCTCAGACAGTTGATCGAGGCGCCGGTTAGCAACCCAAATTGCGCCGCCGTCTGGAGCGTCGATACCGCTTACCAGATTTAACAATGTGCTCTTACCGCTGCCACTCTTACCAAGCAGCACAACCAGTTCACCTGGCTGAATGCGCAGGCACACGTCTTGCAACACTGTGCGCCGACGTTCGCCTTCCAGGTATGACTTGGTTACGTGCTCGCAACAGATAACAGAATTGTCAACCGTTTGCATATGTTCTCGCAATCTTTTGCAAAGATTTATAAATATTATACGGCATATTGTCAACGATATGCAACAGATTACGTGACATAATGAGAGATGTTCGGAGTTCTCAGTTTTGGTCGTGTTCCTGAAGAATATCTTTCATACTCGCACGATCATCCCCAACCCACACTCGTTCCCTGAATATGAATGACTGGAAACCCGCGCACGACGGCGTGCGGCTGGAAACCATCGCCTCGCTCAGCCGGCAAGTGAAAGACAGGGGGAACCAGTTTCAACCGGCGGGCGTGGTGAGGTGCATCATTGGCAGGCAGCGCCGGTGCTTATCAGCACTCGGTTGCGTTGTGCATGAAGCCGCATCAGGAGATAAAACGGGTTTTGTTCTCTCACATCAGGACGCGGGCCGGAGGCCCGCGCACTCAGGTGATTAAATCATTAGTAAACCGTGTACTCAGGCATACTCAAGCCATCCATAACGATCAGGTCGCTCTCCCTGTACAATGCCGAAGAAGGCCTCTTGTACAGCGGCAGTAATTGGCCCACGCCGTCCCGATCCGACCGGAATACGATCCACGGAACGGATCGGTGTCACCTCAGCAGCCGTCCCGGTAAAGAAGAGTTCATCGGCCAGGTACAGCATCTCGCGTGGGAGTATCTGCTCGCGCACCTCAACTCCCATGTCACGGAGCAGCGTCATCACGGTATCGCGGGTAATTCCGCTCAAGATCGATGAAGTTAACGGCGGCGTATACACGATCCCGTTGCGCACCAAAAACAGATTCTCGCCGCTTCCTTCGCTGATATGACCATCTGCATCGAGGGCGATACCCTCGGCATAGCCGTTGGTGATGGCTTCCATCTTGATCAATTGCGAATTCATGTAGTTACCACCCGCCTTTGCTAAGGCCGGCATGGTATTGGGGGCAAAGCGGTTCCACGATGAAATGCAAACATCAACACCTTGTTCCATCGCTTCGGCGCCGAGATATTTTCCCCACTCAATCGTAGCAATTGCCACTTCCACCGGGTTGTTGAGCGGGTTTACCCCGATCTCGCCATAACCGCGGAAAACGACCGGACGAATGTAGCCTGAGCGTAACCGATTGGCGCGAACCGTCTCTTTCACGGCGGCCACTAACTGGTCAAGTGTGTACGGGATCACCGTGCGATAGATCTTTGCCGAATCGATCAGTCGCTGCATGTGGGGCGTCAGGCGAAAAATGGCCGGCCCCTGCGGTGTTTCGTAGCAACGAATGCCTTCAAAAAAGCTGGTACCGTAGTGGATAACGTGTGCCATCACGTGGACAGTGGCCTTGTCCCACTCTACCAGCTCACCGTTGAACCAGATGTAGTCCATTTTTTGGATCGGCATTGATCTGCTCCTTTGCGTAGATTAGCCATCATACATACACTGCTACCTATGCTGGGAGAACCAGGCAGCTATTAGCTTCACCGTTCCCTTCCTAACCATTTCTCCTTCCTTGATGAACCGGACAGGAAACGAAAGTGGTCAGGTAAAAGATGTGGCGATGTTGAGATGCGCCCGAAAGACCAACCGTTATGTTACTCGTTGCCAACGTAATAACACCTCACGAGCTGCCCGTGCCGCTTTCGCTCGGTGACTGATCTGATTTTTGCGCTCGGCACTCAGCTCGGCCAGCGTTGCATCTTCATCGAGAACATAAAAGAGCGGATCGTAGCCAAAGCCACCAGCTCCACGAGGTGCAAACTCGATCACGCCGGGAAGGGTGCCTTCGACGAGTTCGGTTGGGTACTCAGGATGAGCTAACGCAATCACACACACAAAACGTGCGAGTCGTTGATGCCAGGGAATATCACGCATTTGATCGAGCAGGTATTGTAATTGCGCTGGCCCAGAAAGACCGCCATACCGCGCTGAATGCACGCCAGGCGCACCACCGAGCGCTGCTACTTCGAGACCACTATCGTCGGCTAACGTTGGTAAGCCACTAAGCGACCGATACCCTTCGGCTTTCAAACGTGCGTTTTCGGCAAAGGTCTGCCCGGTTTCTTCCACCACCGTTTGAATACCTACATCGGCCAACGAATAGAGACGCAGGTCGAGGTCAGCGAATATATCGGTGAATTCGCGTAATTTGCCCGGATTGTGGGTCGCAATGAGTAGTTCGCGCATACGTTTGACACAAGCCGATTTGTTCCCAATGAAGCTGTGTGCCATTGTACACGAAGGTATAGGCGTGAGCAACTTTTGATAATCGCTCGTTGAGCATTGGCAAAGCACGCCGATCGGGTTTCATGGGTCATCTCATGTGTAGACCGGATTTCATGCACTCGCGTTCGGAGGATGTTCGCAGGCCCGCGTAGCAGGGTCATTGTTCAGACATGCTCTCAGCTATGCTACATAGTCATACGGCGTATCATCATTTGATCTGAGAGCCTGATCAAAAACCTGGGCCTTTGCTGAGTCTCAACCATGACAGCGCCAGAATGGTCAGGGAAACGGTGGCGTGCAACACGGGCGTCTCCGCGACACGCTGGAACAGGGTTGCAACGGTTTCAGCACCTGGGCTGCGGAGCACGCCTAGCGGTCCTCACCTTTCCCCTGACCTCCTTCCGCTCCCCTACGGAGAGCGGAGAGGGGGGAACGTGCGGCGCGGGGTGAATGTCGCTCTCCCAACCCGTCACGCGCAGCGCCTGGCGCTGCCCACTCGGTAGAGGGAACGTGCGGCGGATGGAGGAACAGAACGTTGGCCCCCAACGCAGTGGTGGCCTAGGCACGGTACGTTCCCAATAAGAAATTCGGGTTTTTGATCATGCTCTGAGGTGTCTGGTTGACCAGAACATGGCTGACGACTTGCAGTACCTTGTTCACCCACAATAGTGATTTGTCGCAGCGTGCCTCACCATTGGCGTGAGGTCGTCTCGCTCTCCGTTTCTTCACAGCGGGGGAACCATGCGGAGTGGCTAACATACGTCTTTTCGTTCACTTGACACGCAAGCGTTCCTATGGAATACTGCAAGGGATTGCTAAGATTTGTATAGATTTATGAGGGAAAACAATGCTACAAACAAGTGGTCTCTGGTTAGCCATCGCAACCTTTCTTAGTATCTGGTGGGGGCACGTTGGGGTTCGCTGGTTAGAGGCGAAGTTTGCTGACATTCGGCCACCGATGCTCGTTCTGATTATCGTCGGTTTCGGGTTGAATATTGCGGCACTCTTTGCTCCGAACGTAACGATTGGTGGCATATGTAGTTTGGTAGGTGTCTCGTTGTGGTGGGATGCCTTCGAGCTGGTACGCCAGGATCGACGAGTACGCCATGGCCATGCACTGGCCAACCCTCATAACCCGCGTCATGCCCGGTATCTGGCTGAAGGACATGCGACCCTTCACGACCCACTTGATCGCGAGCCAGGCGATGTACCTTTGATAACCCAACAATCGGTACGTGATCGCGAACCGGAAGTTGCCTGATACTGTAATAGCTACTACCGTGGATTGAAATGCTGGTGAGGGAATGTTATGTCTTGGGAAGGAATTGCCATCGGTCTGTTTAGTCTGGGAATCATTGGGTTTGGGTTTTTCTGGGTCATTCGGATGGAATACTATCTCGGCTATCTCTGGTGGCCGTACCCACTCCTATTCGGTATCGGTATTGTTGTGCTGTCGCTCTTTGTCGCTGACGCAGGCTGGTCAGCGCTGCTAGGGGTAACGGGCGCTTCGTTCATTTGGGGTGCGACCGAGCTAAAGGAGCAGGCAGTCCGGGCGGAATTAGGATGGTTTCCGCGTAATCCGAATCCCAAGCCACTGCCGCCATTTGTTGAATTTATTCGGAAGATCAAGGCGCCGCACCTTTGAGAGCATTTGGAAAACCCTTTGCTAGCCTGGATGCGCGGGCCTCAAGCCCGCGCATTGACGTGTGTGGACGAATTCCCGGCTATGTTGTTTGGTGTTGGTATTCTACCGTTTCTTCTCGGCTTCTCTCTAGGCCCCATTCCTCGCTCATTCTGAGGAAGGGGCATTTAACCGGCGGGTAGGGAATATTCGGATACCCTCTAGGGGAGATAAGGTGAAACCCTCCGGCAATACGATACAGGGAAAACAGCGTTGGTAGTCGTTCTTTTCATCTGGATTCTGTGCTACGATCCGTCGTGATCTCGTATTGTTGCTTTTTGTTACGTAAAAACAGGTGGTCATGATCGATATTGCCGCTCAAAAAACCGCCTTGCGTGCTAGGATGATCGTGCAGCGGGACAGATTATCCGATCGTGAATGGCGTAGTGCCCGCATTTGTGAGCTGGTACAGTCGTTACCACTATTTATCACCGCCAGAGCAATTCACTGTTATATCCCAATACGTTCAGAAGTTGACACCCGACCGCTCATTGCAGCTGCGCTGGCAGCCGGGAAGGCAGTGGCGGTACCAGTAGTTGGATCGCAGCAGCAGCTTTCACATAGCTGGATCAAGAGCCTGGCGCGAGACGAATGGGAGCCGGGGCGATTCGGCACACTCCAACCGCGATCAATGATACCAGCCCAGCCTGGCGAGTGGTCATTAACCATCGTTCCCTTAGTAGCGTTTGATCGCGACCTGTATCGGCTGGGCTATGGTGGTGGGTACTACGACAGGTTACTGGCGACTGCACCCACCATCGCTGTCGGTGTCGCCTTCGCCGCGCAGGAAGTGGCGCGGCTGCCGCGTGAAGCTCACGACCGTCAGCTTGATCTGGTTGTGTGCGAAGATGGCCTGCGCCGACGGAGCTGATGTTGCCGGTAGCGGATTCTTATCTGGCGGCAACCTCTACTCTGCGGTATGATGAAAGAAGTACAGAGCAAGGTTTCGGTTCCCGAGATAGCCGGTTCTTTAACCTGTTTTCTACTGCCAGGACGTGGGTTGTACCTCTGCACAGGTGTCTGAAAAATACGATCCCCTAAACTTTTTTCTCTACCAGAATAGAGATGTGGAGAGAACGGAGGGATGTTTCAGGCACATCTGGCAGAGTCTGTCTGACTGTTGAATAGGTAAGGAGTTTTGATCGATGCGTGCCTGCGATTTGCCGATGATTATCCAAGGTGGCATGGGCGCCGCCGTTTCCGATTGGCGCCTGGCACGGGCGGTTGCAGCCTGTGGGCAGCTTGGCGTTATTTCTGGTACCGGTATCGACACGATTCTGATCCGTCGCTTACAAGATGGCGATCCTGATGGATCTATGCGGCGAGCGATGGCTCATTTTCCGCTACCCGGCGTAGCCGAGCGTGTGCTGACCACTTATTTCCGTCCGGCAGGTCGGGCACCTGACGAACCCTATGAACTCTTGCCGATGTATAACCTGAAGGTGAGCAAAGAGCGGCAACAAATTGCCATGTTGGCCGCGTTTGTCGAGGTCTGGTTAGCGAAGGAGGGGCACAACCGTCCTATCGGTATGAATTTATTGACGAAGATACAACTTCCTAATCTGGCATTGCTGTACGGAGCAATGCTGGCCGGGGTTGATGTGATTATTATGGGAGCCGGGATTCCACGGGAAATTCCAGCCGCTCTTGATGCTCTGGCTGCCCATCGACCTGCGCAACTGACTGCTGAGATAGAGGGCGATGAAGGCTCACCACCAACCTACATCACCTTCGATCCGCTTGCCCACTGGGAGAGTGCGCCGCCGTCTTTGCATCGACCACTCTTTTTGCCGATTGTCGCGAGCGTGACTCTGGCCACGATGTTTGCCCGTAAGATTGCCGGGGTTGATGGGCTAGTTATTGAGGGGCCGACTGCCGGTGGCCACAATGCCCCGCCACGTGGTGAATTACGGCTTAACGAACGGGGCGAACCGGTGTACGGGCCGCGAGATATGGTCGATCCGACGAAGATTGCCGCACTCGGTTTACCCTTCTGGCTGGCCGGTGGTACTGCTTCTCCCGAAGGACTGGCAACTGCACGTGCAGCAGGTGCGATGGGGATTCAGGTTGGTACGCTCTTCGCCTTCTGCAACGAGTCGGGGTTGGCCGATCCGCTACGTCGTTCAGTGCTTGAAGCTCTGGCACGCGGTGCTGTTGATGTCTTTACCGACCCGCGCGCATCGCCAACCGGCTATCCGTTTAAGGTGGTGCGCTGGGATACCGATCCGGCTCAGGGAGTCCCACGGCAGCGCATTTGCGATCTGGGCTATTTGCGTACAATGTATCGAACCCCCAAAGGAACAATTGGCTATCGGTGTGCTAGCGAACCAATTGCAACGTTTGTGAAGAAGGGCGGTGATATTGCTGAAACCGAAGGGCGACGTTGCTTGTGCAATGCGCTGATGTCGAATGTCGGCGTTGGGCAGGCCCGTGCCGATATTGGGGTCGAACCGCCACTGCTAACGAGTGGTGACGATTTGCTGCGTCTGCCCACAATCTTCGATGTGAAGCAAGGCTATTCGGCAGCCGATGTGATTGCCTATCTGCTCGGTCAACGACCAGCCCTGTCTTCAACACTTTTGATGACGCAACCGGTTGAGTCGCTGGCTGGCTAGAAACTTACTTTGTCCAGGATAAGCCGCCATCAGCCTTGATAGCGAAGTCGGTTGATAGTCGCCGAGGTGTTCCTAATGAGAGCGCCTCGGCAGTTATTTTAACCTCGGCAATGAAGAGGTCAAAACCCTTTCCACCAGAAGGCACCGCAAGGAACGCCAGCGTATTTCCATCAGGGGCAAAGACCGGTGCACGAGCAGTACCAATATCGGTCAATCGTACTGCTGCACCCCCACCAACCGGTAGCGCATACAGATCGCTCCCACCGTTTACACCAACGGCAAAAATCAACCAGTTCCCGTCAGGACTGATCGTCGGATCATAAGCTGAGGTTGGTGCTCCGGCTAACGGTGTGGCCTGGCCGTTTACGATCCGAACCAGTTGTTGCTGGCCATCCCTACCGAGCGGTGTGCGTACTGCGATCAGGTCGCCGGTGGGGAGAACGATGCTCCGCCCTAGATGCGCATTAGAATCGCTGAAAACTATTTGACGTTGACCGGTCATGTCGTAGCGGAACAGGGCGAGGGGCGCATCAACCGGTGGATCACCCACCGGCGGTGCCGTCTGTACTGCTGCCAGAATACCATTCCCATCAGGTAGCCACGTCGGATAAAAGGCCCAAACTGCACGGTACACTCGATCAAGACTTCCCACCGGTACGGCTGGATTATGATCGGTCAGTTGCGTCAGGACAGTTCCCGTCTGATCGGCGATCAGCAGATCGCTGGCGCCATCACGAACGATCACGTAGGCAATCTGTTCACCGGAAGGGCTAAATGCTGGTTGTGTCGCCGGTGGACTGAGCAAGCGGCGCGCAGTGCGTTCCTCCCATAGCCAGATGCCATCATCGCGGCAGAAGAGAATCCGACCGGAAACGGTATCACCCTGGAGGGATGCAGGTGGAGTCGGAGTGCGTGAAACCGATGTTGTGGCACAGGCTGAGATCAGCCCGATCAGGAAGTAGAGAAAGATGATAGATAGCTGTCGTTTCATAGCGCTATGCGTTGGTTCATCAATGATCGAGCCGTCGGCGCAACCAGAGCAGCAACCGTTGCGGCCAGCGACGAACAACTGGTGGCGGTTGCTGGATCAGATCATCTGGTAAATCAGGTGGAAGCAGTGCCCGTAATGCGGAAGGGACCACCGTGAAACGTAGCGGCGTGGTACCGATCGGGTCACCGTCGACCTGTACCGGTAGCGGTGGGCGAGTAACAACTTCAATCGTATGCGCACGGTAGTAAGCAATATCGGGGTTGAGACTAAAACGGCGACGCAAGATGGCGATCAGATGCCCGATAGCGTTGATACCGTTATCACCTTTGATTACGCATACATCGAGGAGACCATCATCAATACTGGCCCGATGAGTAATCTTTACCAGACCACCGTACAACTGGGAATTGCCGATCACAATCATCAACACGCGGGCCTTGATCTGGCGCCCATCGAGCCAGATTCGAGCGCGGGTACCGCGAATCCGCATCACCTCTTCGATACCGCGCACGACGTATGCTAACGCCCCAAGTCGTCGTTTCTCATCAGGACGAATATTAGCGGTAATGGCAGCATCAAAACCGATTCCGGCCATCAAAAGAAAGTAGCGATCACCAGCACGTCCTAAATCAATCGGTCGTGGCGACCACGTACAGAGTGTCTGTGCAGCAGCACGTGGTTGGAGTGGTAGCCCCAGTTCACGGGCCCAGACATTCATCGTACCGAGTGGTAGAGTCGCCAGCGCCGTTTGGCTACCTGCCAGGCCATTGACCACCTCGTTGATAGTACCATCGCCACCAGCAGCAACAACCAGGTCGTATCCCGTAGCGGCTGCCTGACGTGCCAGGCGGCACCCATCACCTGGGCCACTGGTCGGTTGTAATTCCACAGTCCAACCCTTTTCACGCCAGACCTGGGCGGCAGCCTCAAGTTCAGCTTCTAGCTGTTCAGCGTGACCGGCTGTCGGGTTGAAAACGATTAACGTGCGCATGCAACATTAGCTCTCTCTTTCAGTAAACTATGGTCAGTATAACAGAATCTTTTTGGAGCGCTATTGCTCTGTGTCTCGCATGGTACAATAGGCAGGTGACATGCTAGCGCAGGAGGTTGCTCATGAGTCAGTCGCAGACAACACTCCCTCCGTTGATAGCGGTTGAATGGGTGCAGACGCCCATTTGTCGTCTGCAAGCTACCGACCGTGACCGGGAGGAATGCGAATGTCCTGTGTGTCAGACGGAAATGCAGCGTTGGGCCGGATTCTATCGCTGTCAGCACTGTGGTTTCAAAGAGAGCTGTTGCTTTTAGATTGACGTACTGCCGTCTTTCTATTACCATAACAGCTATGCACGAAGCCTTCAACGAGTGGGCAAACGCATGAACCAGGATGTAGCGCAGTTTCTTGCTTATATCGCCGATGAACGAAAGATGTCGGCTAACACGGTTGCCGCCTATCGTACCGATCTCGATCAGCTCTGCACATTTTTGCATGAACGTCGGATCACAGGCTGGCCTGAGGTTGATGCAGAGGTCATGATGGCTTTCGTGCTCAACCTCAAAGAGAAACGGTACGCCAGTTCAACAATGGCGCGTCGTTTGGCGGCGATCAAGTCGTTCTTTGCATTTTTGCAGGAACGCGGTATCATTAGTCACGATCCAACTGCCCAACTTGATGCACCACGGGTTGACCGGTTTCCTCCGCGGGCGATCTCACAGCATCAGGTTGACGAGCTGCTGGAATTACCACTGCAAAACAGTACACCCGAAGGCATCCGCGATAAGGCGATGCTGGAAGTGCTGTATGCCACCGGTATGCGGGTGAGTGAACTGGTTGCTCTGAATATTGATGACGTGATGTTTGAAGCCAAAACGGTACGCTGTTTGGGGCGCCAGGGACGAGAACGGACTGTGCCACTGAGTGATGCGGCTATCACTGCCCTGGAAGAGTACCTCGATATAGCGCGTCCGCAACTGGCGCGTCAAGACAATGATGACGAGGTGGCACTATTTCTGAACCACCGTGGAAAACGGCTCACGCGGCAGGGATTCTGGCTCATTTTGAAGACATATGCTGAACAGGTTGGATTACACGAGCTGACGCCACACATGCTGCGCCACTCTTTTGCGGCACATCAGTTGCGAAATGGCGTTGATCTGCGTGAATTGCAAGAGCGGCTGGGTCATGCATCCCTTGCTACGACTCAGATGTATGCCCATCTGACCGAACACTCAGCCCAATCGGGCGTTGCCAGCAATGGGAGGTCACGTTCTTCTTAACGGTTGCGAGTGATTACTGATCATGCTATACTCGCAGCATATCGGCGATGATCCGGAGGAGTACGCCGCGAGGGGCGTCCAGCGAACCAGGGGTGGTGCGAGCCTGGTGGCTCTGAATGGCGGAATGGCGCCGGGGAGCCGTACTAACCTTGAGGTGAGCGACTACGGTCGCTAACCGGGGTGGAACCGCGCGTCAGGTTTTGATGCGTCCCCGGGCGCTTTGTCGCCCGGTTTTTTTATTGGGTGAAAGGAGGACATCTGTGCCGGCTACATCACTTGATCAGATTGTGGCGCTGGCGAAGCGTCGCGGCTTTATCTTTCCCAGTAGCGAAATCTACGGTGGTCTTCAGGGGGTGTATGATTACGGCCCATTGGGAGTAGAGCTGAAAAATAACATCATCGCCGACTGGTGGCGAACGAACGTGTATGAGCGGGATGATATGGAGGGTCTTGATGCAGCGATCCTGATGAATCGGCTGGTCTGGAAGTACTCCGGTCACGAAGAGACATTCAACGATCCTCTGGTTGATTGCCGTACCTGCAAAATGCGCTGGCGTGCCGACCACATTCATGGGGTGTGTCCGAATTGTGGTTCGCGTGATCTCACCGAACCGCGCCCGTTTAATATGATGTTCCGTACCCAGATCGGGCCGGTCGCCGATAGCGGTTCATTTGCCTACTTACGACCGGAAACGGCGCAGGGCATCTTTGTGAATTTTGCTAATGTCTTGACGACAACGGCCCGAAAATTACCGTTCGGGATCGCTCAGGTCGGAAAGGCATTTCGTAACGAGATCAATCCGCGCAATTTTCTCTTCCGCGTCCGCGAATTTGAGCAGATGGAGATTGAATATTTTGTGATGCCCGGTACTGATGAAGAGTGGCATCAGCGCTGGCTCGCCGATCGGTTGGCCTGGTGGGAGCAGATCGGTATTCCGCGCAGTCGGATCACCGTCTACGATGTGCCGACGACTGAACTGGCCCATTACTCAAAACGCACCTTCGATCTCATGTACGAGTATCCCAATATCGGAGTGCAAGAGATTGAAGGTATTGCCAACCGAACCGATTACGATCTTGGCTCGCATAGCAAAGATCAGGAACAATTAAACCTGACGGCCCGGGTGAATCACAATGAAGATAGTATTGCTCGTCTGACCTACTATGATCAGGCAAGTGGCCGACATATTGTGCCCTACGTGATTGAGCCATCGGCTGGCGTTGGTCGGTGTATGCTCGCAGTGATGTGTGAGGGGTATGCCGAAGAGCGAACCAAAGCACTACCGGTAGAAAAATTAGCCGCAGCAAGTGAGGCGCTCCAGGCCTTTCTCAAGTCAGTTGGACGCAGCGAGAAGCTGAGTAGTGAAGCCCGCGATGCTATTTTGGCCCGTGGTGAAGCGCTTAGTCAGGAGCTGGCCGAACGGCTGCCAGAAGTGGAACAATTACTGGCAATGCCCGGTGCCGATCAAATAGAACTGGGTAAGAAGTTACGTGGGCAGGTTCAGCCCCTGATTGATGAGCATTATCGTACCGTATTGCGGCTCAAACCACGACTGGCGCCGATTAAGGTCGCAGTCTTTCCGTTGAAACGCAATCACGAACAGATCGTTGCTACTGCTAAAGCTGTGCGTCGGCAGTTGCAGGCAGGCGGTCAGATGCGAACCGTTTACGATGATACAGGGGCCATCGGGAAACTCTACCGCCGCCAAGACGAGATCGGTACGCCGTTCTGCATCACGGTCGATTTCGATACGATTGGTCAGGGGAAAGACCCGGCATTGGCCGGTACGGTGACAGTTCGTGATCGCGATACAATGGCTCAAGAACGGGTGCCAATTGCTGAGTTAGAGGTATACCTGCGCGAGAAGGTGATGGCGTAAGGTACAAGGAGTCCTTATCTCCACACTGGCTGTCGATCTGTCACGAACGTGATCCTGACGAGCGGGCGGGTTCCGGCCCGCCCGCTCAATGTACTTCGACCTGCCAATGTCGAACAGTGCTTTGACCACGATGATCGCTAACACGCACGGCCAGCAGATGATTGCCAGTTGTGGGCGTCCAGGTGTAGCTGAAACGACGCCAGGCTCGTGGCCCTAAGTCGTTGTCAAGGGTAGCCGATTGCCAGGCCCCTTCATCGACCGCCAGTGCGACCTGCGCAATCCCGTTAGCCGCCGACCATGCTACACCGCGGAGAGTGACCGGTGTTTTGGGGGTTAGCGTTGACAAGTTGAAAAAGCGACAATCAATGGTCAATTCGCCATCGAGGGGCGTTTCCGTTGGGAGACGCTCACCTGAGAGTAGCGTAATTTGGGATACCCATTTCAGCCAGTAAGTCGCCTTCCAACCCGGTACTACCAATCGTACCGGCCCACCATGGACGGCAGGCAAGGGATGGTCATTGACAGCGTAGGCCAGCATGACATCCCACCAGAGTTTACTGAGTGGTAGATACCGAACTACCGGTTTGGGACCGTAACTCCAGCATGCGGCAATTCTGGCCTGCGGCTTTACTCCCGCCGTTTCGAGCAAGAGCGCCAGTGGTGTCCCCATCCACTCGACGTTAGCAATCATTGCGTATTCGTTAGAATGGTTTTGTTGCCCGATAAGGGCTGCAAAGAAGCTGCTGGTTGGCTCGTGAAGCAAATCGCGCATGTTGATCGTCAGTGGATACCGCACCAGTCCATCAATACTCAATTCCCAATCTTCATCGGTGATAGACGGGACTGGCTGATTGTTACGTACAAACCATCGCTCGACAGGCGTCACTGCTTCGTCGAGAATTGATAGCGGTGGTTCGAGATGCTGTGGATTGTCGCTCACTACTCGCAGACGATGATCTTTGGTTAGTGTCGGCAGGTTACGCAGCGAAAGTGTTTCAAGTGACATACCATATTCCATGACAATCAAGATTGCTCTGACGGTAAGTAGTATAGGATGTCTGGCTTGATAAATAATGACAGTTGCCGACAGGCAGACTACAAAACGTTCAGATAGACACTGATCTACGGTGAAGCAACGAGATGGTTTTTGTCGTTAGCCAGGTGTAACTGTTGTCATTTCGGCATGGGGATTTGATACGCCGATGAACGTTATTCACGTATACATAGCAGTCTGCCACTGTGTGCTGGGATCGCGGGCCGCTAGTCGGCGCCGTGTGGTATGGCCGGGCACCGTCATTTGGCGTATCAGCACGCTACCATCTCCAAGCCCCCGCTTGTAGGGGGTTGGGGATAAACCCGCACCTACCGCTTTCAAGCCACTAATGGTATCACTTGGAGATCAACCCCAACACTTGCGTTTCCAGTGAAGCCACCGGCTACCACTTCAGCCAGTGCGCGCTCGATTGGCATCGTCCAGCGTGGACTAAAATGCACCAGTACGAGCTGTTGCACACCAGCCGCTGCCGCCACTGCGCCGGCCTGCCGTGGCGTACTGTGACCAGGAGAAGGTTCTGGGGTCGTTGCTTCATGGATCAAAACATGTGCACCTGTCGCCAAGCGGATGACCTCCTGGCACGGTTCGGTATCCGCTGAGTAGCACACCGCAGGAACCGCCGGTGCAGATAAACGAACGGCAATGCAAGGCCGACTATGGCTAGTTTGCGCAGTCGCTATCTCTAGTCCCTCACCGAGCTGCAAACGCTCACCAGCGGCTAACGGCTGCCAAACGACCGGTGTTGCCCACTCTTCCAAACCGGCGGCTGCCAGAAAGCTATTCGCCAGCTCAAGCGTTTCCGGTAATCCGTAGATTGGCAGTGGCTCGGTACGACCACCCAGCCGCAAGCTGAAGAGTAATGCTGGCAGACCATTGATGTGGTCACAGTGACTATGAGTAAGGATAATCCCGCGCAACAGCTGCGGATCGATCCCGCCAGCCAGCAAACGGCGGTAGCTATCACCACCAACGTCGATCAGCAACGGCCCACCCGGCCCATCCCACGCCAGATGGGTATAGGTTCGATCAGGGTCGGGCAAGCCGGTACCTGTTCCGAGCAGTAGAACTCGTGCGGTCATAACGCTACTCTTCCTGATCAATTGGCACTAGGCGCTTACGTAAGGCATAAATGGCGACTTGGGTGCGGTCGGCCAGATGTAACTTCGATAGAATATTACTGATGTGGGTCTTGACGGTCTTTTCAGAGACGATCAACGTTTCGGCAATCTCTTTGTTTGACATACCCTTTGCTACCAGGCGTAAGACATCCATCTCGCGGGGTGTGAGCTGCTCAACCGGCGCTTCGTTTGGACGCGGTGTATTAAACTCTTGCATTAATTTGGCGGCAACGTCAGGATGCAAGACTGCTTCGCCGCGACACGCAGCGCGAATCGCGTGAGCTAACTCTTCGGGTGAGATGTCTTTCAGCAGGTAGGAAATGGCGCCAGCCTTGATCGCCGGAAACACCTTGTCATCGTCGGCAAAGCTGGTCAATACGATCACCTGCGAAGATGGGCTAACCGCTTTCAAGCGCCGGGTTGTCTCAACCCCATCAATACCGGGCATCATCAGGTCCATCAGGACTACATCAGGCAACAGCTCTCGTGCCAGTTCAATCCCCTCTGCACCACTACCGGCTTCACCCACGATCTCGATGTCGGCCTGTAATTCAAGAAAGTCACGTAATCCCTGGCGGACCACACGGTGGTCATCAATCAGGAGGACGGTTATCTTCTCCATGCGCTCACCTCCTTTAGTTTGAGAAATTACCGTAACGATGGCGCTCACATGCTTAGTGCGGGTAAGACATTCAGCTTTTCCTGGTCAGATGGGTACAGGAGCTCTGACGCACATTACAAAGATGAGCGGGGTGTCGGTGACTCTGATCGTTCATCACCAACATTACGCTTGTGTAGAGGCACCACCACCTCTACTTCAGTACCGGCGCCGGGTTGGGAATTGACCGTAAATGAACCGCCGAGTTCAAGAGCGCGCTCGCGCATACCGAGTAATCCGAAATGACGCCCCTCGCCAGAAAGGGGGGCCTGTGGATCGAAACCCTTCCCATCATCGGTAATCCGAATACGCACGTGTTCAGCATTCAGTTCAAGCAAAATCTGCACATTGCGGGCCGCTGCGTGTTTCACAATATTATTCAACGCCTCTTGAACAATACGGAAAAGCGGTTGTTCTATCCCCCGCACATGGCGCTCATCACCAATGACGTTCAATTCTATCCGCAAACCTTCACGATGTGCAAGATGCTGGGCATGGTGTTGCACTGCCGCAACCAACCCCTGATCGCGTAAGGCTGGTGGTCGCAACTGAAAGATGAGGGCCCGCATCTCGGCTAGTGCAGCGGTAGCTGTCTCGTGCAATCGTTCGAGCAGCACCGGCACTCGCGCCGGATTACGCTCAAACTGTGCCCGTGCCGCCTGTGCTGTCAGCGTCATACTAAAGAGCTGCTGGCTTACGCTGTCGTGAAGTTCGCGCGCCAGGCGATGACGCTCTTCGATCACGGCTGCCTGTTGTGCACGCTGGTACAGTCGGCCATTCTCGACTGCACCAGCCAGCATATCGGCTACGGTCTCTAAAACCGCAGCATCTTCTTCGGTCAGGCCAGCTAATTGCGGCGATTCGATATTGAGGACGCCCAGAGTTTTACCATTGGTGACGAGAGGCACACACAACTCCGAGCGAATATCGAGCCGCTCACTTAAGCCTAGATAGTCTGTTTCGGCTGCAACATTCTCGGCACGCACAATTTGACCGCTACGTGCCGCACGCCCAACCAGCCCTAGATTAATGTGCTGCCGATAGCCAACCCGTTCCGGTGCATAACGTCCGGCTGAAGCGACCAGGATCAGTTCGCTGGCATCTTCATCGAGCAAAAAGAGGTCAACTTGTGGGTAGCCAAAACCCTGTTGGATGCGTTGAGTAGCCAGCGGCAACGATTCACGCAGATCGAGCGTAGCAGTGATGATGCGAGCAATCGAATTGAGAACGGCTAACTGATCGGCGCGACGTTGTACTTGCGCTGCCAGTCGCTGCGCTTCGGCATAAAGGCGGGCACTAACCAGTGGGCCACTCACCTGAGCAGCAATCGCTTCGAGTAATTCTACATCTTCGTCGCTGAATGCACCGGCCTGCTGATGCACCACGCTTAACACTCCAATCACGCGCCCACCGCTGCGTAGGGGCGCAAGAATGTACGATGCAACATCAGGGCCAAACAAAACCGTTTCCGGAGCATTTGCCCAACAATCATCCATTACAAACGATTGACAACGTTGCACTACCCATGCCAACGGGTTATCGTGAAGCGGTAACTGCTTACCGATAAAGTCGGTCAACGGAGGCACCGCCACGGCAACCGTTAACCCCTGCTGATCATCAAGCAGAGCTACCAGACCACTCCCAAACGCTGTTGCCAAACGCTGAACAGTTTGGTGCAAGATGACGTTCAGATCGAGGGTCGCTCCAACGGCGCGGCCCAACTCAGCCAGCAACTGCTCTTTTGCCAGCAACCGGGCGCTCCGCTCGGCCAGGCGCACATTTTCTACCGCCAAGGCAGCCTGACGGGCAATCGCCTCCACCATTCGTACCATGGTCAGATCAAGCTGATCGGGCCATGCCAGGACAATCACGCCGATCAACCGACCACCCCGACCGCGCAAGGGGGTTAACAATGCTGCGTATGGGGCAATGGCCGCTGTATCGGGTACATCAGGCGGTAGTTCAGCCGCCGGTATCAGGTACGAACTACTCTGTCGATACTCAGGACGCAGCAACGGATGGTAGATCGTCGGCCCGATTGGCGTTGCTCGCAACAGCTCAATCAAAGATGGCTGAATACCGGCAAAGGCAACTGCATAGAGGGTCTCATTATCGGCGTTGCGTAAACGTGCATACACCGATGGGCTGCCAACAATTCGGCGTAACGTTTCGACCACTTCACCGAGCAGGCTTTCGGGAGTATCATCGGCTCGTAACGCATCACCAAATGCCAGTAGATCTCCCAATGGGAGCGAGCGATCAGTAGCAGCGGTTGCCATGTGCGAAGAACCGGTCATAGTGTACTCTTTCCGAATGATCTGGCATTGTCACCCGAAGTGGTGGCAAGGTCCTATATTATCATCACAACACCATCCCGCTTACATTATGATACACCACCGATAGGGCGTTTCAAAGCTCTTTCCTTGCCCAACATTGGCGAATTGGAGTCATTTGGAATCGGTGATAGAGGCAGCTTACCCTCTTGCGGGGCCTAACGATTGCGCTTGTTCCGCTTACGCATCGCAAGATGTAGACGGGGAGGTTCAGGCGCGCAGGTAAAAGAAATCCAAAAAATGAAAAGCCCTGACCAACGACAGTGATAATTAACGAACAGGTTCGCCCATGGTACAATGACACCAATTCATCTGGACAACATCAATAACAAAACCTCATTGAACGTAGAACGACTATGAGCATTAACACCGATCAGCTCCAAAGATCACTTTGCGCACTTGAAACCGCTCTCGCCTTGTACGAACGTGCAACAGCCACGCAATCTGCCAATGAACAAGAGGTTTTCCGTATGGCGATCATCAAGGGGTTCGAGTTGGCGCAGGAGATCTCGTTCAAGCTGATCAAGCGGCGGTTACGAGACTTCGGGTATACCAGTCGCCGCTTGGAAGCGACACCGGTCAAAGAACTTCTTCGTCTTGCTGCTCAGCACAGCTTGCTTTCGCTTGCCGAAGTCGAGCGCTGGTTTTCCTACCGCGACAATCGTAATAGCACGGCTCACGATTACGGTGAAGCCTTCGTTCAGCAGACGCTGTGTCTCCTGCCCAATTTCATTCGTGATGCACACGCCCTAGCAGAGCGACTACACACTGGCTCACTCCTCACCGGGGAGGAAGAATGACCGATATACCCAACCTCGATTTGCCACCAAACTATCTGAAAAAAGTACGTTCAATTCTGCAGCAGTACGTCCCCGACTACGACATCTGGGCTTATGGGAGCCGTGTGAAAGGCGGGGCGTTCGAGGCCAGTGATCTCGATCTGGTGGTGCGGAACCCGCGTCAGTTATGGCAACCATGCGATCGACTGGTCGAACTACGGTCTGCTTTTCTTGAGAGCGACCTACCCATTCGGGTTGATGTGATCGATTGGGCGCTTCTGCCACCTGCCTTTCAGTACGAGATCGAACGCGGGTATGTGGTAGTGCAAGAGGGGAAATTGCCAGAGGCGGATGCTTCTTCACGGCAATAGTAGGGGCGGAAGATTGGTCACCTATACCGATCCGCCCATCACGCCAGCCTTATCGTCATCACCGTCTGAGGCGTCGGTGCCGTCGTGCACTTACTCATCACGATCTTCAACCATTATCGGTGCTACACCTCGCCCGATCATAATCGGACCGAAAAGGATTGTCTGTTCGATAACAATTGCCCGTCGCTTCAATAATTCGAGCATTGCCCAAAATGAAACAATCACCTCTTCCGTTGTTGGTTGATCCGTCAGCAGATCGCTGAAATCGAACCAGGCGGTGTGTTCGAGCCGTTCGCGGATCCGTGCCGCGACTTCGGCTACTGTCAAGCGGGGAGGTAAAACGACCGCTTCTGGTTGATCGAGCGGCAACTGAAGCTGTCGCCGTCGCTCGAGCGCCCGGAGCAGATCGTTCAGGTGGTAGTTCATAACCACCTTCGTTGATAGCATAAGTTGCTCGGATGGTGGCGCCAGGCGCCCAAATGTACACCGACCCTGCTCTTGCCAGTGGCGTAACTGATCGGCCACTTGCTTGAAGCGGCGATACAACTCTAACTGTGCGGCCAACTGCCCGGCATCTTCATCAATCGGATCAGGTGCTGCATTCGGCGAACGTGGCAACAGTGCCCGTGATTTAATCAGAATCAACCGGGCTGCCAGACTCACAAACTCCGCCAGCTCGCGTGGCTCAACCTCTTCTAAGGTGCGCACATAGGCCAGATACTGATCGGCAACACTCGCCAGGGCAATGGTCGTAATATCAAGTTCCGCCCGTTCGATCAGGCGCAGCAGCAAATCGAGAGGGCCGGTAAACTCTGGTAAAGAAATCGTGTAGGGCATAGATCAATGTTGTTCATCGGCCCATTGCAGGCGAGCGGCGCGTCCTTGCGGATGGGGATCGTGATAGTGCCGGAGTGTCTCGACGATTTCTGGTGGACAACCCGCTGCAGCCGCCATTCGCGCCCCGCGTACAGCGTGTTCGGCATAAATAGCAATTGCCGGAATAAAACGAGCCGCGATCAGATAGAGCGCTGGCCACCGCTTGAGAATCGTTGCCAACACATACCATCGCAGCGCCATCGGTCGACCCTCATCATCAACTTTGCCGCAATCGTGATACAGAGCAGCCCGCAACAAAAACTCATCATGCTCCCCTTCTGCTACCAGGGTCTGATACACATCGAGACAGTGGCGCTGATCGTACAGCGGCATCTGCAAAAACAACCGCTGTTCAGCTGGGGTCAGCAACTGGGCAACCAGCTCATATTCTGCTGGCGTAACCTGTGAATCTAGCGCATTGCGAAACTGACGAAGACGGTACGAGAGCGACATACGGGTACTGTAGCTAATGAACAGCCGAGCAAATGACCGACTATGTATTATATCAAATCAGGATCGATGCGACGATTCTATGCCGGATAAGGCCAGAGCTTTTCGACGTTTTCACCCTTCTCGGAAATGATGTGAGAAGAGGAAGAGCGGGTTTCAAGCAAGCGCAATCCTCTCCCACGCGGCGAGAAAAAGCGGATGAGGTGGGGAATGGTGATCAGCAGCCCAAACTCCCGGCGAGACCGTGCGGATCGGGGATTATCGTGAACGAGTGTGTGATCTTTGTCAGTGTCGCTTTGTTTTTAACGGTCGTGAAGCTAAGAACCCTGAAAAGTCGTAAAAGATTGCAGCATCCTAAGTAATATGCTGGTACAATATTCTGGTAGTTATGCTGTAGCACAAATTCGATCAACATAAGAGTGTTTGAAACACGCTCATAATTAATTGGAACTCGATCTAAGCTATCGTCTAACGAGGTCCTGTAGCACACCATGGTATAAGGTTATTTCGTGAGCCTTGCCTTTCCTTCCTTGCCCCTTATCGGAGAATGAGGGTAATTTGGAGAAAATTATTGACTCTGAGAAAACACTGGGTCGATGAGGCATAACACATGGGTAATCGCTACAAAGACTGGTGGCGGCAGGCGGAAGCGGACTTACGCCATGCCCGCAATGCGCTCGCCGATGGAGATTACGAATGGAGTTGCTTTGCCGCACAACAGGCCGCAGAAGAAGCGATTAAGGCACTTTTCCAAAAGCTGGGAATGGATGCCTGGGGCCATACATTAACGGTGCTAATTGGAAATTTGCCCTCAACCATCCAACCGCCAACTGAGCTGATAGATTATGCCCGTATTCTGGACAAACACTACATTCCTACACGATATCCAAACGGCTTCGATTCGGGGGCACCGACCGATTTCTACACTTCTATGGAGGCCCAGTATGCCATTCAATGCGCCGAGTCCATCCTCGAGTTCTGTCGTCATCAAATCGATTGACCGTGCCTCCATTGAGCAGGCTGTTGCCCACTACGCTGCCAGGTTGCGTGCCGAGCACGCGGAAATCGAACGTATTATCTGGTTTGGCTCCTGGGTGAACGGGATACCTACCCCTAAAAGTGATGTTGATCTATGCGTGATCGTCGCTTCGACAGATAAGGCTTTCCATGAACGAGCCGTCGATTTTTTGCCGGTTGGCTTTCCAGTGGGAATCGATCTGTTTGTTTATACATCAGAAGAGTTCGAGCGGTTGCGTAAAGAGCATCCCAGTTGGTATGAGAGTATTCAATCTGGGCGCGAGGTTGGGAACCCCGCAAAGGAGGATGGCGAGAGCTGAAAACCAATCATATGCAAGCGTAAGAAAGGAGGTTCAGCACCGTATAAACGAGCAGACTACACGTGCAAATGGAAGAAAGTAGGGGAGTAGTATCATTGAACCAATGCCGACGTCTGAGTTATTGATATGCCAAAATGTTCCCTCCCTTATCGTGTAGTACACGACTGAGACTCTTACCTCTCTGACTGTCCTCTTTCGGAGTCATTTCTATCGAGCGAAGAGATTGGTCTCGCCTGAGCATCGCTCTCTTTCGACTACAAAATCAAAAGAGAGTAGTGATGTGACCGCCTTCTCACACCGCCATGGGCTGTACTAAGTCGGGTGAGCATGTTTGTCGGATAGGCCATTCTCAAACCGGAGTAACAGCAATGGAAGATTGGATGATCTACGGCGCCAACGGTTACACCGGTCAACTGATTGCACGAGCAGCGGTACAGGCTGGTCTGCGCCCAAGATTAGCTGGCCGCAATGCGGTACAAATTACAGCTTTGGCGAATGAGTTGAACGTACCATTTACGATTTGTCGATTAGACAACGAAGCTGAATTGCATCGGGCGTTGCAGGGTATGCGTCTGGTTCTCCATTGTGCCGGACCATTTCAGGAAACCAGTGCACCAATGGTACGGGCGTGTTTGCAGTCTGGCGTGCACTATCTCGATATTACCGGTGAGATCAGTGTTTTCGAGGCAATCGCGCAGCAAGATCGTGCCGCTCGACAGGCTGGCGTAATGCTCATGCCCGGTGTCGGTTTTGATGTGGTTCCTTCAGACTGTCTATCTGCCCACTTAGCACGTCGGCTTCCAGGTGCAACCGAACTGACGCTAGCCTTTCGTGCACTTGGCAGTATCTCTCGTGGTACTGCGATCACGATGTTGACCATGGCAGGGCAAGGGTGCGAACGGCGTCAGGGCCGACTAGTAGCGACTCTACCGCTTCGTGATGTGCGAACGTTCGACTTTGGTCATGGCCCTCAGCCCTGTGTAAGCATCCCGTGGGGTGATGTCGCTACCGCGTACTATACGACCGGTATTCCCAACATAACGGTTTTCGTGGCCATCCCGCGTCGAATGTTGCCCTGGCTGGGAATAGTACGGACACTGTTGCCAATCCTACGACTCAGGCCTGTACGACACATACTGCGAGCCTGGTTTAGACGGACGCTTGAGGGACCAGACGAGACAACCCGTCGCACCGGGAAAAGCATCATCGTCGGTGAGGTAAGAGACGAGCGTGGGCAACGGGTAACGAGCCGTCTGGTTGGTCCTGAAGGATACGCGCTCACCGTTGCAACTGCCTCACTTATTGTTCAGCGTGTGTTGAATGGACAGTTTGCAGCAGGATTTCACACGCCGGGCGGGCTATATGGTCCAGACCTCATTTGTGAAGTACCGGGTGTAGCACGCTACGATGGAGAGAATAACCTAGAGTGTATCTGAAAAAGGCCTTTTTTTCCTGGTCATTCTCCCGCTTCCTCTGCCCTGGTGGGAGTGGTGCTGACGATAGGTGTGGGTCTGGTTATCCGTCTCCTTCCGCTCCCTTGGCGGCAGAGAAAGGAGCTGGTGGATAAGGTGAGGAGCTGCTGTGCTGTGAGCCACCTGCGCGAGTAGGGTCAGACAGGATTCCACGTTCAAGAATGTGTGCTTCAACGATCCCATCCGTTCACCACCTTCCTTGCGCTAACGCACGCAGTCGGTGGGATTGGAAACGAGTTTCCCAGACACGATTGGGATAAGTGTGGAGCTACATATTTCCTTCAGGCAAGGGTGGACTGCTGAAGCATGACTTCAGCAATCCATAACCTCCACTTCAGCTCAGATAGGCAGATTCGGATGTCAGATACGCGCCGATACCGATGTCATCAGAAGGAACCAGATGTTGTACTACCAGCCTTGGGTAGCGCCCGTCACGCCGGTTCCCCGTTCTTCTCCGATTGATGCAACGGGTTGGTCAATACAGTTTTCGCAGTTGGTATCAGAGCATGATCCGAAACGATGATCACGCAGAGAATTCAGGGACACGGCAATGGCGTCATTGCGGACGGGTGACGTATACGTTAATCCTCCGATATTGTCGGATATAGGTTCATCGCGTCTTTAGGCAGCAGATAGTCACTGGTCAGCCGGTGGAAGTGAAAAATCTTTCGCTCCCAATGTTGATCCAATCCCATACCGTTGATGCAGATGGGACGATCAAAACCGACGGCAGCGATGTTGGAATATGAGTGGCAGGGATCAATCGTCGGCAAAGGAACATTCAGACACACTTATAGTATCGTCTGAAGAGCAGGCCGTGGAATGATGAAACGTCATTGACTTCACCGCAAAAAGGTGATCTTTCCACCACAGAGACCACGGAGATCACAGAGACTAAAGATAATTTTATCTTTCATTGAACATAGGGTTGTGAAAAAATTTTTTCTTACATGTTATTCATAAACCTTACACGCTCTGTGTACTCTGTGTGCTCAGTGGTGAGTTTTTGCAGTGGACATCATTTAAATCCTCCAATTTACCCGCCACAACGACGAACAATTTCCTATCTTACCGCCCCTTCAACTGACGCAGAATCTGCTGCCGCTCTTCCGCCGTCACCAATCCAAAACTATCACCGCGATTGAGGTACACGATTTCCTCATTCTTGATCCCAACCACCAGATCGAGCATTCCATCACCATTCATATCGGTTAGACGCATCGTGACTGGCGTCAGGTTCTCATGCGCCCCAACAAGGTACGGACCTACAATGGTTCGTGTCTTAGTCACGTCACCTCCTGGAATCTCTAGAATGAGTACCTGACGATCAAGATTCATCGCGATTAAGCGTGTTGGACCAATAGTCTCTTCAGGACGACCAACTTCGGCGATCAGATGAAATGTGCGTGGCCGACCATACTGCCAGTCGTCGAGCAGTGTCTGACCCCAACTAATAAAAGCACTCACCAAAACGTATATAGCGAGAATTGCCAGCAGGCTGGTTACAATATAGGCAGAATTGCTGAGGGCCAGCTTGGGCATGGCAATTGAAGACATCCGACGTGGTGAGCGGATTTCACGACTGGTCACTGCCATTGCGGGCCTCCTCTCCAGAGAGTGTGTCTATAAAAATAGAACAAAGGTTCGATAGCTCACTTGTTCGGAATTATAGCAGAGGTGTCATTGACTGTCAAGAACTTTTGTGCTGCATAGATGAAGTCAATATGGGTATATCTCCTCTGAGCCAACAGAAAGTGACCCTACAATCATGCATGATGCGCATCCGACTCCTCTCGTATTCGTCCTCGTCCTCCTAGGTGCCTGTAGCGATCCTCCCGTCCAGACGACTGCCCGTCCGGGCTATTTGCTTGTAGAGTCCGATGTCAGGAACACGCTGACGATTTTTGACAGTGATTCGTTCACCATCACACGGCAGATAAAATTACCTCAGTCATGGCCCGAGTCGTTTAGCCGTGATCCAGAAGGGCGTGTATGGATCGGCTTTGCCAGCGATTTTCAACGCAATGATAACCGTGTTCACGTCTATTCGCCTCAAGGCGACCTGATCCATGAACTACGGCTCTGCGAACGACCAGAGGGGGGAATCGTTTTTGCAGGCGACTATGCTTTTGTTGTCTGCGCAAACAAGGGCTTTTCAGCCACGGTTGCTGTCGTTGATCGTAGTACCCTGACGGTGAAAACATCTATTCCTATCACTTTGGAAGGTGATTTTCTTGCCATTGCGAGCGCTGCCAACTCTGACACGGTTGTGGTCGCTGGTCTGACTTCCGGGCCAGAAGAGGGGTCTTATGCAGCAGTGGCCCTTATTAATGTGTCCACGTTACAGGCCAAGCCGCCACTTCGACTCGGCTACAGCAGCGATATTCACCAAATACTACCCTTCAATGAGCGATTCTACCTGCTGAATGTAGGAAGTTGGCTGATGCCTCGTGGCGAAGCTCGTGATGTTTTTATTTTAACCCCCGGTGATCCGCCAACGATTGAGTCAATGTCTGTCGCTCCTTCTCCGTTATGGGGGGCGATCCTTAACGATCATCTCTACACGTACCATGATCCAACCTACAATCAGACCAATGACGATCCGAGTCGGATGATTGCGCGAACAAATCTTACGACCGGTGAGGTGGAGACCTGGTCACTTCCCGATAACTGGGATGCTGGCGATCTCGCACTGATAGATGGACAGATCATTCTTTCGTTTTGGGGATTGCCGCCTGATGGAACCGACGGCGGCCTCTACCGATTTGATCTAACAACAAGTCAGCTTACGCTGTTGATACCATCGCGTGGTGTCTCACGGATCATTCCGCCCATCGTATCCTCTCCGTAAGCGCTAGAATGTCGCTGGGCTTGAAAAACGAGCGCTATACGAGGTGCGCACGAGTTTCTTCTTGACAGAGCTGGTATGAGAGCTGTCTGAATACCTTTCCGCCACTTCACTACAGATGAACCCTATCGATAGATGGAACCCGACAGACGACCAGCCTGATGCCGACAGGATCACATGTAGGGGCACGGTGCGCCATATCTCTACCACCCGTACCCATCGTTCTGTGGGGCGGTGTGCATACTGTCCCGCCGCTATTGGCGGAGAGGGGTGCGTCGCATCGTTCGGATGCATTGTGACCGTGGCAGGCGGCAACCATCAAAAAGGAGCCACGTTGGCGACTCAGCTATCGTACCCTTCCAGCATTACCGTGTTTCCCTCAGTATGGAACGGGGACGACCGTTGCTGACCTGCATCTCCCTCTGTCCGCGACAATCGGGTATCCTTCTCCCAAACTTATACGTTGGCGAACGGAATGCGGTGAACGGATGGGATCAGTGCGGCGTAGGAGTGGCACGATAAGACCCGGTTCCTCGTGCCAGAATTGGTATAAGCTCCACCAACCGCGGGCATGTGGTTATGGTAAAATGCAAGACGGTGATCATTATCAACAAAGCGTTTCCTGGTAAGTGCGGCTGGCGCCGTGCACGAATTTCCTCTCCTTGCCTCCTCTAAAACGGCAGCAGGGGTTGAAGCCAGGAAATAAGTTCGCAACGTATAGACGCTCGCTCAGATATAGTGTAGTACCTGCCATATGTTGATTGAGTTGCAGATTCAGGATTTTGCAATTATTGACCGACTGCATCTGCGCTTTGAGCAAGGTTTTAACGTGCTGACCGGCGAGACCGGTGCCGGCAAATCGATTATTATCGATGCGCTCGGTACGTTGCGTGGTGAGCGCGTTGATGCGACATTCGTTCGGGCAGGGGCTACCCGGGCTCGTATTGAAGGCGTTTTCAGTCTTGATGACTGCCCACAACTCATCCCATTGTTGAGCCAATACGATCTGCTCGATGAGGGCGATGATCAACTCATTTTGACACGTGAGATTTCGGCTGAATCGGGGCGCAGTGTCGCCCGTGTCAATGGGCGGGCGGTAAATAGTGCAACACTACGTGAGATTGGCAGTCGGTTGATCGATATCCACGGTCAACACGAAGGTCAATCGCTGTTTAATCCACGTACCCATCTTGATCTGCTTGATCGCTTCGGTGAACTGCTGCCCTTACGTCAGCAGGTGGCCGATCAACTTGCTGCATTGCGCAGAGTTCAGGCACAGTTAGCCGATTTACGCGCCGGTGAAGCGCGTCGGCAAGCTCGCATTGAAGAGTTGCAACTGCTACGTGAGGATGTTATTGCAGCAAAAATCAAACCGGGTGAAGAGGAAGAATTGCTTCGCGAACGGAGTATTGTCCAGAACGCAGCGCGTATTGCAACCCTGGCAGAAGATGCCTATCGAGCGCTTTATGGTGGTGAGGGTGGACGCGGAGGGCGTCCGGCAACTGAGGCGATGGCGCTGGCTGTGAGTGCCCTCAACGAGCTGAGCCGTTTTGATGACCGGGCTGAGCCTATCGCCCGGCAAGCTGCCGAATTGCACTATCAGCTTGAAGACCTAGTTGTTGCCTTGCGCCGGTATCGCTCGAACCTTGAAGTTGATCCACATCGGCTCGATGCGATTGAAGATCGGCTGACTGTTTTGCGCAATTTGCAGCGTAAGTATGGGGTTGATCTGGCGACGTTGATCGAGCGGGCAGCGAACGCTGAACACGAGATTGAGCAATTGAGCAATAGTGCATCTCAGATCGCAGCGTTGGAACAACAAGAACAAGTATTGTTAGACGAGCTGGCCCGTTGTGCCGGTGAACTCTCACAACAACGAAAACGAGTCGGTGAAGAACTAAGCCGGCAAATCAGTATTGCTATGAACGATCTGGCAATGCCAAATATCCGTTTTGCAGTGCAATTTACCTGGGAAGATGATCCTGACGGGCCGCTGATCCATGATCGACGGCTGGCATGCGACCGTACCGGCGTTGATCGGGTTGAATTTCTAATTTCGCCGAACCCCGGTGAACCGCTGAAACCACTGGCGCGGATCGCGTCGGGTGGTGAAAGTGCCCGTCTGTTGTTGGCGCTCAAATCGATTTTGTCACAAGTTGATGATGTGCCGACGCTGGTCTTCGATGAGATCGATGTTGGTGTCGGTGGCCGTGCCGGTCACGTGGTTGGTCAAAAATTGTGGTTCATCAGTCAACGTCATCAGGTGTTGTGCATTACGCATTTGCCCCAGGTAGCAGCTTTTGCTCATGCCCATTATCACATTCGCAAAGAAGTTGTTGATGGCCGCACACGTACCAGTGTTGAGCGCTTGTCGCCTGAGCAGCGGGTTGAAGAGATTGCCGCCATGCTCGACGGTACTCCTGGCGATCACAGTCGGGCTAATGCTCGTCAGATCCTCGAACGAGCGCAAGCCTGGAAGTTGCATCGTCAGGCAGAACTTACCCGGTCGTGATGTTGCACCATACAGAAGTTCCCTCGTTCATGACTCCCCGGTACGGCCACTTTATAGTGTTGGAACAGAGAGGTTGTTGGAATCGATATGTCCTCACAACATACAATCAGCCGCTGGAGTGCTCGTATCGTTGAGGCGAGCTGGTTGCTTGCTCTCACGTTTATCCCAATCTATTTCAATCTCTATTCGGCTCGCCATTTTGAACCCGATAAGGCTGCCGTTTTACGTTCACTGGCCCTTGTCGGTGCTGCGGCGGCGCTGATCTGGTTGCTCAGTCGGGTCGATCAACGTTCTACCGCGACGCAGCGGATTGGTTGGGATTGGGCAACCCTCCGCAAACATCCTCTATTCTGGCCGATCACCGGTTATACGACGATCTTTATCGTTACGACTATTACCTCGGTAACACCGGCTACCAGCCTGTGGGGGTCTTATCAGCGAATGCAGGGACTGTACACGTTTCTGTCGTATCTCATATTTGCTTTGCTGATTGCTACCACCTTGCGTTCTCCTGCTCAACGTGAGCGCTTTATTTCGCTCAATCTGTCTACTGCAACGGTGGTTGCTCTTTACGGCATTATGCAGCACTACCAGCTCGATCCGTTGCCATGGCGAGGTGACGTTATCTCGCGTGTTGCCTCAACGTTGGGGAATTCAATTTTTGTTGCTGCATACTTGATTATGACCGTCCCACTGGCGCTTTACCGGTTATTCGCTGCCCTGGCTGCAATCCGCACGGCGCCAGTTCCGACTCAGCCATCTGCCGAGTGGCGTTGGGCGATCATTCGCCTGCTCTTGTGGCTAGCCGGCGCTTTGCTCATTCTGGCAACGGTCAAGTTTAGTGTAGCGATCCGAACAGTCGATTTCCGGTACTGGTGGTGTTTTCCAGGCGCTATTCTCTGCGCATCGGCACTGTGGTGGCTGCTGACCGTATCGAGTAGCTCGGCTCTTCCGCGCTGGCCCCTCGTGCTGACTCTGATCTATCTGCTCGGGTTTGGTATTGCGTTTGCGGTCAATGCGGCCAGCGGTATTCAGCAAGTTGCTTCGGCTGAGGTTGCGGCTAACGCCCTCGATTGGTGGCTCTGGTTGATAATTGCTGTTGTTGCATTGGTAGGTACTTATGGCCTGAGTGTGCTTGGGAGAGCACCGCAAGAGCCATCACGTCTTACCTGGCAACTCCGAGCGACGGCCAGTGCAATCGTGCTCGGACTGATACTGACCACGATCTTTTTCAGTCAGAGCCGTGGCCCGTGGATCGGGTTGGGTGCCGGTCTCTTTCTATTCATTTCGCTGGCCCTCTGGTTTGGAAAACAACGTCTCGCTGCCAATGGTGATCAGCGCAACAGTCGTCGGTTGGGGCAGATGTTAGCAGGTTGGGTTGCAGTAACGCTAGCGGTTGGTGGGTTCTTGATCGTGTTTAATGTGTCAGACGCCCCCTTCTTCCATCGGCTACGTGATGTTCCCTACATCGGTCGGATGGGTCGGTTGCTTGAGATTGAGAGCGGTACCGGCCTGGTGCGACGGCTGATCTGGTTTGGTGATGAACACGCTGGCGGTACGCTTGCGCTGATCACGAGTGACCCTCTACGGCTCTTCATCGGTTGGGGGCCGGAAAGTATGTTCGTAGCGTTCAATCGCTTTTATCCACCATCGCTGGCGAATGTCGAGGCGCGCGGTGCTTCCCCTGATCGCTCGCATCAGGCTCTCCTCGATGAAGTTGTAACCAAAGGTTTACTTGGCCTAGCAATGTATCTCTGGGTGATTGGCAGTCTGACCATGTATTGCCTGCATCAATTACGGACCGCAACAAGTTGGCGTCATCAACTGCTCGTTATTGCAATCCTCAGTGCAGTGACGGCACACCTGGTTGAAGGATTGACCGGTATCCCGATTGTTGCTACCCTGATGATGTTCTGGATGTTGCTGGGCCTGAGTGTCGCTGTAGCGCAAATGGAAAGTGCTCAGGCGTCGGTAGCGATTACCGAAACGCAAACAATACAAGGAAAGCCAACCGGACGCCAACCTGCCCGTCGCAATCCGTCGCGACCCGCATCTCGACAGGCTGCTAGCGGTATGCTTGGGGTTGCCAGCTTAATTGGGTTGTTCACCGTTGCTCTCATCTGGTGGCTTAACCTGCAACCGATATATGCCGATATGCGATTTCAGCAGGCCCAAAGTTATGTTGATCAGGGTAATCCGTCAGTGCAAGCCTTGCTGGCAGCACTGAACGAATATATCGCAACTATCCGGGCTAATCCGGGTGAGGATTTTTACTATCTTCATCTTGCCCGTACTCTGATGATGCTCGCTGATACGCTGCGTGCGCAAGGGAGTGCCCTTGGTGATGTCGGTCAGGTTAATCTCGATACCCTCTTCCAGCTTGACGGGATTCCGGCAGTGACGGCCTTTGTCCAACGTTCATCACCGATACAGTTGCTGGCGTATGCTGAAGCTGCCTTACTGCGCGCTCACCAGATCAGTCCGTTGAATAAAGATCACTATGCCAATCTTGGGCGCATTAATACCTTTTGGTACGGCTGGACAGGTGATGTGCAACGACTATACAAGGCACTTCAATGGTATGAACGGGTTGCTACAATTGCACCCCGTGATGTGACCTTGATAAATGAGCGGGCCGGGGTTTTGATGCAACTGGCCGAATACGCTACCACCAGCGGTGATGCTAATCAGGCAGGTGCCTTTTTTCAGCAAGCCGATGAGCTGTTGCAGACCTCAGCCCAACTTGATCCACGCTACGGCGATACGGCACTACGACGTGGTGACCTAGTACGCTTCCGTACCGGCGATCTTGATGCAGCAACTGCTTTCTACTTGCAGGCAATCGAACGCTCACCGCAGCAAGTGGTAGATAACCTCGACCGAATTGCCCGTGCTTTGAGCAGTCGCCCCGATCTGCTGAACCAACTGCGTCTGGCATTTGTAGACCAGGCTGAGTATGCTGAACGAACACTGGCCGATGCTAAAGGGAAACCGGAACGTGCCATTGAGATACCGACGCTGGAAGATCGGGCGACCAGACTATACGCGGCTGTTGCCCATTTGGCCGTTCAGGCTGGTGATATTGCAAGCGCTGTAGAGCCATACGCTCGGGCAGTGGCGATCCAGCCGGCAAATGTTACTCTTAGTCAGCAATACGCGCTGGTGTTGAGTGAAACGCTTCAGTATGATGCCGCTATTGCCGAAACCCAACGCCTGTTAGCAGTGCTTAGAGACAAAGGTCGCACTGGTGAAGTAGCGCAGGTGGAGCAATTGAAAGCGGTGTTGGAACAGGTTCGTCGCTAAGGGGCATGCTCTTGATGGGCATTGAGTTGGCCATTTGTTAAGATAGTGATCCATCTACCAGGAATATGTGTTATGGCAAACATTGCCTTGATCTTGATAGCGGCGCTTACCTTCTCGATCCTGGTTACGCCAATTGCGCGGCGAACCGCCCTACGTAGTGGAATTATTGCAATCCCACGCAGTCGCGACAGTCACACGACACCGATCCCTCTTCTTGGTGGGGCGGCAATCTACACTGCATTTGTTGCTGCACTGCTGTTATTCGGTGATCTGGCTCATATTCGTGAACTGATTGGGATTTTGCTCGGCGCTACGATTGTCTCACTCTTTGGTTTAGCTGATGATCGGTGGGGCATGCCAGCAATGATCAAACTCGGCGGTCAGATGTTGGCTGCAACGGTCTTACTCCTAGCCGGCACTCAGGTACAACTCTTGCCGTGGCCTGCTCTTAACTGGGCCTTGACCTTGCTATGGGTCGTTGTCATTACCAATGCCATCAACTTTCTCGACAACATGGATGGGCTTTCAGGTGGAGTGGCTACTATTGCGGCTGCTTTTTTTCTGCTCCTGGCGGCTATGAATCAACCGCGGCAGGTATTAGTCGGCGCAATGGCTGCTGCTCTGATTGGTGCCTGTATCGGATTTTTACGCTACAATTTCAACCCCGCCAGTATCTTTATGGGTGATACCGGTAGTCTCTTTATCGGCTTCATTCTAGCAGCACTAGCGATCAAACTGCGCTTTCTCAACAACATTCCGCTGGTAACCTGGCTGGTACCGGTCTGCGTCCTGGGTTTACCACTCTTCGATCTGGCCCTGGTCTTCGTTGCTCGTGTTCGCCGTGGGGTAAATCCCTTTACTACGGCCGGTAAAGACCATCTTTCACACCGCCTCCACGCATTAGGAATGACAAAGCGCGAAGCGGTTCTTACCTGCTATCTACTGGCAGGTGCCAGCGGCTTAATTGGCGTATACATTACCCAGGCCCGCCCTTCAGAAGCGTACCTCGTTTTCGCTGGTCTCCTGATCGTGGCCCTTGCCGGGATTGTCTGGCTCGAACGAGTGTGTCCTTCAGGCCAGCCACGTCAGCACCAAACGGACTAAGAGCCTATACGGAATACCCTGTGTCGCAGAAGAAGATCGGTTGGGGCGCAGCGGCGCTGCGCCCGTACATCTATCAGGTTTCATCCGCTGTACTGTGAGGTTCAGATAGGCTCTAAATAAGTCGGGGGCGGGTTCTGAAACCCGCCCCCTTCACCGTTATCGCTCACCAGCCGTCCAGGCCTCGTACAACTCGTCTTTGCTCTTCAAGCCGAGTCGTGGCAAGGCGTGATTGACTACATACGTAGCTGCGGTGTGGCGATTTTCCCACATTGCCTGATGTGCTTCGGGCAACTTATCCCACGGCACCACTGCCGGTTCGGTGATTGTCAACAGACCAGCGCTAATCTCATCGTTGAGGCGCAAGACTTCATAAGCGTTCGAGAGATGGGTGCCGAAGATTTGCGCAGTTGGCATATAGATGCGGCGTTGTCGCACCCAGATTTGGGGCGCGAAGAAGGAGTAGCGTCGCCCACCAATATCCTCGAAGTAGACGATCCGACCGGTGAAGGGCTTAATCAGCATTGCGCTCACGGCCAGCGCATCGTGATCTGCCCGTTCGATGATCAGATCGGGATAGCCGCGAGGATTATCGGCACTGCGCAAGAACGTGCCAACCGCACTACCGAGCGGCTTGAAGACCAGATCGTTAAAGCGACGCACTGCCTCTTTCAAACCTTGCGGGTCCTGACGAGCATTGGGCAGTGGCGGCATTGTGCGCGGCCACTCGAACTCATCGCCAAAGCGACGTTTGAGTTCCGCGATGCTCACTACACCTCGCAGTGCAGCACCAAACCCGAGCGAGAGGATAAACTCGCGCTGAGCGTCGTTGAGTGTGACAACAACAATCCGTGCGCCCAGGAGTCGTGCCGCCTCGATGGCTTCCAGGCCACCGGTATCGACCAAATCGTCACCGCTGACACCATAGTAAATGAGTACGGCCTCACCGGCGCGCAGATTGGCCCGCCGCAACATCTCGGTTGGCGAAGCGGCGCCCGGTTTACCGAGGAAGGTAAAGTGATAGCCGCTCGTGGCACCGTAGAAGGTCAACGTCGGAATATGGCCATCGTGCGGTTCGCCGAGCAGTTGGAAACTACGCGGGAATGCCGTCTCACCCGCGTGCGAGACAACGTAATCGGCCAGCCGACCATTGTTCTGCGCCCGGAACATCTCGAGCAAGGGCTGACCGGCTGCTTCCCACGCTGCCCAGGCTGCCGGGTCTTCCGGTACACGGGTAAAGCAATTTGCCACCGACGGATCCTTACGATTGATCGCGCCATGGGCGCCTGCCGAGATCAGTGTCGCAGCACGTTCAGCAGAACTAACCATACCGATCACGCGCAGGCCATTACGCGCTGCCGACCGAGCCGCATCCAGACCGGTACCGGTAGCGGCACCTTCGATGAAGATCGTCCGACCGGCCTGAATCCGTAGCGTAGTGAAAAGCGCACGATAGATTGTACCCAGGTTAAGGATATAGCTTCCCGCCGCTTCAATACTCATATCGGTGGGAATAGCGAGACATTGCGGCGCCTGGGCCAGCATAAATTGCTGGTGTGAACCATCCGGTGTATCATTCCCCTGGATCACGAAGTCGGCTGCCATCGGATCAAGTCCCATCATCGGTGACAACAAATCCGACTGACCAGAGTAGATGGCAACCAGATCGCCCACCTTCAGCCGCCCCTCGCGTCGCGCCTCCTCACCAAGGGCAACGATCAGACCGATGCCACCCGAACCGGTAACGTGCCAGTCGCGGTCGTGTTCATCAAACCGCGAGACCGGAATACCGGTAATTGCCCAGATGTCGTTGAAGTTTACCTCTGAGGCCAGGACGTAGATGAGGGCCTGATTCGCCCGTGGTCGTTCCACCGGCACGATAATCTGTTTTTCGGCCACTATCGGATCGCCGTGTGCAGCAGCACCGGTTTCAGGATCACGAATGACCGCCTGCGCATATTGCCACTTCGGAATCCGATCAACACCGGGGAAGAAAGGCGAACCGATCGGTAAAAGTTCTTTTTGTTCAAGCAAGATTCGCTCCTGTTCAGGTGTGATCAACGGTCGGCGTGTCGGCAGCGGTGCACTCTGGCGATCAAGGAACTCGCGGATACCACGCTTACCGCCGTTCGGGTCAACTACCGCTTCGGCAAAGAGCTTCGCTTCGTGTTCAAGACCTGCCTCGAAGCCGTGGATAAAGCCATAGCGGATCGCTTCCAAAGCGCGATGGACTGCCGTATCGCGACCAACACTATGCGCCTGCTTAATCACCCGCTCGATACGCGGATGGGCGATAATCGAGCGCAGTTCATCGTCAGCGAAGCGGGGATCGGGCTTGCGCCACTCTTCGAGTTGTTCATGACGATGGCGGAACGCCTGTGTAACGGCAGCCGTATCGATCAACTGCCCATCAGTGCCAATCGCAGCGCGGGCCAGCTCGCATGCCAGTGAAAGTGCATCTTGATCGCCAGTAGCAATTGCGTCGATCAAGCCCAATTCTAACGCCTCGTCAGCCGGTATACTCCGCCCACCCAGGATCATCTCCAGCGCACGTAAGAGACCGGTACCGTTGTTCCGCTTGTACAGCAACCGTGGCAGACGCTGAGTACCGCCATAGCCCGGCAGCAAGCGCAGATTAATCTCTGGTTGACCAAACTCGGCGTAAACATCGGCCACGCGATAGTGACAGGCCATAGCAAACTCAAGCCCACCACCCAGTGCGACACCGTTGATGGCCGCAATACAGGGCTTGTTCATCCGCTCGATCTTACGGAAGGCGAGGTGTGCATTGTTGGGCAGGGCCATCGCCTCTTCGACCGTGTGAATCTCTTCGAGTAACTGGCGAATATCGGCCCCGGCGACGAAACTCTTAGCGCCCTGGCCGGTAAAGACGATTGCTGCTACGTCGTTCCGCCGGGCAAGGTGATCAACAATCGTATTCAACTCATCAAGTGCACGCTCATTCAGTGCATTAACCGGCGGATTGGTTACCGTCACGACGGCCAGCTTACCGGCGCTGGCTGTCGGTGGATGGTACTCGATGCGGAAATAGCGGTAGCGTTCGATGATCTGCTGCTCTTCCGCCATGCGCTGCTTACGCTTCCACTCAGCAATCTTTGCGGCAATCTCTTCCAGCACCTCTGGGTTACGCAGCGTTGTCGTATCACCGAGTGGTTCGTCGAGCATCATATTGCGCAGGAAGCGGCGCATATATTTGCCACTGCGCGTTTCGGGGAAAGCGCTCACTTCGATGTAATCTTCGGGAACGCTTACCGCACCCTTCTCCGTGCGCACCAGCTCATCGAGCCGCCGACGGTCAGCACCGGTAAGATGCCGACCGGGCGCAGGCTGAATAAAGGCCACCGGTGTCAAGCCCTTCTCGCGGTGTGGTGCACCCACCACAATACAATTACCTACCGGCGAATCGGGCGTAATCTGGCGATCACGCAAGATTGCCCCTTCGATCTCTTCCGTACCCATTCGGTGACCAGAAACGTTGATGACGTCGTCTGAACGACCGTGGAGGGTGAAGCTGCCGTCGGCATACTTCATGGCGAAATCGCCCTGAATATAGCCCCATTCACCATTCGGTCCGCGACGCCAGTAGGTCTTGATAAAGCGTTCGGCATCTCCCTTCCACGCCGTTAGTGGGATTTCTCCCCGCAAGTATGCTTCAAAGCCGGGTACATCGCCCCAGATCGTGCGGGTTAGGTAAGGATACGGCGCAGTGATGACAATTTCGCCCTTTTCTTCAAAATCGGCTACTCGATACCGAACGTTCCCACTCTCGTCGGTTTCAGCTACCCACACATCACCGGCGATCCAGGGTAACGGATATGTGTGAGCATCAGGGCGCAACGGAAAGTCTTGATTACCGTAGAAGTGTGTCCAGACGATACCACCGTGCTCGGTGGCCCAGTACGAATTAATGTACTGCGGGGTCATAATCTGCATTCCAAATTGCTGCACCGCCGGGCTAACCGGTTCAGCACAGAAGGTGGCAACCCGCAGTGAGTGCATATCGTACATGCGCACGTCTTCGATATTTTGCGGGTTAGACATCACCGTCTTGAGGAACGTGACACCCGCCTTAAAAATCTGGACACCGTAGCGTTCAATGATACTAGCGTAGCGTCCGGCAGAGGGGAAGAGCGGCGATCCCTCGGCGATCACACCCGTCAAGCGACCGGCCATAGTTGCCGTCAGCATGTAGCTCTGACCGGTGATCCAACCCGGATCGGCGATCACGTAGATGGTATCGCCCGGTTCAGCATCAAAACTGACCCGCAAGGTGTGGACCACGCCTGCCACATATCCGCCATGCACGTGGATCACGCCTTTGGGTTTACCGGTGCTACCGGAGGTGTAAATGATAAACATCGGATACTCGGCATCAACCGGCTCGCAGGGAATACTGGCGTAGAGGGCACGCACAAGCTGATCATCGGGCAGATTGAGTAGATCAGCCTCAGAGTGGACATCAAAACCGGCAGCACAGGCATTAGCCAGAATCTTCTCTAGCGCGGCATCGAGCAGTTCATGGCTCCACCGGTCACGGCTTGCGTTCCACAGAATTTCCTGGCCGGTATGGCGCACTACCACAACCGCATCGACCCGTGGCGGAGACTCAACTAACGCCTGTGCCAGCGTGGTGCGTATCTTCGCCTGCACGGCAGCATCGAGATCGCGCAATTTTGCCAGCGCTGCGCCAACTCCGCGCATCACATCCGAACGCTCAACGGTAATCTCGCCGGCCAGTGCCGCATCAACTTCGCTGACGATTGTCTGACGCTGATCATCGTTCAGCGGTAGCGTTGTCAGCGTGTCGATTACAATCTGCCGGGCTGTTTCAACCGGGATGTACTTGTCGAGCGCCTGATCAGTGTACGCTTCTTTGTATGGAACAACCTGCGCATTGCGATAAGCACCGTCAGAGGTGATGACGACCCGTGCACCCGCATTATGAATGCGGTCTGACAGCGTTTTATCTGAGAAACCACCAAATACCGGTGTATATAAGATACCCAGTCGTTTCGCCGCTTCGGTATAATAAATCTGCGGCATAATGTTTGGCATATTGAGCGCGATCCGATCGCCCTTCTTCAGACCTAAATCGCGCAATACCTGGGCAGCCTTCACAACTTCAACCAGCAGGCGCCGTCGAGTGATCGTTTCTTGCACCACCGGGCCGCCACGTCCATTGTTGAGCGAGTTATCCCAACGATCGCCCTCAAAGTAGTATGCAACCTCGTCGCCGTAACCGAGCATGACATGCCGGTCAACCTCATTGAAACAGGCATTGGTCAGTCCGCCGATGAACCAGCGGTAAAACGGTGCTTCACTGTCATCAAATGCCTTTTGCCAGGGCTGATAATCGACCGGGTAATCAACCTCAACCGGCGCACCGGTGGCAGCGTCAAGCCCTTCCCAGCGTTGGCTTTCTTCGTTAAACCGAATCCAACAGTTGTGTTGCGGATCGTACCAGTGAATGACCGTGCGAGCAATCGCGCCGTGGAAGGCGCCGGGATCGGCCAGCGCAGCAGCGCGCTGAGCTTCCCAATCTTGACGATTCCGAATTGGATTAGAACGTGGCGCCCGTGATGGGGCGGGGGGCGCAGTGTCGATCATCGACAGTCCTCCTTGACGCAAACTCTACCATACCAGATCAGTTGTGATATAGATAACAAGGGGTACATCATATAGCCTACAGTGCATAACGCAATTCGTCAAGACCTCAACAATTGAGAATTGTTCACTATTTGCCCAGAGAATGTCTTGCAATTGCCGATTCGCCGGTTGTGGGTTCAGATCAAAAATTGCTTGAACGTATGCAATCCATATATAGGACGTATCACTGTCTGCCACAGTGACCATTGCCCGTCCAAACCTGATCAAGCCAACATCTCGAAGTGGTATACTGCTCATATCATCCAGGTCAGAGTTACGAACCTCGCTACACTGGGTTTAGCTGTTCACAGCTCAGATTGAGACTAAATCCATGCCCTTTCAGATGAATATTGACGAGCAATTAATCATCGAGGGAACCAGTTATTACGTCTGTGCTCATCCGGCCATCCCCGGTTACCCTTTTATCCAGGAGGGGCAATCCAGCCGGGTTGTGCAGTTGCGCAGTACCAGTGGTTTTGTCGCCTTGAAGGTGCAATCGCAGCTCCGTGATCAGGCGCTCTGCACGCATGCGTTGCACCTTCAGCCACTTAGTGCGATTCCCGGCTTACAGGCGGCACGCCGAATCATTCTTACTGCTGAAAATCAACCCGCCCTGATCAGAACCTACCCCGAACTCGAATACGCTATTCTGATGCCGTGGGTTCATGGGCCACCTTGGCAAGAACTGATACGCTATCGCCGTCCACTCACGCCATCACAATGCCTGGACCTTGCCCGTGCTCTGGCCGATGTTCTGGTTACTCTGGAGCAACGAGGACTGGTACACGGTGATTTGCAGTCGGCCCACGTTATGTTACCAGGCCTGATCGATCCAGGGGCCGCTGCATCTATCGCTCTAGTTGATCTCGAAACACTGCACGGCGCAGGAGTGTTGCGGTTACCGCTGCCACCACTAGCTAGCCCTTACCGGCATCCCGCACCAGCATACGACTTGATGGCCGACCGCTTCAGCGGTGCACTCCTGATCTTGGAATTGCTCAGTTGGTGTGATGAAGCCGTGCGTAATGCTGCGGCTGACAACAGTTTTTTTTCCGCCGATGACCTGCTGCAACCGACCGAACGCTACCATATTCTCCGCGAGGCATTAGCCAAACGGTGGGGGCTAGGCCCGGCGCAGATGCTCGATCGTCTCTGGCAGAGTACAAGCCCATCGATGTGCCCACCATTGAAAGACTGGCAGGCCATTTTGCCCTTACCAACAATGGCCCCGGTTGAGGAGCCATCGCCGTCGTTGCCAACACCATCTTTACCTGACCCGGTTGCGCAGCTCATGACCAGGGCCTCTACGTTATACGATCAGGGTCAACCGTATCAAGCGTTGAATGAGTATCGCAGTGCGCTTGAACGATTGCCAGCCCATGATCCGCGTGTCGGCGAGGTCATGCAAACTATCGACACCCTTGAACGACAGCTCTCACAATCGACGATCACGAAACAGCGTTCTGATCTGAACATGGCAGTTCCGGTCGGTATTGGCGTCGTCATCATTGTCTTGCTTGCTTTGGCATCTGCAATTGGGTTGAATCGTGTCCCCCCATCAGACCTTGTTGTCACATCTCCTACAGCGGTTGTTGAACCGGCAACACCGCTGGTAACACCATCGCCAACGCCGACAATGACCCCCAGCCCCTTGCCATCACCATCTCCGGTACTCGCATTTCGCGTTGATCGGATCATTCCAACCGAACTCTTCACCGGAGCAATACCACTTGAATTTACCGTGCAGGGTGCAGGATTATCAACGGTACGCACGGCAACCCTTCGTGCGGCTGGCTACGAGCCGATTGCATTGACGATCATTGCTGGTAGTAGCGATAGTGAATTACGCCTGCGTCTTGCAAACCTGAAAACTTCCCTTGCTGGGGCAATTCCGTTCACCCTCGAACTGAACGGTACACCGGTGCCTGGTGCGGCGGTGACTCTGCGTGACTTCATCAGTATCCGAACTGTTGCTGGTGTGCGCGCAGAATATCGCTATACCGGTCGGATTGAAGAAGATGGTCAGGGTCTGTTCTCCCGTCTGTATGCTGAACCGGTAGCTACCAGTAGCCTAACCGATCCAATTCGGAATGGCGATGAAGTGGAAATCTTGAGTGATCAACCCGCAGGCTGGTATCGGATACGGCTTCGAACCAGCAGCGATCAGAATCTGGCGGGACGCAGTGGCTATATTGAACGATGGTTGATCGACAACATCGACGTTCCACCGCCACCGACGCCTACCGTGCCTCCCGAACCACCTCGGCTGCGTTTTGTGAAGCTCAGCGAGACCGAAGACGTGCGCTGTGTGCTGATTCAGATCACAGGCACTAATACCACTGGCTGGATCGTATCCGTGGATGGTTTACGGCTCGGCGCACCGTTCGATGCGAGTGGTAATGCCCGGATCTGCGGTTTGCGTCCACGGCAAGAGGTAACCTTTACCGTGCGCGACGAGCAGGGCGCACCGGTTCGTGGTGGTGTCGGTGTCCCTACTCGTGGGAGTGATGTGATGTTTGCCGAATGGCGGTAAACACAATGCCGATGCTGATTACACGAGATGGCTGTAATCGGCGTGCGGTTCATCAGCCGGTGGATTGAGCTTTGCGGTGAGTATTTCTTCGAGCACCGAAGCGGCAATCGGTAATAGCGGTACCAGGCTGAGATTGTAACGTTCGCCAGCATCACCCTGTAGGCGAAGTACTCGTTTCCCTAAAAAGATCAAGGCCGGCAGTAATGCCGGAAACACCGCCAGCACAATCCCACGTGGCAACCAGCGTTCGCGTGGTAACTGACCGATCAGAGCCTGACCAATGGTAACAACCATCATCGTGTTGAACAGTAATCGCGTGTGCTCGGCGGTACTCTCATTCCGTAAGCTCAGATAAGGAATCTTTGGCCAAAATTGTCGTGAATTACCATGTAAAATGATCATCACAATAAGATTGGCGATAGTGAAACCAAGACTGCGCAAGATTCGTTGGCCCATACGATCACTCCTCTAGCAATGGTGCACTACGTTCCTCTTAAATCATAGCATCTTATAATGGCGACGAGAATAGTCATGCCCAAAAGTAAGGATGTCTGTTATCGAATGTATACTGTGAATTGTCTCCCGTTCTCTCCATGGGTTGGCAGGCAACAGCGCACGATGCATCCGTTATTCTCTACTATGTTTGACGAGGCAGGCAGCTCGGAGTATAGTACACGCAGAACGATACGCACAAACTCTGTGCAACACATCGTTCTCTGGCAATGTGCATGACAATTGTACCCTGGGAGTGTATCGTTTTCCTCTACGGGCGAGACGCTCGTGACCCCGATTGCACATGTCAATTATTCTGTACATCACTGTAAGGCAGCAGTCGTTCATGCCCCTGCGCTGACCGCGGGGGTTTTTTGTAATCAGTACCGGAGGAGGTTTGCATGGGTATCGCTTGGGAAGAAAAATTTGCGCGTGAAGGGCTGACCTTTGATGACGTTCTCCTTATTCCAGCCGAA
>Ga0308400_1000023_pt1:0-2500 | contig 65035 bp, 60 predicted proteins | sample HotsprSampOS1265_FD_203451 | JGI IMG/M metagenome (GOLD analysis project Ga0308400, IMG submission 203451) | Hot spring phototrophic mat microbial communities from Octopus Spring, Yellowstone National Park, Wyoming, United States - 20060914_OS12-65 ...
GTGTGGACAGAGGTGCAGCTCAAGGGGGTCGTCCCCCAGCTTACGTTGGCGCTGACGGTTGCGGAGGGGCGGCTGCGCATCCGGGCCTTGCCGACCGGACAGCCCGACCTCACGCGCATCCGGTTGGTGATTGAGGGGGCGACGGTTGTGGGGGTAGGGAGCGCCGGCGTCGAGGTGCAGGTGGGGGAGCGATATCTCTCCTTGCCGCTGCTAGAGTTTGCCGGCGGGAATGAGCGGCTGCACCAGGTGAGACCAACGATGATCGGAGCGCACAGTGTAGGTGCCCCCATCGCCCTGACCGAGATGATTGGAGTGCACCGGCCAACTCTTAGCTCCAGTAGTGCGGCCCACTTGTTGGCAGCGAGCACGTTTCTGGGAGGGCCAGGAGGAAGATCAGGGGAGGATCGGGCAACCGCGTTGAAGGTTGACGGGCAGGGGAATATCCTGGTGGCGGGGGAGACGTATTCGTCCGACTTCCCCACCACGGCAGGGGCGTATGATGCGACGTACAACGGCTTCTCTGATGCGTTTGTGGCAAAGCTGAGCAGCGACCTGGGCACGCGGCAAGCGGCCACCTTCCTCGGTGGGTCGGATTGGGACTCCGCCACGGCGCTGGCGATTGACGGGCAGGGCACCGTCGTCGTGGCGGGGTGGACGGATTCTTCCGACTTCCCCACCACGGCAGGGGCGTATGATGCGACGTACAACGGCGGCTTCCGTGATGCGTTTGTGGCGAAGCTGAGCAGCGACCTGGGCACGCGGCAAGCGGCCACCTTCCTCGGCGGGTCGGATTGGGATGAAGCCACGGCGCTAGCGCTCGACGGGCAGGGCACCGTCGTCGTGGCGGGGTGGACGGATTCTTCCGACTTCCCCACCACGGCAGGGGCGTATGATGCGACGTACAACGGCGGCTTCCGTGATGCGTTTGTGGCGAAGCTGAGCAGCGACCTGGGCACGCGGCAAGCGGCCACCTTCCTCGGCGGGTCGGATGATGACTCCGCCACGGCGCTGGCGATTGACGGGCAGGGCACCGTCGTCGTGGCGGGGGAGACGAGGTCGTTCGACTTCCCCACCACGGCAGGGGCGTATGATGCGACGTACAACGGCGGCGGTGATGCGTTTGTGGCGAAGCTGAGCGGCGACCTGGGCACGCGGCAAGCGGCCACCTTCCTCGGTGGGTCGGATGATGACTCCGCCACGGCGCTGGCGATTGACGGGCAGGGCACCGTCGTCGTGGCGGGGGAGACGAGGTCGTTCGACTTCCCCACCACGGCAGGGGCGTATGATGCGACGTACAACGGCGGCGGTGATGCGTTTGTGGCGAAGCTGAGCAGCGACCTGGGCACGCGGCAAGCGGCTACCTTCCTCGGCGGGTCGGATTGGGATGAAGCCACGGCGCTAGCGCTCGACGGGCAGGGCAACGTCGTCGTGGCGGGGGAGACGTATTCGTCCGACTTCCCCACCACGGCAGGGGCGTATGATGCGACGTACAACGGCGGCGGTGATGCGTTTGTGGCAAGGTTGAGCTTCACGTTCGATAAGACGGCGCCTGTCAATGGCGCAACGAACCAACCGACGACGGTGACGTTGCAGTGGCAGGCGGCGGGTAGCGGAGTTGATCACTATCGCTACTGCTACGACACCACCGGCGGCTGTACCCCTACCACCAGCGTCGGTACCAACACCAGCGTCACCCTGAGCGGCTTGACCCCCGGTACAACCTATTCCTGGCAAGTGCGCGCCTGTGCCGATAGTGGGTGTACCGTGTACATCGATGCTGACAACGGGCAGCATCATACCTTCACGGTCATATCATCGCCGTCGGCATTTGGTAAGACGGCGCCTGCCGATGGCGCAACGAACCAACCGGCGACGGTGACGTTGCAGTGGCAGGCGGCGGGTAGCGGAGTTGATCACTATCGCTACTGCTACGACACCACCGGCGGCTGTACCCCTACCACTAGCGTCGGTACCAACACCAGCGTCACCCTGAGCGGCTTGACCCCCGGTGCAACCTATTCCTGGCAAGTGCGCGCCTGTGCCGATAGTGGGTGTACCGTGTACATTGATGCCGACAATGGGCAGCATCATACCTTCACGGTCATACCACCATCGCCGTCGGCATTTGGTAAGACGGCACCTGCCGATGGCGCAACGAACCAACCGGCGACGGTGACGTTGCAGTGGCAGGCGGTGGGTGGCGGAGTTGATCACTATCGCTACTGCTACAGCACTACCAGCGGCTGTACTCCTACCACCAGCGTCCGTACCAACACCAGCGTCACCTTGAGCGGCTTGACCCCCGGTGCAACCTATTCCTGGCAAGTGCGCGCCTGTGCCGATAGTGGGTGTACCGTGTACATCGATGCTGACAACGGGCAGCATCACACCTTCACGGTCATACCACCATCGCCGTCGGCATTTGGTAAGACAGCGCCTGCCGATGGCGCAACGAACCAACCGGCGACGGTGACGTTGCAGTGGCAGGCGGCGGGTAGCG
>Ga0308400_1000023_pt1:10000-65035 | contig 65035 bp, 60 predicted proteins | sample HotsprSampOS1265_FD_203451 | JGI IMG/M metagenome (GOLD analysis project Ga0308400, IMG submission 203451) | Hot spring phototrophic mat microbial communities from Octopus Spring, Yellowstone National Park, Wyoming, United States - 20060914_OS12-65 ...
ACGCATCCACGCGGATGGCTGGCGCGTTGGTAGTGGCGTGGGGTAGCCTACGTGGAACCGGGGGGGCGTGCTGACCGGTCTGCTGCTCGCGCTGGTGGATGCGGGGTCTAACGCCCCCCAATGCCTGAAATCGCTCTAAATCGCCCCTTTCAAGAAGGGGTGACAAGACTGGTGAACGTTTGGATCACGATCAGACACCCGCTTTGGCACTCATTAACGACGGGCAAGGGTGATAATTGTTGGCACTTGATCGAACATCCAAAAGGCAATAACCATCCCAATGATCGATACACTCAATCCCCATGCGACGAAAAGCCATATTCCGCTCAACCACCACCCGACAAAAATGAACCAGAGTGCTCGCAACAACAGCGGGTGTTGCGGTGTCTCTACCCGGTATATCTGCCCACCGGCAATCACCAGGTTCTCGCGCCGCGGTGCAAGTGTTACCACTTGCGGCATCCGATTGAGCATCCACAAACCAACCGGTAAACCGATAATGGTGACACACAAGATCCAACCTATTGCAGTCCAGATACCGCTGAACCAAAATCCGAATAAGAAGAAGTAGAGTAAACGGATCAGGATGTTGGGGCCATGTCGCTGTTCAATGCTGATCGGTCGTTGCTGCACTGGTGTCCTCCTTTCAGAGCGTCTGGCCGACCTGACTAATCAATGTGCATTCACGATGTTACATAGCGTTCATCAGGTTTTCGTATGTCGCTATTGCTAACTTATTTTTAATGATACGTGCCCCGTTCCAGAAAGTTGCAGAAGACGTGCGCTCATGATCTACACTTTGTACGTCTTATTACGCAGGTGCATGGCAGTCTGTGCTATGCCGACGATGCAGGGGGCTTGTTTAGTAATCCGAGGTCTAGCTCTAGCGTAGTTCCTGCATAGTTGATTGGTGCTATAATCAAAACGTGAGAATTATCACGTACTAGATATCTGAGCTAATCATGAACACACCGGCAATTGAAACGATTGATCTCGTCAAGCGGTATGGTGACCTAACCGCGCTTGATCACATTAACCTCCGTGCACCGGTTGGTCGTATCTATGCGTTGTTGGGGCCTAACGGCGCCGGTAAAACGACTCTGCTGAGTATTTTGACTACTCTCTTGCCGCCAACATCAGGTAGTGCCTGCATCCTCGGTTATGATGTTATCCGTGATGCTGCGGAAGTCCGTCGTCGGATCGGGGTGACGTTTCAGGAAATGGTGCTCGACCCGCTTCTGACCGGTCGCGAAACGCTTGATTTTCACGGGCGGTTATATCGTTTGCCAGCAGACGTGCGTCGGCAGCGCATTCGTGACCTGGTTGAGCTGGTGCAACTGACTGAGGCAATTGATCGTCCGGTCAAAAGTTATTCTGGCGGCATGAAGCGTCGTCTTGAATTGGCCCGTGGCTTGATGACCGATCCGCAGGTGTTGGTTCTCGACGAACCAACACAGGGGCTTGATCCACAAAATCGGGTGAATATCTGGAACTATGTGCGCGATCTGAACCGCCAGCGTGGGATGACTATCTTACTGACTACGCACGCCATGGACGAGGCAGAAGTCCTGGCCGACCTGGTAGGCATTATCGATCACGGTCGCTTAATCGTTGAAGGGCGGCCAACCGATTTAGTTGCCTCACTGGGTTCGGATGTGATTCGCGTGCGCGGTCGAGGCGATTTGCAACATCTGGCGACAGTTGTCCAGGGTGTTGAAGGTGTTCAGGGTGTCGAGACCGATTCGGCTGATAGTCTGGTGCTCGTTTACACCGACAACGGGAGTCGACGGCTCCCTGTTGTGTTAGGGGCAATAAGCGGGAATGGCTTTGTAATCGAAGATGTTACTCTGGCGCGACCTTCGCTCGGTGATGTCTTCTTGCATTATACCGGTACAGCTTTGCGTGATTAAGTGAGGACTGTATGTACGCAACCTATGTTATCTGGACACGCCACATGCGCAAGTTTGTCCAGCAAACCGAAGAGCTGTTCGGTCTGGCGCTGCAATCGGTGTTGTGGGTGGTGCTGTTTGGCGTTGGCATGCGCGGCATGATTAGCTCGATTGGCGGAAATGACTATATGTCGTTCATCCTCCCTGGAATTATTGCGTTGAGTGCTCTCGGCGGCGCAGTTGGGGGCGGGATGGTGTTACTCGATGAGCGGCTTCGTGGCATTGTTAAAGAGTACCTGGCTGCACCGATTCCGCGCTTGAGCATTTTGTTAGGCAGTGCTGCCAGCACGGCAACGAAAGCACTCTTTCAGGCAATCCTGATGCTCGTCGTTGGTTTACTGATGGGGGCACGAGTAGGGGTGAATCCTCTTGGTTGGCTCGGCGCCCTGGTGTTGCTTGTTATCTTCGCCATTGGTTTCAGTGGTCTGGCACTCGGTGTTGCCGCAGTATCACGCAGTATTGCTGGCTACCACGGCATGATCTTCCTCTTCAATTTGCCCTTGTTGTTTGCGTCTAATGCCCTCTATCCACTCGATGTTTTGCCGGACTGGATGCGCATGATTGTGTTGTTCAATCCGGCGACGTACTTTATCGATGCAATACGGGCGTTAGCGTTTGGGACACCGCCTACTCTGCCGCTATGGATAAGTAGTGTGATCCTGCTCGGTTTTGCCGTGATCGGGATGGCTTTTGCACTGGCCCTCTTTCGTCGCTCACTGCGGGCGTGATTGTGCATACTCGATGCCTCAGATTCTGTGGCGGCAAGGCTTGGCCTGGTTCCACCGTATCCCGACCATCTTCGGTGACTTCTGCCTATCCCTGCCGCAGCGGTTCGCAAAGCGTTCTTCTACCGATCGCATCCAACCAGGGTGGTAGGATCGATATTCACCTCACCGCGCCAGACCTGATAATCGAGATGTGGACCACTGGCAAAGCCAGTACTACCCATTAACCCGATCATATCGCTGGCCTGTATTTGCTGGCCGTCGATGACGGTAACAATCGCGAGATGTGAATAGCCGGTACGCCAGATACCGTCTGCCGCCAGCACCCAGACATGATGACCGGCGGGGTAACTATCTAGTGTTACCCGTACCCTGCCGTCATGTGTTGCGACTACGGGCGCGTACCAGCTTGCTTCCGGTTCGGCGACTCCATCACCATTGCCATCAACCGCTAAATCAATTGCGCCCCAGATTGCGGTCGGCGTATGCGAACCTACTCCGTATCCCTGGGTTATCACAGCCCGACCGGTCGCAGGTTGAACCGGACAACCATGGGGACCTGCTTCATCAAGATAGAACTGCGGTACGGCAGGTGTACGTGCTGAGGATGGCAAAGGAGCTACGAGCGGTGCCAGAGCCTCTGGTGGTGGGAGAGTCGGTAATGATGGTGGTATGACTAGTGTCGCGCCTTTCCGTTGCTCTGTGAACGGTAGGATGGTTGGTATCACCGTGCGAGATGCCTGCCCGGTCATCTCAGGAGCCGGCTCAGTCTGTGATGATAGCAGTGAGCTAACTTGTTGCAGAGCGACGGTTATCAAATGGTGTTGGAAACGCTGTCCTCCTTCGCCAAACAGTGACAATAACGCCAGCGTTGTGGCTAAACCGGCAGCCAGAGCCGATGGCTTCAGACCGGAACGGGCTTGCGTCTGGGGAGGTAATGGCCTAATCGCCGTCGGTGGTATCCCTAACACAAATGCAATCGTCTCAGCTTCGTGATGGCTAAGGTGACGTAATCCGTACTCTGCCTCGGCGAGCACACGAGCAGGAATACCGGTCAAGAGTGCCAAATCAAGAAAGGTCAGCTCACGGGTACGACGAATAGTGCGAAGTGTCTGCATACCTATCCTCTTGCAATGACACGATTAGCTTGAAGATAGCACAATCGTGCACCGCGCAAGATGACAGAATGCCTACAAATCCTCTTTAGCAGTGTGTAACTATACTTCCGTTGCTACCCGACAGACAAGTGGTGAGAACAAAATGCAATCACCCGATCTCACACGAGAACGCGGGCCAGTGGCCCGCGTTCCCAGGGAAGCAGCACATTGCGCAGATGTGCCCTAGTCGCCATACGTGCGAGTTGCTTTGGCAGCGTATTCTGCTTCAAGCTCGGCCAGTTTCCGTTTCCGCTCGCGCTTCTCTAGGCGGTTGAGGGTGATGTAACCGGCGAGGATTGACACGAAGAGGGCAGGCCATACCAGCCAGGCAAAGCTGATTTTGATACTAATGGCAAATAAGAGGCCGAAAAGACCAATGAATACCCCACCGGCGGCCATGTATACTTCAAAGCTAGTACTATTGAGGTAGACTTCGTCTCGTGGGCTAAACCGTTGTTGACGAGCCATACGCGACCTCTATCTGACTAATTCTTGTATCTTTGCGCCTATGCTAGCACAGCCGCCGATGAAATGGTAGTGGTTGAAACGATGCATTCTTGGTGCAATATCTGTGCTTTTATGCAAAAATAATCTACCAAAGAAGGGGCAACCTGTGGTTGCCCCCGTTGTGCATTAACGCGGTTGGGTAGCAGGTTTGGGGCCACCTTCAATCAGCATTCGCAGGCGATCGAGTTGAATACGCATGTCGAGTGACGCAAAAATCTGCCCGAGACCAACCACAAAGACGCGCAAACTGGGATCGGGCACTTCGTACTCAACCCGATTTTGCACAATCGTGCGGTCACCATCGGCAAACCAACGCCAGAGTTCTTGCCCCTGCCAGAGACCCTCGATCTTTAACAAGATGTGATTGCTATCACGTTCAGTAACGGTATACGTCGCACCGGCCAGCGCGAGTGATTTCAGTCGTAGCTTGTGTTTGCTCCCCAGTGTCATTAACTCGCCTTCGATAGGGTCAAGAACGACCAGCGGTGAACGCCACTCCTTCATCAATTGCGGATCGGTCAGGTAGCGTTCTACAGTCGCAGGTGGCGCTTTGATTGAAACAAACTGTTCTTGCACGATCATGCTTGCTCTCCTATGGCTATGCGCTTTCGATTGTAGCACGATAGTATTCTTCGATCCCGCGTTTCAGCATCAGAGCCGGATAGCCTGTAACCGGCACTCCCAGGGCATTGCCTACGGCATCGTTTGGTCCTAACGAAACAACTTCACCGAGTTCAACCGGCTCGTAAGCACGCGGCGCGTCACCACGCGCTTCGGCTGCCAGAATCTCGGCCAGATGCTCACCCTGGCGCACTGCGTAAGATGCAGTGGGGGGTAGGGTTCCACCACGTCCGTCAGGGACTGCCGCACAATCACCAATTGCGAAGACTGCTGCCTGTCCATTCACGCGCAAATAGCGATCCACCAGTACCCGACCGATGCGATCGGTCGGGAAGCCTGCTTCGGCGAGGAGGGCCGGAGCGCGAATACCTGCGCCCCACACGATAGTTCCGGCCCGCAATATACGACCATCGGCAAAGCGGAGCAGTTGCGGTTCTACCCGTACCACTGGTGTTCGCAAGAAGATATTCACGCCTAAACGTTCTAGCCGGCGCACCGCCTCATTACTGGCCCAAGTGCCGAGATGCGGCAAGAGATGGTCTTCTCGTTCGATCAGAGCAATACGGACTTCATTGCGAGGTGCGCCGGTTTGCCGACAGAGATCATCAGCCCACGCCGCCAGTTCACCGGCCAGTTCACAACCGGTATATCCACCACCGACAATGGCGGTCGTCATTGCGATCCGCAGCTCGGTCGGATCGGTCAATGTTGCAGCCTGACTAAACTTACGTATCAGATGCTTACGCAGGGCAACCGCATCAGGGAAGGTTCGGAGGGGCAGCGCATGCTCGCGAGCACCTGGAACCTGAAAGGCAGTTTCGCTGCCCAGCGCAATAACCAGCCGATCATATTCGACACTTCGGCCATCAGCGAGGACGACGCGCCGTTCCAGAGGAAGGATTGTCTGTACCCGCCCCTCGATCCGTTCTACCTCACGACCTTGAAAGAGTTTATCGAGCTGATAGATGGACTTTTGGTCGGTAATCCCGGCGGTAGCAGTCAGATGCAACAACTGAATCAACTGATGGTACGGATGTTGATCAACAACGTGGATAGTAATTTCTAGCCCGTAAGTACGACGGAGACGAGCCAGATCAAGCGCAGTACGTAAACCGGCATAACCGGCGCCAAGTATCACAATTCGCATAGTAGCAAAGCTCCGTGGAACAGCGATCTCAGAGGCATCACCACATGCCTCTCTCTTTACAGCATACCACGGTCTGACCGCCGGTTGACTGCACATTCAGGCACAACTTGCCGCTCTGTCAGGTAGAGAGACAAACGCAGAGGCATAGGATGGGTAGCCAACCACATCCCGTACCTCTGCGTAGACCGACAACCTTAACCGATCACGGTGCCGGTGGTGTTTTCGGTGGGGTTTCGACCCACTCATCAACCTTTGCTGCCCCTTGCTCAACGGCATCAGCAGCGCGGCTGGCTGCTCGGCTGAAGCTCGTTCCCAACTCTTCGGCAGCACGGGCCAGGCGCTCGGTGAACGAACGCACCTGCTCACCTACGCGCTGTGGGCTGGGCAGCGTGATCTGGGGTGGGTCGGCGGCAAAGATGTCATCAACCACCCGCTCCGAAACATTCGCTAGCTCCTTCGGAAAAGCGACAACGGCCATTGCTACTTCTGCCATAGCCCGGCGTACTCGCCGACGCGAATTACGGGGGAGCAGCACTAACGGTACCGAGGCAACAGTCAGGCCGATCCGGGTAGCACCACCGACGAAGCTAGCCGCCATCTCAAATAGCCCATCACGCTCAGTCGTCGTTTCATTGCTCATACTCGTCTCCTCCTTTGCTCACAACGAGCAATCAGCATTACTTTGTCTCAGTCTTCGGCTCTTCGCCCTCGGCTGCCCACTTCTCGATGCTCTTCCCGGCGATCTCGGCAAAATCGCGGGGTAGCGAAGCGAATGCGTACATCAACTCCTTGGTCGCGTTGCGCATGTGCTGGCGCGACTCCGGTGGGAGCAAAGCCAGCGGTAGTGTGAAGAGCGAGAAACCAAGCCGAGCAATCCCGCCACCAAACTCCATTGCCGATTCAACGAAGCTATCGCTGCGTCGTACTGGAACGCTGCGTACCCGCACCTCACCTTCGGTCTCCGTCATAGTTCCACCTCCTTAAAATGGTAACGGTCAGCCAAAATAGCCGCCTACGAGTAAACCTGAGATGATCTGGATTAAGGCCACAAATGGATTTGAGGCCAGGAGATAGCGCACATAATTCTGCTGAGTTGGTTCCTGGTAAAGCTTGATCTGATTGTAGATCGGCGCAATCAGTGCTAGCAGCATGAATGTCGCTACCCAGTACTGTCTCCAAATCAGGGCCAGAACAAGGAGCATGGCCTCGAAGCCATTAATGGTCAGGTATGCCACAATCAGGGTACGTTTGACCCCAATCGCCACCGTTAGCGATTGCAATCCTAGCTTGCGGTCGCCTTCAACACTCTTGATATCGTTGAGGAAGAGTAAACCGGCTGCCAGACCGCCATTAATCAATGCTACCAGAACACTTTGCCATGTCAGAGGAGCAAAGATCAAATGTCCCGCCAGCCAGCTCATACTGACATAGCCCAAACCGACCGCTGGTGGTCCGAGCCAGAAATGCTTCTTCAGCTTAATCGGGGGCATGCTGTAAATAACCGACAGTATAATCCCCAGCAGGGCGAGCAGGACGATCAACGGCCTACCGAACACAAATGAGACCAGTATTGTCGCTGTGCCGAGTACAATCCAATTCCAACGTGCTTCTGCCAGCGAGACGATACCTGCCGGGATTGGTCGTTGCGGATCATTGATTGCATCAAGCTCACGGTCAAAGTAGTCGTTGATACTCTGGCTAAAACCGGTACCGAGTGGGCCGGTCATCAATGCGCCGAGCAACATCAGCCACCAGTGATCCGGTCTTGTCCAATCAAACCCTCGCTGAACCCCTGATGCCAGTGCTCCACAGAAACAGACCAGCACAGGTGAAATCCAGGTCACCGGATCGGCCAGTTCAATATGCGCCCGGATTTTTCGGCTGAGCGAGACACGTTGTTCAGTCGAAATCATAGTTGTTTACCGCATTGCCGGGCAGAAGCTGCACCGGTCTCAAGACAACAGCCGCTCTCTTATGGCTTCACCGCCTGATACAACACGTGATCATACCCTTCATCAAGTGTCACATCGGTAAATCCGATCTGATGCAGCAGATCGGGGTACACGCGGTGATCTTTGAATTCGAGTACCGAAAAGCTCATCCCGATTGCGCAGAGGTAGTGGGTTAGATAGTCGTAGTTGGGATGATGGGGATCGCTAATGACCATATCAAGGATTAACACGCGACCACCGCTTGGCAGGGCATCGTATGCCTTTTTCAGCAACATCGTGCAGAACTGAGCGTTCATCGGATAGAGAATGCGCGAGAAGAGGACGGCATCACCCTGCGGGTATGGTTCGCGATACATATCGATCGCAACCGGTGTAATCCGATCACTTAGTCCTTTGGCGGCAACATTTTCACGCACCAGGTCAAGTGCGCTTGGCAGATTGATCAGGGTCACCTTGAGCTGGGGAAAGGCCTGGCACAGTGCTGCTGCAATATCGCCGATCCCCCCACCAACATCAACCAGAGTCTGCACATCGGCAAGTCGTGCTCGCTTGACCAACAGCTCGGTAAAGAGCTGGATGTTCGAGCGGTGCAACGTCTCATAGAACAGGCTATCTTCGCGAGTGCGTGGCGGGTGAGGGACGATGCTGGTAAAATCAACTTTCCCCCGTACCACATCGGCGAGCCGCAGATAGTAGTTTTCAATCAGATCGGCAATGTAATCAACGAATGGTACCATCGTCATATTTCGATGACGCTCCGGATTGGCAAAGAACTGGTCGGCGAAGGGGGTCAGTTGCCACAAATCACCATCCCGTTTTACTAGGCCAACCTGTTCGAGCGTGATAAGGAACTTTTCCAGCCGCTGTGGTACCGTCTGTGTTACAGTTGCCAGATCAGCCAGGGTACGTGACGCGGCAGCCAGGAGATCGAATAGCCCCAAATCCTTGGCTGCTTTGATCACGAAGAAATCAACCGTTCCCTTAAAAACCATGTCGTAGGCCCGGTTAGTTGCCGCAAACAGCTCGTGTTGTTCGAGTGCTACGGCGTCTGGCATCATTGACTCAACCGATGGTACAGTCGTCATGCAATCCCCCTCAGGCGCAGATGTTCGGTTGCTACGAGATAACCGAAGTCGAATCTTCTGTCTTGATGGCCAGCCGATTTAGCAACGGCTGGAAAAAGATCGGAATAAAGCTGAGCCACCAACTGATGTAGCCGAGCCAGGCAAAGGTACGGTGTAACCGTTTCTGATACGGATGGTCCTTCATCGTGTGACCCCACTGATGACCGGTAATCATCGCACCTACCATGCCGATGGTTGGCAGCGGGCCGGTGATCATAAAGTAGATTTTCAGCCAGCGGGGTTGGTGTTGCCCCCCAAACCGCTCTTCGCGGAACAGACGCTCGATCCCAACCAGTGCAACCATTAGGTTCATCAACCAGTCGAGTGCATGTGCCAGGTTGGCCAGCCGGGTACGGAGTGCGGCCCGTTCTGGTTGATGATCGTTGCCTTCCTGCCGACATAAGTAGAGTACTGCGGTATAACACGCGAGTGATACTCCCGACACGGCTGCCATTGCGTACAGTATGAATCGCTCAAAGTTCGATGATTTCATGCAATTTGTATTATAGTACAAATCAGCGATATTTCAAACAACAACCGGTGATGATCCGACCAATACGCGCTGCCAATTTTTTAACCCTTCAGGATCACCGTACCACGGTCGTCCGTGGAGCGATGAGTGGTACAGGCCAGGTACAACCAGATATTCAGCGCCGGGTAATGCGGCACAGGTCAGGGTAGTAATACCGTCGCCCCAAGCTTGAGCACCAGATGGCCCATCGATCATGACATAACTGTTGTAGGCCATTCGTTCGATCCAGCGCCCGTTGCGATTCGCCTGAATGCTACGCCCGATAATAGAGGTGTAGCGGATATGGTCGTAGTATGCTCCTGGATAGTGTTGATTCGTAAACCCTACTGTCTGCCGGGTCCAGAATTCTTTGCTGTGGTGTGGGGTACCAAGCATGATTAGGTGATGCACGAAGCGATGACCTCCGTATATCTCACCTTTGTAAGGATGATCGCCGAGATACATTCGGGCTACAGTACCACCTACACTGTGGGCCAGAATTGTCACGCTGTTTGCTCCAGTCTCTTGGAGCGCCTGAGCGACGGTGGCGCGCAAGATGCGCAACACTGGCCGAAAATCCCAATCGCGCGTTAATGCCCAGCGCAGGCGTCCGATTGGGGTGATGAAGACCTGAAAGTCGAACGGTGGCCGTGCGAGGGCCTGCGCCAGGGCTTTATAATCATCAGGACTGGTCAGGTAACCGCCAATAATAACCAGTGGACGAGTCATACGTGCTCTCACTAGGCGTCGAACCAGAGTGGCACTACATCACGAGCACCGTACCAGGTTGACGGTGCGTTGTACGGTGCGTGACGGGCACCCTCAAGAATCAAGTTGTCCGCTCCAGCCAGATAACATGCCGCCGTCGGCACAATTCCATCGCCGATGAGATTTCCATCACCAAATGAGACCTCATAGGAACGGTAGGCAATCATCTCTTCTGGTGAGCCGAACCGGCGACCACGCACGCTCCGACCGGCAACTGCGCGATACTTGATATGCGGAAAGGCCGCACCGGGATACCGCGCTTCCAGCCAGTCGGCAAATTGCTTGACCCATATTTCCGAAGTAGCATGAGCGGTACCGAGCGTAGTGAGACTCGCCACGACCTTGTGACCGGCATAGCGAACACCCTGATACGGTTCATCGGCCAGGTACGCTCGGGCAATTCGCCCACCGGCACTATGCCCGATGAGATCAATTTTATCTGCACCAGTTTCTTGTAATGCAAGTTGTACCGTAGCCGCCAGGGCATCGAGGGCTGGACCGAAATTGGGATCGCGTAACGCCAGCCAGTCTAGCCGACTGAAGTTGACAACGTAAACGATTCGATTGTACGGCGGTGCGGCCAGAATCCGCGCCATTCCTAAGTAATCAGCGGGTGACGAGAGCCACCCGCCCATAATGACAACTGGACGAGGCATAGGTCACTCTTTATTTTCAGAGCGTTCAGTTTCTGTCGTCACCGTTGATTTGTTGTTGCCGTTTCCATTATCGGCAACTACTTTGATTCGACGGATGGTGCTATTCTGCGGCTTTGCCGGCTCACCGGGGAGTGCATTGATGATGGCATTGCACAGATCACCACCGATACGTAGCAATTCTTCGGTCTGGAAACGAATCCAGTGGCCGTAGAAGTTAAAGACCTTCTCGGTTGTAGTGCGTACTTCACGAGTAAAGGCTTCTAGACCCTGTGGTGGAAGAGCGCCTCGTGCATACGCACGCAGCAGATAGCCGATAGGTTGGACATCCGTCAGCGGCTCATCACCAGCCTGGCTCCGTCGTAACGGCGTTGATGGTGTTGACTCTTCGGAAGCCGATGGCTGATACGCAGGCGGAGTGTAGTTGCGCGGCGTGTACGATGGCGTGTACGATGGTGTAAACGACGCACTTCCAGGCGTATACGAGCGTGGTGGTGGAGTATAGGTTGCCCGTCCTGATGATGTCGATGTGGATTCATCGGCATAGCGTACCGGTTCATTATAGGTCAGGCCCAAGAAGCGCTGAAGCCAAATAGGCATCCAGCCCGGCCCAGCCGCTTGTCTGTAGCGGGGATCCTCTTCAGTAAGCCCAAACCACCGACGTACAAAACCGGGTAACCAACTAACAGTGTCATTTTCATTGAAGCGATTCATACCCGCTCCTCTCTATCAAGAGCCAAAGGCAAAGAGCCGACGACGTTGAGGGACATACGGTGCAAAGCAGAAATCAATAATTCGTTCCAGGTCATCGTTTGGATAACGACGGTCAAGTGTTGCAATTGAGTCAAGAATATACATCAATTGCTCAACCGGTGTTTCTGGCTTACAACGCACTAATTTTTTGATCAGATGCCGGCGCAATTCCAGACTATAGCGCAATGACGTGGTTGCCAGACGCGCCAATAGTTGATCACGCACATCCACATTTTTGGTTAGTCGGTCAAGCCAGCGTGCCAACCCAAGTCGCTCACTGCGGTCAAGGTAATAGTTAACCAGATCGACCAGCCCAACGACTGATGTCACGCTGATCACTTCTGCCCATCGTTTAGGAAAAGAGAGACGGTTAAAGGCTGACAACGATTCGAGTTGTTCGATCAATTGGCAGGCAGAGTGGTATGGCTCTCGTTCAAAGGTACGACGCAGACCAGCTTCCCGCTCGGCCAGCATTGCCACCGCTTCACGCACGACACCGTCGCTATCATCGTAGCCACCGTGGTAGAGGTGCATCTCATGTGCCAGTTCGTGTAGTGCAATACCCACGCTGCCATCTTCGTCCCAGCGGCCAAGCATCACCACCGACCCAGAACGGGGTGAAAAGCTACCACTATCACCCCAGGTTGTGTCCCGAACGGTATCAACCGCTTCAAATGTTAGGCGCTCGGCAAGTACGGTCGGTGGGATGTCGGGCCACATCTTGGTTGCCAGGCGTCGGACCTTTCCGGCCAGCCGACGCGGACGGTAGGTATACTGACCAACCGTTAGGGGGCGGTCATCAGCCCGCTCCATATCAATCATCAATTGTTGACCGCCGGAACGAAGCAACAACTGCATAGACGATCCTCCCTAGCGAACACCTTTCAAGAAGAGGCGCATGATCTGAATGACCTGCTCTGGTAGTTCAAACAAGATCAGGTGACCACATTTTGGTATCTCTAGAAACGAGCCATTCGGCGTGAGCGCAACCAACTTTCGTCCATCAGCCGGACGCATAATCGGGTCGTTAGCCCCCGCTACTAAGAGGAGGGGTTGGCGAATAGTTTTGGCCTGTTCGGCTACAGCCACCAGAATCTCTGGGCGTGACAATTCAGAGGCCGACACTCGGACAGCCGCCGGATCGCAATAGCGAAGCCCAAGCGTTCCAAGTCGAATATCGCCAACTGATGGCGTATGCTGTGCCATCACCAGTCGGGCGTATATGAAGGGCAACCACCACAGGTTGCGGCGTTCGATAGGGCGTAATACCCGATTAAACACCGTATCGAGCAAGCGGGGGACGAACGCCGAAGCCAGCTTGTTGTACGGTAACAGACTAAAGTTAAAGAAGAGCAATGAGCGCACCAGTTCAGGATGATTGGCGGCGACGTGCAAACCGACGAACGCGCCGAGCGAGAAGGCAGCTAGATGCACTGAGCCGAGATTCAGCTTCCGGATCAGCATTTCCAGATCGGTGCTAAAGCCGGCAACTGTATAATTCTGGCGCGGATCACTGTCAGAAAAGCCATGCCCTTTCAGATCGTAGCTGATCACACGATAGCCAGCCTGGGCCAGCGGATCAACGACATGGTGCCACCAGAACGATGAGCAATCCCAACCGTGGATCAATACCAACGGTTCGCCATCGGTGGGGCCAACATCTTGATAATGATGCACCACACCGTTCAGCTCAATGAAGCGAGCACGTGCTAACAAGGCTCGTTCACCTTCAAGACGGCGTCGCTCGCGTGTGCTGAGCTTACCGGCAAGGCGTGTGGCTACTTCGTTGGCATACGCAACGTACTTTGCCGTTGGTGGCGCATCGATTGGTCGCGCCGGTGGTCGCTCAAACGGGATCGGTTGGGCAAGCACTGACATACGCGCCCCCTTCGCTATTCTACCCACAGCCGCAGCACTTCTCCTTCAACTCTGGCTCGCAGTCGACCACCGTCAACCAGGCCAGGCAACAGTACGTGACGCCGCAACTGACCAAGCTGAACAACGACCTCTTCATTCGCAACGGCAATATCGAGGGATTTGGCGTCGAGGAACGGAATAAGAAGCCGCATATCACGATCACTACTTTGTGGACGCGGTGGCTCACTCATAAAGATGTCACCATCACGGTAGAGTGCTGCACCACGTAATGCCCATGCGTCGCGGTCAGTTGCTGTTGTATCAATCTGACCAATCCGCAGCAGTGGTCGTGCGCGACTCGTCTCGTGGCTGAACTCGTGGCGACTCGCGTCATCAACCTGATCCGGCGTTCCGTTGACGATCACCTCATCGCTGGCAAGCCCATAAAGACCGAATGCAGTCAATGCTGAGCGGAGTGGCGGCAGATGGAGTTCTGGTGGCAAGACAACCATACGCACCCGTGCACCGCTCTCGGTCTCAAGCCGTGCGCGTTGCGCTTCTAACTCAATCCGCAGCTCTTGCAGTGGTGCAGTAGCACTTGGCGCCAGAATGGCGGCTGGGATCATTGCCTGTTCTTGCGAAGCACGCGATTTTCCCGGTCCGCGATCAAGCCCGAAGATCAGACGGACTGCCCATCGCAACACATCAGGCAGCGTCAAGGCCCGAAGGAGGGAATCCGGTGACGGGCCATCGAGGATCAGCAGATCAAACCGGCCTGACTGACGGGCGCGTTCGGCGACCAGCATTGCTGACACCGCATCAATACCAGGGAAAGCGGGCAACTCATCAGGGCCAAGATCGCGCAAGCGGGAAACCAACCCACTGCGCAACGAAGGTCGCACCTGCTCCCAGCGGCGTGCTACTTCTTCGTGAGGATGAATCTCCATTGCTGCCAGATTTGGTTCCAGTTCAAGCGGGCGTGAACCAAGGCTCTGATGCAGCAGATGGCCGATCAGATGTCCTGGCCCGCTCGAAGCCAGCAGGGTGCGATAGCCGCGTCGCGCAGCGTGACAGGCCGTCGCTAGCGCTGCCGCGCTCTGTTGGAGTTGATGATGAGCAGTAAAGATCAGTGTGCGCATGGAGAGTGCTCGCAACCGGTGCTAGAAGCAGCCGGTATAGTCAACGGGATTGTTCCAACGAAATAGCGATCATGCCGCTTCGACTTGTTGTTTACTGGTCGTGCGTTCAACCGGTACCTCGTAAAAGGCCAGACGTAGGATACCATCTTCATACCGATGGTCACCAAGCGTGCAATCGTACAATACGCGCGGTAAGGCAATGGTGCGTTCGAGTCGGCCAACGGTAATCGTCAAATCTGGGCCAATATGGCTTACCTCGATTGTCTCGCCGGGGTCAAGGAACGGCAAGCGTAGACAGAGATCATATTGACCTGGTTCACCATCATCACTCCATTGTTCGAGCCAAATGGGGCGCTCATCGTACAGCAATGCGCCGGGATCAACTTCACCGAAGGTCAGACGTCCGATATGCAGCAATGCCTCGACTCCAATCGGTTCACCACCTTGCAGTACGGTACGGAAGATTGGTGTGGGCGCAAAGCTGGCTTCAATCTCAGCCAGATATTGTTGCTGGAGGTTCACCCAATAGTCAAAATACGGACCAAGATCGGTACGATGAGGTAAAATCTTATTTACCAGCACTGCATCTAATTGCAGGCCATATAGACTGAGAAAGGTATACGCCCGTCGTGTCTCAAGCAGCGGCAAACGTTCTGGATTGAGCACTAACCGCACCGATACATCTGAACTAACCAGAAAATTGGCCAGTTGCTCCATCCGTTCGAGCAGCTTCCCGACCTCTTCAAAGAAGCGATCATCGGGCAAATCACGGCGGAAAGGCCGCGCTACATTAGCGATCCCCCGGTACACCCGGAAGAGGCGCTTTCCTGCCTCACCGCCGATAATCATTTCGGGGTATGCCAGCAGACGTAACGTATTCCCAGTTGGTGCCGTGTCGAGTACGATAGCATCCCAGCGCCCGCTCTGGGCTTCGTCCATAACCCGCTGCAAGGCCAGGATTTCATCGAGTCCTGGTTGATTGGCCAGCTCAGCGGCTGTTGACCGTTCGATCCCACGCGCAGAGTAGGTTGCAGTGACAAACTGTTGGAAGCCGCCCAGGTTTTGACGCCACTCATAAATAGTATCTACCTCAAGGCCGTAAAGATGAGGTGCGAGCGGTGTCGGTCGATCACGGCTGATCGCAATCCCCATCACATCGGCCAGAGAGTGGGCCGGATCACTTGACAACACCAACGTTCGGCGACCGGCACTGGCAAGCATTACTGCTGTTGCCGCCGAGAGTGTTGTCTTACCAGTACCACCTTTACCGGAGTAGATAATGACGCGCGTCATATTCCCTCATGTGCCTGCAATATCGCTTTTCCCCCCAACCCCATTTACGAATCGACCGAATCGGTGGTCGTACCATTGTGCGATTCGGACGTCGCACCACTGCCACTCACTGCGGTCGGACGGTCGGCCCGACTCACCACGATCCGACGTACCGGTGTTGACGTTCCATTTTCAGCGGCCGGTGGCTCTGCCCGACGAATGCTAATCGCACGTCGTACCGGTTGTGCATCGTTAGGAGCAGGCGGAGTTTCAGGCGCCGATGGTTGCGGCGCCGATGGTTCGGCGCCAGGTGCGGGTGCCGATGCCGATTGACGCACGGCTGCTCGTACTGCGATACGGCGCTGGGTTGGTTCCTGGGCTGGCTGTTGTTCGGTTGGCTCAGCGAAGCGTACTGCTGCCCGTACAACCGGACCAACGGGGGCCAGCGGTCCACCTTCAGCTTCCTGGCGGGCAGCAGCGTAGTACAGGCCACGCATTGCATTACGTCGCACGCGGGGGTCTTGCATATTATTGAGCAGTTCAGTAGCCCCGCTCAGAATCTCGCTAGCGCGCCGCATGCCACGAGCCAGGCCACGCGGTACTTCAAGCATCAAGCGCAGCGATCGGCTAACTTCATACATATTGGGCTGTTCAGGTAGGGTGGGCAATGGGCCAACCGACGCTGTCGGTGCAGGAGAAGCCGATGCAGGAGCACCGCGCTGACGCTCGTAGGCTGCAATCAGATTACCGGGCGAAACCGGTTTAGTCTCTTCTTCCTTGGCCTTCGAACCAAACTTCCACCACGGCTTTTTCTTAGGCTGTGTGGGTTCAGGTTCAGGTGGAGGCGGCGGAGCTGGCTCACTGGAAAGGAAAAACGGTGGTAACGGCTTACGCTCAACGGCGGGGAATTCTGCTTCAAATGCTTTTACCAGCTCTTCACCGCTGAGGCCTGCCAGCACCTGATCGCCAACCCAGGCCACCATCTTTGCCAGCACGTCAACGTCTTCGACCGGCATGTAATCGAGCGTATTAATAATCACGCGTTCTGGTTGCCCGGCATCCTGCACTTCGCCGAGCGCGACCCGACGTTTGCGCGGTGGCGTTGCCGGTATTCGCAGGGCAAGACTCACGCGCCCGTGCCAGGGGTCCCAGGTCTCGGCGCGTACTACATCCACATCGCTCCATGGAAAGCCATCAACGGTATCGTTAAAAAAGCCACGTGCCCACAAGATCAATCGCCGATCCGTTAAGGCAACAAAATCGGCGAGGGCAAGGCCGCCAATACGACGCCGTTGTTCATCAAGGAGTGTACCGTCGAACAGTGCTAACAGGATTTCGCCCTCTTCGAGCAATCCACGCTGCTGCATCTCTTCGACGCTTGCCATACTAACATTGACACCGAGAAATGGGCTCATACCTGCTCCTTGGGCGGTTGCAGCCGCCGGTGATACCAATACTTACGTCGTGCGATCTTGATCGGCATCTCCCGATCCACTCAACGCTGCTAGTGGTGTACGTTGTGCCGGGGCAGTCCGGCGGCGGAGTGGGATGTCACGCCGATCAGAAATGTTCATTGCTGTGCTTGGCGAGGTTGATTGCGTTGCCGGTGCTTCACGAGCTGCTGGCGAACGTCGACGCAACGGAATCTCGTGATAGCGATGGGGCGTCGGTTCTGGTTCAGGTGGTGGTGAATCGGCTGAAGCTGACGACGTTGGTTGTGGTGTACCCTGACGATTCAAAAACGCCAGTGCAATCTGTTGAGCAGCAGGATTATTTGCGACCGTCTGAACTAAATCATTAACAGCACGAATAGCTTCTGTCAATTCTCGAATACTTGCCGGGCTTAAATCAAAGGGTAAATCGGCTTCGCGAAGGGTGCGACGTAACGTATCCCATGCCGAGCGGGCTAGACGACCGGCAGTAAAAATTTGATTTGGTGGCAGGCTGGCCGGATCAACAATAAATGGTGCATTCGGCGTTGCTGGATTCCGCGAGGCACCACCAGGCCAGCGGTACGGTGTCTCATCAGGGCGAAGTGCATCTTCCGAACCATAAATGACAGCGCCGAGGGCTGTCAATACATCGGGGGCTGCCTGACGAGCATCAATTCCGGCAGCCAACGCCGCCCGAGCTGTTTCGGTGGCAGTGCGTAACAAAATCATCAAAGCCGGTACATAAGCTTGAGGAACCAAGGTCAGCGTAAAGACCTGTTCTTCAGCATCAGGGGCACTGAAACCGAGTGTCACTTCGCCGTGGATCGGATCAATCCTGCGCCCATCGATAAATGACAGCTCATGCAATGGAAAGGCGTAGCACAGGTGTCGTCCGTAGTCACGTGCCCACAAGATGATGCGCAGATCGGTAATCAGACAATAATCGTGCAACGTCGGCCCACTGAGCCGTTGTCCCTGCTGGTCGAGCAACACACCATCAACCGCGACCAGTACTTGCTCGCCGGGATCGAGCACGTCAAGGCGCGTTATCTCGTCAAGATGAGCCGGTACGGTTGTATGACTGTAGTAAAGCAGGTTAATCATAACGCTCCAACGGGATCGGCGTGAAGCGGCGGTATGCACGCTTCACGCCTGCCCACCAACCTAGCGGTTGAAGCGCGAGCGGATGCGCTTCGGACGGAAGCCGTTGCTCGAGCTGCTGAACACTCCCTCGCCCGAGCCACTTCGGGACACGCCTGGGTAAGCATTGCGGTTGATGTTGTCAACCGCGGCTGCGGTGGCCTGTAGCGCATTCGAGACCCATTGCCAGTGGCCCTGGAACATAATGTCGCCGATTTGCGCCACTTGGGCCGACGACTCCGAGAACCAGCCTCTCGTCGCCATGCACACACCTCCTTAATCAAACGAACCTCATTATTTAGGTCATCGGAGGCAAGCCTCCGAGGAACCCCACCATCAGGCTGCCTCAACGTTGCGCCATCTGTGGCGCCATGAAGGGCACGCTTAACCATTCGCCCTCCATCTCTGCCTGACCGGCTTCAAGACCGGCCAGACTGGTCGGCAGTGTAATCACCCGCCGAAAGTCACCGATCTGCACCACCAATTCATCACCGTTCTGATACAGATCGAGCTGTGACACATCGGCAAAGGGCAATCGAATCTTCACGCGGTAATATTTATCACCTACTTTGCTGATTTCCAGCGGCGCCCGGTCGTAGAGCACAGCCGTTGGATCCATATCACCGTAGATGTCATCACCCATCTGGCGTAGCTTTTCCAATCCGACCACCTCTTCGGGATAATACGGTACCCGTCGGATAGGTAATGGCACAAACGAGTGTTCAACATCTTGCAAATAACGCTGCTGAATGTCACGCCAGTGGTTCAAATAGCCGCTGTCTTGGTCGAGCGGCAAAATCTTGTTGACAACGACCATGTCTACGGTCATACCGTACATTGATAGATAGGTCAACGCACGCTGGCTCTCTTTAATGACCATCTTTTCCGGGTTCATTACCAGCCGGATCGACGTCTCGCGTGGATTAGCCAGGGTTGCCGTTACCCCTTCCATCTGCCGGAACATCTCATCAACCGCGTCGTACACTTCGGGTGGCGCAACCATCTTGTTGAGGCCAGGGGTGATCTTGCTCATCGGACGGATCAATGGCTTGATCACGTAGCGCTCAGCGCCACGTAGCATATTGATTGCCCATTTGAACGTCTCGGGCGCTGACAGTAGGCGCAGCGTTTCGCCGGTGGGAGCACAATCGATAACGAGCAAATCGTAATCGCCGCGCTCTTTGTGCTTCTTAATCCGAATGAGGGGGAAGGCCTCTTCCATTCCGGGCAGGACGCTCATTTCGTCGGCCAGGATGCCCTGCACGCCCTGCTCGGCCATTAACTGTGCGAAATGCTCACGCACGATACCCCAGTTGCTCTCGATGTCGTGATAAATGCTCACTTCAAGCGCATCGAGATTGTTGGTAATACGGACTGGTTCAGGGCCAAGAGGCCCTTCGAGATCGAGTGAGTCGGCCAGAGAGTGGGCCGGATCGGTGCTCATGACCAATGTCTTTAAGCCACGATCCGCAGCCCGGAGGGCTGTTGCTGCTGCGACGCTTGTTTTGCCAACGCCGCCTTTTCCGGTAAAGATTAGAGTGCGCATCAGGGCCTTTCCAGGAGCTACTGCTCGGCTGTCATCGATTGCCGCCAGGGCGGCACCAGAGGTCTATAATCGACTACCACCTGAAGTTTTTGCTTAAAAGCCAAAACCTCCTGCGTTCCGTTGATTTTGGCCTGTAACGCAATAGTAGCACGAATATCCGCAAGTGTCAACAAATTTTTCTCATATGCACCAATTCACGTGCACGGTATGAAGCCATATTGATGATAGCCAAAACCTGTTTTTGCCTTTGTTACGCAGTGGTTTCAAACCGAGTATTGCAATATAATGGTAGCTCTTCGGTCTACCGTGAAGGCGCTTTACACCGTGGTTCGTAGTATGATTTGCAACAAACGCAGAACAGGGGTGATCGTCTTTGACCCTCTTGTCACAGACGATATACGATCATATTGTGACGATCATGATAGCAGGTACTCTATCTCGTCAGCCAGATCATGGATAGCAAAGATTATACTCTGTAGCTTGACGTGCTATACACCGATATTATACCAACTCTTCTGCCACTTTGGCGAGAGCTTTGAATAGATCATGCTGATCTATCGTCGTTGACCAGGGTAATACCTGCCAGATTTCATCATGGATCACAGTTGCGCCTGGTTCAAGGTGGTGAAGCGGCGCCAGGGTCTCAAGCTCCGTGCAGCTATGGTCATAGTACACTTCAAGGTTGCAGTGCCGATCGGGGTAGTGACCGTACGGATGGTAGACTGCAAGTTTCACAAACATCGTCTCTTGATAGAGGTAAGCCAGCCAACCGGCGGCACTGTGCGTGCCTATTTTGGCCGGTGGTCCTGCTTGTGACGTATCGATCAGGATATAATCGCCGCAGAAGGAAAGGCGTGGGTCGGGGAGGGGCGTGTAGGGCCAGAATGCGATCTGGCGGTTGGGAAGCAGCGGATTTGTCGGTGGCTGACCATTGTGCAGTGGTACAATTGCTAGACCACCAGGAGCAAGTTGGGTAATCGCCCATGGTGCCAGTTCAACTGGCCAGAGGCCATGGTTTGTTAGCGTGTGGCGCAAATGGACTCGTGGATGCGTGGGATCGAGCGTGATCGTGATACTTTTAGCAATCCCACCCGGATCGATGGCACTGCGTAGGATAATGCCATGATCGATCTGTTCGGCATCAGGGCCGATCAAGTCGGGCCAATAGCTGCGCGGAAAGGCTTCGGGAGCATGCCAGAGGCGATGACCGCCGAGCGAGGCAAATTCGCCCCACGGGGTTTCCCAACGGGCGTTCGGGGTTTCGGCCAGCAGGTTGGGCCCTTCGTCTAGATGGAGGGCAAGGATGCGTGGCCCACCGCTGGCCAGAACACGCAGGTGCAAACGACGAGAGGTAATGGTTACAGTGGGGAGTGATGTCATAGCATCCTCTGTTTCTGTTTCGCCAGCAGCTTCTTTGTCATGGTAGCATAGAAGTGGTGCAAACGAACGGGTAAGGTCAGGCAATGAGCGAACCAACTATTTACGAACAGATTGGCGGTGAAGAGACATTTCGTCGGATTGTTGATATTTTTTATGCGCGCGTTGAGGTCGATCCGCGGCTACGTCATCTCTTTCCACGTGATCTCGAACCGGGCAAAGAGTACCAACGGCTCTTCCTTATGCAGTACTTTGGGGGGCCACGTACCTATAGCGAACGACGTGGGCATCCGCGCCTGCGTATGCGGCATGCACCTTTCCCAATCGGACCGCGCGAACGTGATGCGTGGCTTGAACACATGTTAGCTGCCCTTGTCGAGGCCGGTGTTCCTGAACCGGCGCGTTCGGTGATGGAAACGTATTTTCGCCATGCAGCTCAGGCGATGATGAATCAGATAGGGAACGAGTGAAGAGTGAGCGGAAATATGCCTATCACCTCATTGGTGTGGGCAGGTTTCAAACCAGAGGTTTTCAAAGTTTTTCCTGCCCTATAGGGGTGGTGGAGGCGTGAGCAGCGATAATAGCGGTAGGGGTAAGTCCTATCCGGAACTAGCAGCGCGGCGTGGGCAGGAGCTGACGCACAGATTTGAACTGCTGAAGCAAAGCTTCAGTAGTTCCATGCACAGAACAGGGCTGGGAAACGGTGCGGGGGAACAGCCTCCTGCAGCTCCCGACCCGGCTGGTGATGGGTGCTACCGTTCCCCTCAATGCACGGGTGCGACCCCGCTCAGATCACTCCCGTCTGCGACAACCGTGGATCAGGCTCCTGACCTCAATCGTCAGCTAGCGGAACGCGATGAATTGACTGGAGATGTGTCATGCCAGGTGAGGACGATGATCCACGGTGCTACTTGACAGAACTAGCATAGGAGAAAGGGGCGGGTTCCAAACCCGCCCCTGGTGCGTGAGAAGACCCGCCTCTTCCTTGTTCGACGATGATCCATCACCATGCCCCCTTCGTCGTGTTGTCGGACGAACGCGCTGTCGGTGGAGGAATGGCGATTTGCACTGCTCACGCTCGTCATTGCACTGGTAGGCTTGGCGAGGCGCATCACCGCTGCACCGCTCCTTACGAATGTTTGGCCGGATAGATCACGATCTTTCGGTTTTCACCCTCGCCTGAGCTTTCGGTATAGATCGTCTTATCATTGCGCAGAGCGAGATGGACAATGCGTCGCTCGTATGCTGCCATCGGTTCAAGCATAATCGGTCGCCCAGTCTGCCGAACCCGCTCAGCCATACGCCGGGCCAGGCTCTCTAGCGACTCTTGGCGACGTTGACGATAATTACCCACATCAACGACCAGTTGTGGCCATTTCTGTATTCGGCGACTGACGAGGAGGTTAAGCAAGAATTGCAAAGAGCGGAGGGTTTCGCCGCGTCGCCCGATTAACAACCCCATTGCCTCTTCGTCAGCACCTTCGACATGCAGCGTAATTGTTGCTTCAGGTTCGCCTTGTGGTCCGGTTGTGTGTGAAATCACCGCCGTTACGTATGCCTGAATATCCATACGTTCGAGGAGATCTTCGAGAATGCGCTGGGCAATTTCACTGACCTTTTCAATTGACGGCGTCTCTTCCTCATCTTCGACGACGGTGACGCGCACCAATGCTTCATCACCGTTTCCGCCCGGATCCAGCACCTCAATCGCCACTTCGTCACGGTCGCGGCCCAATTGGGCCAGCGCCAGCTCCACGGCTTCGGCGACGGTGCGTGCGCTGATCTCGATGCGCTTCATAGACACCTCTCGGTCACTATGACCGCCATACAGAATGTAACTTCTGACTAACGACGGCGACGTGGATTAGGATGTTGACGTACAGTGCGCTGTTCAGTACTGGCGGAATCGTTCCCTTCTACTGGCGCTTCTATGAGTGGTCGCATTACCGACCAAAAATCAACCTTCGGAGTTTCAGGCTGGAGTTCGGTTGCGTTACCGGCCTGAGATGGGGCGAGGATCAATGATGGAGTTGGCCGGTTATCGGGGGGAAGGAAGCGCAGATAGTTGGCGAGTGATCCCCACCCTGACGTAAAGTACTGTTGAATAATGCCTATCACGCTGCTGACCACCCAGTACAGCACAGCACCGGTAGGGAAGGTAAAGGCAATATAACCAAACACGAACGGCATAATCAACATTGCCTGTGTAAAGGCTTTTTGCTGGGGGTCTTGCACTCGCGGAGTTGCCATCAATTGTTGTACTAACTGCAAGACAATTGAAAGAACCGGCAAAATCAGGTAAGCAAAACCGGCAAATCCATTGGGGCCAAACGCTGGTACACCCAAATCCATACCAAAGAAAGGGGCAGCCAGGATTTGGGCCAGTCGTTCATCTTTGAGCATCTCGGCGGCAGCGGCACTCAAGTTCACACGCTGTTCAGGCACCATCAGGTGGTAGACCGCCTGATACACACCGAAGAAAATCGGTAATTGTAGTAAGAGGGGTAAACATCCCCCGACCGGATTAATTTTATGTTCGCGATACACTCGCAGAGTCTCTTCTTGCAGCCGTTGCGGGTCTTTACCGTACTTGCGCTGAATCTCTTTCAGGATCGGCTGCACCTCTTGCATGCGGCGGCTCGAACGGAGTGAGCTAAGGGTAAGCGGTAAGATGAAAAGACGAGCCGCAATCGTGAAGAGCACAATCCCCAGCGCCATATTTCCCGTCAGTGACGAGAAGAAGAGCAGTAATTGTTCAAGCAATCCAACAAATGCCGACCAGATATTCATTGTGATCCTCGTTCGTGTTGCGGATTTGAAGTATGTGAAGCCGATATTTGTGTTTCGTCAACCGGTGTCGGCAAGAGGCCAGCTTGCCGGAGCAGTGAGACAATATCGTTTTGCAACTGACTAAATGGCGCGTCGATCACCTCTGGTGTGCGCACAGTGAATACAAGATCGTAGCCTGGTGATAACGTGGGCAGAAGAAGGCGAACGGCTTCTCGGATACGGCGACGGGCGCGGTTGCGTTGCACAGCACCTCCGATCTGACGACCGACGACGAATCCGCAGCGGAGGGTTTGCCGTCGAGTTGGCGCAACGGAAAGGAGGAGCCAGCGTGATGTGAATATACGCCCTTTCCGACGCACTCGACGAAAATGTTCGGGGCGGCGCAACCGATTTGCACGTCGCATACGTGGAGTGCAAACGGGTTATCACTGACAGATGGCCTGTTGCCCATCACGTGCAGCACACCTCTGTTGCTGATAACCCGCTCCATAGTGATTTAGCGGTGCCCGCGGCGTACAGCTCGCCGCTCATCGCTGACGGTCAATTTCCAGCGCCCTTTCAGACGCCGACGACGAAGTACTTCACGCCCATCTTTGGTTGCCATACGCGCTCGGAAGCCGTGTTTGCGGCGACGCGGAATGCGCTTTGGTTGCCATGTTCGTTTCGGCATTGTATCTACTCCTCAGGTGTTGTACATTTGTACCTAAAAACTAACGCCATTATACTCATCACGATGGATTGATGTCAAACAGACCCATTCCCCTACCCCCTCTCTCGATCTGCGGGAGAGGGGGATTTCGAGGCGTACCACTCATGTACCTGGTGCTGCACGAGGCACGGATCGGAATATCCTGCCTGTCCTTGTGAAGAGGCGCAGAGATCGCGACGTGTAACCAGAGCCCCTGCCGACAATGCCGATAAACTATCAGGAAGCGCCAGGATTATTCTTCATGACCGATTTGCTCAAGTGTTCGGCGGATCACATCGCGTTGGCGTCGGTTGGTCGGACGCTCCATCTCATCTTCGTCATCTTCGTAATCGCGGCGGCGGCGATCTCGGTCACGGTCGCGGTCACGACGATGACTCGAACCGCCGAACTTCATCAGCAGGTCTTCAATCGTGGCATTTCCTTCAAATGTCTCGTCATTATCGTCTTCGCCGACAACATAGGTATCAGACGTCGGTTGTGGTTGTGCTGCACGGCGTTCCCGACGCTCGCGGCGTTCACTGCGTTCCCGACGCTCACCACGCTCACCGCGTTCACCGCGCTCACCGCGCTCACTGCGTTCACGCGCTGCCTGGACTGCGGCGGCGAAGCGCTCTATGTTACTACGACTGCTGCGTGGAGTTGGTGTTTCGGCAGATGTTTCTGTTGTCTCAGATGTAGACGTTTCCGTCGTAGGCTGCTCTTCTTCAAGCCGCATCGTCAAGCTTATGCGCTTGCTCTGCTGATCAATTCCAAGCACCTTCACAGTCACCTTATCGCCGACTTTCACCACATCTTCCACTTTGGCCACGCGATGTGGGGCGAGGGCCGAGATATGTACGAGGCCATCGCGCCCGACTCCGATATCGACGAATGCACCAAATGGGGCGATGCCACTGACCGTACCTTCGAGGATCTGACCGGGTTCGAGCTGCTGCATACGTTGGGTGCGTAATGCTCGTCGCAGGCTCAGACTGATGCGAGCGGCCTCGCCATCGATCTCCAGAATCTTGAACTGGTAGCGCTCACCGATCTTTACCGCATCTTCTGGCTTTTCGACCCGACCTTCGGCCAGCTCACTCACGTGGATCAAGCCGTCCTTCCCAACCCCAATGTCGGCAAAAGCACCGAAAGGAGCAAAACCGGTAATCACACCTTCCACCAAGTCACCGACGCGCAACGCAGCCAATTTTTCGCGGTCAATCTCTTGACGGCGTGGCTGCTGGGGTTGAGGCTGGGGCTGGCGCGCACGGCGCGCTGTTTCAGCACGCGCAGGATTGCGCATCGTCAGGCTAATACGACGTGCTTCGGGATCGATACTCTTGACCCACACCTTGACCGTATCACCAATTTGAACTACGTCTGAGGGGGTCTCGATGCGACGGTCGCTCATTTCAGAAATATGCACCAGACCGTCGCGACCAACGCCAACATCGACAAATACTCCGTAAAGTGCAATCGATGTCACTTTCCCCTCCAGCTCCATGCCAGGCTGAAGGTCCTTCAGCCGTCGTGGCTTTTGGGGTTGGTCATCACTGACCGGCGTGAAGCTGGCACCGGTCGCTTCTGCATCGGTGGCAGTGCTCTCGCTTGCCGCCGAAGAAGTAGTCGCTTCGGTAACAGCGACCTGCTCTGTCGTTTGTTCCGGAGCAGCCGTGGTGACCTCGGCTGCATCAGCCGCCGGTACACTGGCTACCGCACGAGGTGCAGCGGACAACTCATCCGCGTTCACCTCTTCGTTACGAACCTGATCCGTCATTTCCCACCTTCCTCCTCGCATACTGTTGGTTTGTTATGGCTGGTGTCAGATAAACGCAATGCCTGACACACACACCGACGAAGATCATAATTGCATCTGCTGTCGCACGGCCCGTACCAGACCGTCGTCGTGCAGATCTTCTAACCGATAGTACACCCCGCGCAGATGTTCGGCCAATCGACGAGACAGGCCGCGTTCAAAGTGCGGATGCTCGGTATCGATAACGATTGCGTGTATCTGATGGGCCGCGATCATCTCAGCGATCCGATACGCCTCTTGTTGCGGGGGCAGATCGGAGATGGAGACGTTGGCCTGACCATCGGTTAAGAGCACCATCAGTGGTACAACTTCTGCATCGCGTCGACGTGCCCGTTCGAGTAGTTCAAACGCGGTCAGCATCCCCCGCGAGAGAGGGGTTTTACCTCCGGTAGGCATTGATTGCAAGCGACGCTGTGCTAGCTCGACACTGTTTGTCAGGGGTAACAGCACACGGGCGTAATCACGCTGGAAACTGACCAGCCCAACCTGATCGCGGCGTTGATACGCATCGCGGAGCAGGGAGAGCACAGCCGCTTTCGTTGCCTGCATCCGTTCTTCGGCTGCCATACTCCAACTGGCATCGACAACGAAGCAAACCGCGTTCCGCGTGCGCCGCACACGAACTTTCTGGCGAAGATCGCTGCGTTTAATAACAATTTTTGGCCGACGACGATGTGGCATTCCTGTTGAGTGCATCAGCTCGGTGCGACGTTTCCGCTGATAGATAGCCGCTTCACGGAGGGTTGCATCCAGGGCCAGATCGGTAACTCTGGCTGCACGGCGGCTGGTAATGTAACGACCCTGCTTCCGAGTTGTGCGTGAGCGAGAACGCCGGCCTGGTGCACGGCGCTGGAGGCGGTCAGGTGTTGCCTCCAAACGACGCGGCTTGAAGACTTCACTGGCACGGTACTCTTTTCCGCCAGTCTGTTGTTCGCTAACCGGCGCTGAGGCTTCTGGTAGACCGTTGCCACCGACCGGTATAGTTGCACTACCGCCACCGTTCTCGTTCTCACCCTCATCGTTGCTGTCACCTACATTGATCAGGTCAGGGTTTTTTTTTACCTCAGTTGAAACACTGACTTCTTCAGTACGCTTCCCATACCGATCAAGAATGCTCGCCAGCCGCTGCTCGTCGAGTTTCACCTCACCAAACGGTTGGCGGCGCATACGATGCGGTAGCGCCAGCTCGGCAGCCAGGCGGATGTCTTCAGCCGTCAGTGTTTGGCGACCGCTCCAGGCTGCATGGGTACGGGCCGTTTCGAGAATCGTCAGATCGGCGCGATGCCCATCAACCCCCATTTCGATGCACAAACTGGCAACCACAGCCATATCGGTGCGATCAATGCGCACCTGGGGCAATAGCACACGGGCCTTAGCAATGCGCTGCGCCAACGCCTCTTCAGCAGCCTGCCATTGCTGGATGAACCCGACCGGATCAGCTTCATAGGCCATACGTCGCTCGATAACAGCAACTCGGTCGTTCACATCGGTCAGCCCAACAACTTCGACGGCCAGGCCAAAGCGATCAAGGAGTTGTGGTCGCAACTCACCTTCTTCGGGATTCATCGTCCCGACCAGGATAAAGCGGGCCGGATGGGAGACACTCACACCTTCACGCTCAACCGTATTGACCCCCATTGCAGCCGCGTCGAGCAAGAGGTCAACCAGGTGATCGTCGAGTAGGTTCACTTCATCCACGTAGAGTACACCGCGATTGACCTGAGCCAGGAGACCGGGTTCAAAGCGGCGTTGTCCTTCGGTGATCGCGTGTTCGAGATCGAGCGAACCGACTACCCGATCTTCTGAAGCTGAAACCGGTAGCTCAACCAGCCGAATTGGACGTACTATCGTCGGCAATGGCCCCTGCGCCAGTCGGGCCTGGCAATCAGCGCACAGTGTTGCCGGGGCATCAGGATCGCAACTGTAGGGGCAATCGACGACGACCTTAATAGACGGCAAAAGCCGTGTCAAGGCGCGGACTGCAGTTGATTTTGCTGTCCCTTTCTCGCCACGTATCAGCACGCCGCCGATTCGCGAATTGATCGCGTTCAAAATGAGGGCGCGTTTCAAACGCTCTTGACCAACAATAGCCGAGAAAGGATAAACCGGTCGTTGCGGAAAACTTGTGATATTCACGACAACAAAAATCTTCTAGCTCAGTGTGAGCCAGAAGCCATAGCAGCAATGCCGCGTACTGTTATAATGTAGCATGTCATTCATCCGACGGGCGAACCTGACCTACGGCAATGCTCACAGCGAACACGTCTGCTTGCAACGAAGCACCATAGCAATTGTGTCACAAAGCTGCCGAAAAGTCAAATGAGAGGGGCGGGTGCTCCCCCTCAACCCCCGCAAGCGGGAGGTGACGCGCTAGCCGATGGGTGCAAGCCGTTGACCGCACTTGTGGGCCGGAGGCCCGCGCACCCAGGTGACGGTTGGCTCACCGATGATGTCTGTCTGCGCATTGTAGGTAGGGGCGGGTGCTCCCCCCTCAACCCCCGCAAGCGGGGGGATGCGCTAGCTTAGGTTCCAGCCGTTGACCGTACCTGCGGGCCGGAGGCCCGCGCACCCAGGTGACGGTTGGCTCACCGATGATGTCTGTCTACGCATTGTAGGTAGGAGCGGGTGCTCCCCCTCAACCCTCCGCAAGCGGGGGGGATGCGCTGGCCGATGGGTGCAAGCCGTTGACCGCACCTGCGGGCCGGAGGCCCGCGCACCCAGGTGATGGTTGGCTCACCGATGATGTCCGTCTGCGCATTGTAGGTAGGGGCGGGTGCTCCCCCTCAACCCTCCGCAAGCGGGGGGGATGCGCTGGCCGATGGGTGCAAGCCGTTGACCGCACCTGTGGGCCGGAGGCCCGCGCACCCAGGTGACGGTTGGCTCACCGATTATGTCTGTCTGCGCATTGTAGGTAGGGGCGGGTGCTCCCCCTCAACCCCCGCAAGCGGGAGGTGACGCGCTAGCCGATGGGTGCAAGCCGTTCACCGCACCTGCGGGCCGGCGGCCCGCGCATCCAGGTGACGGTGTGGGTTGGGAGTCATCATCAGCGGGTGTGCAATGTTCGTCGGTGTCGCTCCGTCGTTAAACCGTTCAGTTATCGAATGTACCAGCGGCTGACAACTCTGAAACGTCCTGGCATCCAACACGTCGCGAGAGCATTGCTCAGCGGTATGCTATAATATAGCGATCCAATCTGGCAGCTCACCGGATTGGGCGGGAGAAAGAAGCGTTTTCGGCCTGGATAGTGCCAGGTCGCCATCGAAATCATCATTCATGGAGTGTCGCCGTGGGCTTCAACCCCTTTAATACAATTTTTGGTGCCTTTAGCCGTGATCTGGGCATTGATCTCGGTACGGCCAACACCCTGGTTCATGTGCGTGGCAAAGGTATCGTTATCAGTGAACCATCGGTCGTTGCGATTGATACTCGCACAAAAAAGGTGCACGCGGTTGGGGCCGAAGCCAAAGCTATGGTGGGTAAGACACCGGCCAATATTGTTGCAGTGCGACCACTGAAAGATGGGGTTATCGCCGATTTTGATGTGGTTGAGCAGATGCTGGCCTACTTTATCAAAAAGGCTCATGCCTATGCCGCAATACCTCTGGTCGATCCACGACCGCGGGTCGTGGTTGGTGTGCCGTCGGGTGTCACAGAGGTAGAAAAGCGCGCAGCACGTGAAGCCGCGTTGAATGCGAAAGCGCGTGAGGCCTATGTGGTCGAGGAGCCAATGGCGGCGGCTATCGGCGCTGGTCTGCCGGTGGAGGAGCCGATAGGTTCGATGATCGTTGACATCGGTGGTGGTACGACAGAGATTGCCGTCATTGCCCTGGGTGGAATTGTCATAAATCATTCGATCCGAATCGCCGGTGATGAAATTGACGAAGCGATTATTCAGTTTGCGCGTCGGGAATACAACTTGCTGATTGGTGAGCGGATGGCCGAGAAAGCGAAGATTGCCGCCGGTTCGGCTTACCCCCTCGATGAAGAGATCAAAGTTGTGTTGCGGGGCCGCGATCTTCTCACCGGCTTACCAAAGGCGATAGAAGTTAGCTCGGTTGAACTCCGTGAGGGTATTGCCGGACCGGTGAATGCAATTGTTGCCGAAGTGCGAGCGGCGCTTGAAGAGACACCACCTGAACTGGTTGCCGACATCATGGAACACGGCATTATGCTGGCCGGTGGTGGTTCGTTACTGCACGGCCTTGACAAGCGGATCGCCGCTGAGACTCGTATGCCGGTGCATATTGCCCAAGACCCGCTGTCGTGTGTGGCGCGTGGCGCCGGTAAAATGGTTGAACACTTTGATAACGGTGTCTACCAGGATATTTTGATGCGTGCCCAGTCTTCTCGTCGGGTGCGGAGATAGCTCATGCGCGATTTTCTCGATGAACGACCGTTACAATTACGTCGTGAGCCGGCCAGTGATCGAGGGTACTGGCGCGTGATTGCGCTGGCACTGGTGTTATTGCTGGTAAGTGTGCTGATGTTAGTGCTAGATCGGCAAGGCATTATTACGCCAGCCCACCTCCGGCTTCGTGAGGTATTTCAACCACTAGCTTCCTGGTTGACGGAACGACGGGCCAATCTTGTGTCGTGGTGGTCAACGCCGCGTGATGTGGCAGCGATGCAGGCGAGAATTGCCGAACTGGAAGCCGAAAACGCTCGTCTGGCTGCTGAAGTACTGCGGCTCGAACAGGTTCAGGTTGAGAATAGTTTCTTACGCCAGCAACTTGCGATTACTCGTTCGTATCCGTGGACAATTCTCGGTGCTGAAGTGATGGTGCTCGCACCTGATGCGGCTCGTCGTGTATTGACCATCGCACGCGGGGCCGAGGATGGAGTGCGAGTGGGGATGGCAGTGATAGGTCAGCAGCCAGGTGGGCCACCAGCGTTGATTGGCGTTGTCGAGGCAGTGGGGCCGCGTACCGCTGATGTGCTAATGATTACCGATATTAGCAGTCAGCTCAGCGTGCGCTTGTTGCAAGCCGACTCGGCGCCACTTGGATTGATGCAGGGGCAGTGGCAGCGTGGTTCACGTTTGCGCGTTGAGCTGATTGATCGCAGTCTGGCGATGCGCGTAGGTGACCACGTCGTAACGGCTGGAATCAGTGGAGCGCTCGATTTGCCGCTCGATCTGGCAGCAATGCCGAAAGCGGTACCGATTGGTGTGATCGAAGCGGTACGACAGGAAGGACAACGCCAGATTGGTGAGATCCGACCATTTGTTGATCCGGATCGGGTACGTTACGTGTGGGTAATAATCAGTCAAGACGGATAGAAGAACGGCTGGCACGCGAGTCGGGGCTAGTTCTCATTCTGCTGCTCCTTGCTCTGATCCAGGTGACCCTGCTTACTGCTCCCACCGGTTTTTGTATTCCTCTCCTGCTGGTCCTGGCGATTGGACGAGCACTGGTCGGGGCAGGAACAGCGGAACCGGTTCGGGGATTAATGCGCGGTTTGTGGTGGGCCTTTTACAGCGGGATTGCGTTGGATTTGCTAGGGTCAATGCCGTTTGGCAGTCATGCCATTGCTCATCTGGTGGCTGTGTTGGTTGTTGGCCTGGCTGCCCGCCGATTTGCAGTTGAACGCCCGCTGGTGTCGTTATTGGCGGTCGCATGTGGTACCCTGATTTACGAGGCTGTCCTCTGGCTTACGGTACTACCGTCTGGTAGTGACTGGCAGGCGTATGTGCGGGTGGTGATGTTGCCTTCGCTCCTTCTAGCCCTGATACCAACGCTACCTACCGTCGCTCTGCTCTACCGTCTGTTGCGGACGGTGTAAGGTAATGATCCTTCTGCTCAGCGTTGCTATTGCAATACTACCTGAGTTCAGAAAGGCTGAAGAACGGCCATGACTCGACTCATCGCATTGCGAGCAATTCTGTTGCTGGTGGTGATTGTGTTGGTGGCACGGCTGGCACAATTACAACTGATTACAACGGATGCGCAGCGGTTTGGTCCCAACATCGACGTCACGACAAGGCGCTATTTGACGAACCAGCCGCGTCGGGGTGAAATCCTCGATGCTCGTGGTCGCATCCTGGCCGAAAGTGTTCCGATCTATAACTTGGCCGTTGTGCCCGGGCAGCTTCCCTCAGCCACCACTGCACCCGAACAGCGTGCGTTGATCCTGGCTCGCCTGGCACAGATTGCCGATCTGCCGGCGACACTTATTATTGATCCGGCCAGTGCTGTTGAAACGATGCCTGATTTACGGGTCGATGTGATGGCGTTGACCGGCACGCCTTTGCCTGCCACAACTGATAGTATAACGATCACGATTGCCCCGGCCGATAGTATTCGTGCGCTCACACTGAGCCAGACGTATCGAGAGGTGGTAACACTGGTCAATCCGATTGAACAGCTTCTAGCGCAGGCAAATGTACGGAGTTACCAACCGGTCATTATCAAAGAAGATATTGCGCCAGAACTTGTTTTGGCGTTGCGCGAGAATACTAATTATCTCCCCGGTGCGCGAGTGGTAGAGGGGTTTCGTCGCCGTTATCCGCTGAGTAGCGAGATACCTTCACTTTCCCACCTGTTGGGGTATGTCGGACGGATCAATGCCTGCGAGCTGACGGCGGTGAACCCGGCCAGTTCATGGTTACGAGCGTTAACTGATGTCACGGCGAATGCGCCCGTGTGTGGCTTGATGACGAAGGAGATTGAACCAACCAGTATCGGCTTGCCACCGTATTTGCCGAGTGATCTAATCGGTAAAGACGGTCTAGAGGCAGCTTACGAGAAGGTGCTGCGTGGTCAGATGGGGATCGACTCGCTGCTGGTTGATGCGCTGCAACGTCCGGTGAGTGGTGTAACCACGCTGCGACCGGTTGCGAATGGTCACAATCTGATCCTGACCATTGACGCACAATTCCAGGCCGAGGTTGAGCGCATCCTACAGCGCTGGATTCGTGTCGGTGAAGAGCGACGATTAGCTGCGAAAGAAGCGCACAAGCGGGCCTATGCGCCGATTGTGGCCGGGGTTGCCGTGGCGCTTGACCCGCGTGATGGCCGTATCCTGGCGATGGTGAGCATCCCCGACTACGACAATAATATCTGGGTTGATCCAAAGCGGATCGCTGAATTACAGGCATTGCTCGCGCCACCGAGCGTCGAAGCGCAACGCGAGTTGCAGCGGCTGGCGCCTTTTACCAATCGTGCGATCTCTGGACAGTATCCACCAGGTTCGACAATCAAACAATTTGTTGGTGCAGTGGCGTTACAACAGGGCGTGATCACGGCTGATACAAAACTGCGTGACCCTGGTTTGTTGCGTCTGATCGAACGCAGCGGTGCAGAATTCATTTTGCCCAACTCGGTACGCAACCGTGACAATGGCCTGATCGATGTTCGCGATGCGCTGCGATTGTCGTCAAACGTCTTCTTTGCCAGTGTTGCCGGTGGCAACGACCAGGCGGTCAATCTTGATCAGCGTGCGCTCCGTATCGCTGGACTAGGGATCGATCAGCTTGTAGAAGGGTTGTCGTGGTTCAATTTTGGTCGTGCGACAGGGGTTGATCTGGTTGGGGAAGCCAACGGTCGGGTACCGACGCGCGCCTGGAAGGCTCAGGTCCTACGTGAAGTATGGACTACTGGCGATACCTACAATACGGCCATCGGTCAAGGTTATCTGGAAGTAACACCGCTTCAACTGGCAGTTGCTGCTGGAGCAATTGCGACCGATGGTACCCTGTATCGTCCACACGTGGTTGATCGGATCGTTGATGAGAATGGTCAGGTTGTTCAGCAGATACCTGCCGAGCCAATCGGACGAATCCCGGTCGAACAACGTCATCTGGCAACAATCCGCGAAGGGTTATTCGCCTCGATTACCAATGGCTTGGGTGTCGCAGCCCGTGAAGTCTGTTCGGGGTTGCGGATTGCCGGTAAAACCGGTACTGCAGAGTTTGGCCCGATCTTGACAACTGCTGATGGTCGGCTGGTGCGGCAAAGCCATGCCTGGTTTGTCGGGTTTGCTCCGTACGAGCGCCCGGAGATTGTGGTTGCAGTGCTGGTAGAGGGAGTGGGTGACCTGAACGATGGTTCATCGACCATTGCCGTCCCGGCAGTGACGCAGATCATGCAAGCATATTTTGGAGTTACCCCACCGACCAATCCGCCATCTATTTGTCCGGTATTGCCGTAAGATCGGCTGATCTTCCACATGCCGCTGACGTAAAGGGCGCTGGTGCAGAGTCCCGCGAACTTGTGATGAGATAGAGATGACGTGAAGCCCTGTGCGCTCAACCAGATGAACATGAAACGGTGTCAGGATCGTGAAGCGACCTGATTATCTAGTACCGAACTCCAGATCGGTCAGTACAACCAGTGCATCGAAATCATCAAGGAGATCAGGAGTATAGGTGGCCACTACCGTGCGTGCAATAGATCGTTCAGTCTGATTCGCTTGACGTAGCAGACGGGTAATATCAGCGATGTCTTGGGCTCGACCTGCCTGTAATTTCATCAAGATCAGAAATTGTCGCGGTAATACCGGAAAGCCGGCGAGATCATACTCCAGATGTGATAGAGCTTCGTTGAGCCAGGGTTCTTTCAATGCCAGGACATCGATGCTATAACCCGTATCATCTGGCGCATGTGCGGTAAATCTACCAATGAGCAGCGGATTACCAATCCGGTAGCCGGCGATGGTGAAGGCAAGCCGTGCAGCCTGTTCTTCGTGAGCCTGGATAACAATATCGATGTCTTGGGTCAAACGCTCTGGAGCATAGGCGCGCAGTGCCATTGCGCCAACCAGCGCCCAGTGGATATTTTCCAGTATTCGCCACAAGTCTGGCAATTGTTGCACGGTGGTTCTCCGGTTTAAGAATTCGTCCGCTGAGCCGGTACCTCTGGCCGCACGACGTAGTGCTATACGAATGTATGGATTTTTTGGTTGTAGCGTCTGCACGACGTACCCCACTCTTTTGGAAATGGTACTCTTGCGATGAAGCAGGCAGGTGCTATTCACATCTGGTTATCGAGAACTACCAATATCTTAGCACATACCTGCTACTGGGCGCGCGGACCTATGGCCCGCGTTGGGTGGTCATTTGAGAAAGGACACTGCAACAGGTGGGTTAGGAACTAGCCCCTACAAGACAGTGAACTGACCGCACAGGTGGTTGTCGGTGAGCAGCGATAGGTGGTTTGGCACTCGCCCCTATCCAGCTCGTGGTAAAGAGAGAGTAAAAGTACTACCTTTGCCAGGGCCAGCGCTGGCAGCGCGGATGTCACCGCCCATTGCCCAGGCCAGATGGCGAGCGATGGTCAGCCCGATACCACTTCCACCGCTGGTACGAGCGCGCGAGGGGTCGGCCCGGTAGAAACGTTCAAAGATGAAGGGGAGATGTTCGGCGGCGATACCAATACCAGTGTCTTCGACGATGACCTGCACTTCGTCGTTGGTATGGACTGAACGAATAGTAATGCAACCGCCTTCGGGAGTATAGCGTACTGCATTACCGAGAAGATTGAGCAAAATCTGGGCTACACGGTCGGGGTCGGCGTGAACCAGCAGGGGGTGTTCGTGAGACGCAAATTGCATCTGTAAACAGCCATCGAGCACCTGAGGCTGGATTTGCGCGACGACACGGTGGATGACGTCGTTGATATCGAAGGTCGTGAAGTGGAGTGAGATCTGACCGGCTTCCACCCGCGAGAGGGTCTGAAGATCATCGACGAGACGCCGTAGGCGGCGCACTTCTTGCTTCATATCGAGAAAGGTGTCAGCGGTGTTGGGCAGTACGCCATCGATCAAACCCTCCAGGTAGCCTTCAATTCCGGCGAGTGGTGTGCGCAGTTCGTGGGCTACATTGCCGATCATGGTGATGCGGCGCTGCTCGATCTGTTCCAGCGCCTCGGCCATCTGGTTGAAGCTCTCAGCAACGGCGCGTAACTCATCACTTGCCGGTACCTCAACGCGCTCGTCGTAGCGTCCGGCGGCAATGCGTTGACTACTGCCAGCGATATTGCGAAGTGAGCGTAAGATGATCTGAACCAGCAGGAGACTGGTGGTTAGACCGGCAATGGTGGCTGCCAGCGCAGCTACAGCCAGTGCCTGAATGACGGTGGTGCGTACAGGTGTTACCTGTGCAGTTGGGATGGTTTGTTCGATCAGGAGGTTGGCAGTGAAGCTGAGTGTCACGACGCCAACGATGACCACCAGCATTTGCGCACCGATGATTTGCCAGCGAAGTTGTCGCCAAAAGCGCATAGTTCACCGTGTGTTACTGTCTGTTCGCAGCACGTGGCTGAAACATACTCCTGCTAAGGAAACACGGACCGAAAGCTCGTCTGGTCATGACCAGTCCGGCACTCGCTTCTATCGTGTGATGCGTAAGAGTGGAGCGGACAGTTATGCGCCGGAGCAGTTGCATTAAAGTGGTGGATCGACAAATCGGTAGCCGACACCACGAACAGTACGAATGACATTTGCGCCGGTCATTGTTTCAATCTTGCGTCGCAGTTGACTAATGTATACGTCAACTACGCGATCGGTGCCGTAGAAATCGGCGCCCCACACCTTATCGATCAGGTCTTCACGGCTGAGCACGCGATTGTGGTTACGAGCCAGGACCAGCAACAGATCGAATTCCGTGGGAGTCAAGTCGAGGAGCTGACCGGCGGCGCGTGCTTCACGTGCATCGGGATCGATGTCGAGGTGGGCAAAACGCATCAGTGAACTTTTGGTCGTTTTACCCCGTTGCCGACGTAAAATGGCTTCTACCCGTGCAACCAGTTCGCGCGGGCTGAACGGTTTGGTAAGGTAATCATCGGCACCAACGCGCAGTCCCGCCACTCGATCCATCTCTTCACTGCGGGCCGTCAACATCAGGATAAACACGTCTGAGTGTGCGCGCAGCCGGGCCGTGATCTCCATACCGTCCATACCGGGCAGCATGAGGTCAAGGACAATCAGATCGGGTTGATGATCGAGTGCCATCTGTAAGCCTTCCGGGCCGGTAGTGGCACACAAGACGCGATAACCGGCGTGTTCGAGATAGGCTTTCGCGACATTCCGAATACTGGCTTCGTCATCGATTACCAGGATCGTCGGTTGATTTGTGAGTGCGTCTTGCATAAGGACGATAGCGTTTAATCTCTCTTGCCCCGCTGAAGCGGGGAAACTGCTTTAGCGCGAAGCACTTTCTCCTTTTTCCCAATCTGCGCGATCACTCAGATACGGGCGCCGCTGAGGACAACGCCGAGCAGATTCGCTTTGACCTTTTCGAGTTTTTGGCGTGCCTCGCGGACCCGATCACGGCGTGAGCGACCGGCCTGAATAACGAGCAATACCCCGTCGACACGAGTTGCCAACACAAGCGCATCGGTAAAGGGTTGAACGGGTGGCGTGTCGAAGATCACAATATCGGCGATCTGGCGCAGACGGTTGAGTAATCCTTCCATGCGACGAGAACCAAGCAGGTCGGCGGGGCGGGGAGGGAGCGGTCCACTCGGGAGCAGGCTTAGCCCTGGCACCTCGGTTGGTTGAATCGCCAGTGGCGCCTCTTGATCGAGAATTGCGCTGGTAAGACCTTGTTCGTTTGAGAGGCCGAAGATGGTATGGAGCGTCGGCTGGCGCAGATCACAATCGACCAAGAGAACACGCTGTTCGGCCTGGGCCATGGTGACCGCAAGGTTTGCTGCGGTCAGGCTCTTGTCGGGTGTTTGTTCAGCGGAAGTCAGTAAAAGGGTGTGAATAGGTTTATCAAGGCTTGAAAACAGGATATTGGTGCGCAGAGTACGATACGCTTCCGCAGCGGCAGAAGCCGGTTCGCGCAGGGTAATCAGTACCTGCTCAGGCGACGAGGTCACTATCATGTACTCCTACCTTTAACATCAACCGGCGGCGCGAGTAGCAACTGGCTACCGCTCAGTTAAGGGAATGGCACCTAACGTTGGCAAACCGACAAAGCGTTCAACATCTTCAGACGTTTTCAAGGTATCGTCAAGATATTCGAGCACAAAAGCCAGGACAAGACCGACGATCAGGCCCAGAATCGCACCGGCCAGCATATTGATGCGCGTATTGGGACGAATTTCAACCAGGCGGGCCGGCTGAATCCGGGTCACGTTGATCCGGGCCGTACCTTCGAGAGTGGCGTTAATCCGATTCACTTCGGCGACTATGCGTTCACCCACTGCATCGGCTAGCGCCTGCGACTGGTCGAGTCGCGGCAAATCGACCTCGATCACAATCTTTTGCTCATCAGGGCGCGGCTGAATGTTAACGTCTTCCATCAATCGCTCGCCGCTTATATCAAGGCCGATCTGTTGGCTGATCTGATCGAGCACGCTCGGTTGCATCACCAGCTCGCGGTAGCTATTCATCGAGTTGCGTAACACGATATTGAGGCCGTTGTCGGCCTGGTTTGCCAGTACGAGGTAGACTGCCTGCGTACGAAACGTTTGCGGCAGCAGTTTGCTGATCACGTATGCGCCAGCAACGGCTGCAATGGCGGTGAGGATAATAACCCACCAGCGTTTAACCAGGATCCTTACATAGTCGCGGATTTCCATAAACCCTCCTCGCCTGTTGGGCGTAATCTGGCGGCAAGGACTGCCAGTGCGAAGCCGACAATCAAACCAAGTGCCGCACGAAGTGTAGCGTCAAAGAGCAGAGCACGGAATGACGTAGTTGGATGGGCTGCGCCAACTCCATCGAGCACAACGACATGCAACTGGCCGTCGGTTCTCCCCCAGAATGATAAACCATGGGTTTGCAACACCGTGATAGCAGCTTCGACCAGGGCCTGGGCTGCTGCGGGTGATGAAGCCTCGCCAGAAAGATCGACAGCGCGGTGAAGTGGATTCATCCGTAAACCCTGTTGAATCTCAGGCAGAGAAAGGGTAATTCCGCGCTCGGCCAGAAGTGGTACAACCTGCGCCGCGAAGCTGGCACTGCTGATAACTTGCGGCATGTCGTCGATAATGAATTCGGTAATTTGCCAGCTTTCTATCGAGTCAGCGGTCACGGCTGATGAATAGGTGACTAACAACCTTGCCGAGGCCTGGTAGCGCAGGGGTCGTTGGCTATCAAGCCAGAGACTCAGACCACCGGCAATCAGGGCCGGCAAGAGAATGATAAGCCAGAAGCGACGGCTAATGCGAATAAACGTTGTCAATCCCATAATTCTTCCTGCTGTCATTACTCGCCAACATCTTACTACACTTTACCCGGTTAGATGATACCAAAAGTAGACATAATGTGTCACGATGTGTTGCTACGCTGGCAAGAATTGTTGGCCGAGCAGACTCTGTTCAAACTCAAAGAGGCGACCTTCGCGGTGAGCGGTTAAAGCGTCATCGACGAAGGAGCGGAATGCCTTGAGGAAACGTGCGCGGCTAAAGCGTTCGGCGTGGCGACGGAGTGTAAGCGGATCGATCTGATCGGTACGCGAGAGGGCGACGGCAGCGGCCAGGGCGGCAGCAGTCGGCTGATAGAAGAAGCGTCCGGTCACGCCATCGATCAGCGTTTCGAGTGCGCCACCGGCAGCGTAAGCGATGACCGGTCGGCCCACTGCCAGCACTTCGAGCGGGGTGATACCGAAATCTTCTTCGCCGGGAAAGATGAAGGCACGGCAGCGAGCAAACAGATCGAGGCGCGTAGCTTCATCAACCCAGCCCAAAAATTCGATATTGGGGCCGGCCAGACGTTCAAGACGGGCGCGGTCGCGACCATCACCGAAGATTTTTAAGGGGAGACGGAGATGGTTAAACGCCTCAATCGCCAGTTCCAATCGCTTGTACGGGATCAGACGGCCACCGGCCAGATAAAACTCTTCGGGTGGTTGCGGTTCGTAGGGTGGCAGATCGACCGGTGGCGGAATCACTACTGATGGTCGCCGGTAATAACGGGCGATCCGTCCGGCAACTTCGTGGGAATTCGCGACAAAGAGATCGACTCGATTCGCACTGACGGTATCCCAGATCCGCAGGTAGTTGAGGATGAACGGTAAGAGCTTGGCTTGGATCCCGTTGATCTGCTCACGGGCTACGTAGTCGTCGGTGCGCCAGGCAAAACGCATCGGCGTATGACAATAGCAGATGTGAAGTGCTCGGGGACGCGGAATGACACCCTTGGCAAAAGCGCTCGAACTACTGATAATCAGATCGTAGCCGCTCAGGTCGAATCGCTCGAAAGCGGTGGGGTAGAGCGCGACATAACGCCGAAACTGAGAACGCCACGCTGGCAGGTGTTGCATAAATGAGGTGCGAATATCCCAGTTCTGGTATGGAGCCGGCATTGAAGTGGGATCGAAGATCGACGTGTACACCGGTGCAGCCGGAAAAAGTTCGTGCAGCGCCTCGAGCACCCGCTCAGCACCGCCGTACTGATTAAGATAATCGTGAACGAGAGCGACCCGCATGGTCAGATACCTATCCTACCCGGCCAACTGCCGTTGCCGGATAGGATAGCACAACTTGATACCGACAATGATCGGTCAGGGAGTGGGTGGTAAACTAAACTGACGGCGGAGGGCGAGACTGATGATCGTCATCAACCCCATCGCACCGGTGCAGGCCAGATAGGCAGTGGCGAGGTCAAAAGCATCGGCGATGCTGGCCATAACGGCCACTGCAATTAACGTCCCGATACTAATGGAAATGTTAATCACACTTTGCGCTACACCCCGATCGCCAGCGGCTACCTCTTCAAGTACCAATGCACGCAGCGTACCACCGACGACGATTCCCAGGCCGCTACCCATAATCAATGTCGCCAGCACGAAGAGCCAAAAGGGTGCTGCTGGCAGGCCGAGAAGACCGGTTCCGATCGTTAGTTGACTATAACCACTCAGCATCGCCAGCCGACCACCGATTCGCGGGAGCAAACGACCGGCAATGATGGAGGTGATCGAGGCCAGAAAGACCAGAGGTAACAGGAAGAAACCAGCCTGACTGATCGGTACACCGAAATTGACCGCTACCGAAGTAATGAAAATGATGCTTCCCATGGCAATCCCAGAACCGGCGGCCAGGATATAGACAATCTGTAATTGGCGATTCGTGAAGAGTCGTGGTGGTAACAGCGGGTTTGCGGTACGTTGCTCACGCCACGCTAAGAGTGGTGTCAGCAGCGCCACCAGTAGAAAGAGCCATGGCCAGATGGTGATGCCGAGTAAGCGATCAAGCAGTTGATTGATACCTAACGTTGTACTAACCAGGATTAGCACCAGCAGCAGCAATCCTTGCCAGTCAAAGACCGTATCGGGAGCCGTTTGATGAGCGGTTGTGCGTGGTAACGCACGCCAGCCGAGGAAGATCACCATTGCCGCAACCGGCAAGTTCAGCAGGAAAATCCACTGCCAGTCGGCGACGGCCAGGATCAGCGAAGCCAGAACCGGCCCAACCAGGAACGCCATACCTGAAGTGGCCCCGATCAGACCCAATGCCCTAGCCCGTTCGGCAGATGGGAGGACATCGCCGATCACCGCACTGGCAGTAGGAGTAATACCGCCTGCGCAGATACCTTGAAGCGCTCTTCCGACCAGAACCATCAACAGGTCGTGGGAAAGGGCAATGACCAGCGAGCCGATGGCAAAGCCAAACACATTCAACAGATAGATACTCCGTCGTCCGTAGCGGTCACTCAGACTGGCCATCAACGTTGTGCTGCTCAGCGAGCAGAGGGTGAAGATGATATTCACCAGCACAACCTGGGTGTTATCAATCGCAAAGGCAGCCCGCAATGCCGGAATGATAGGACCGATGATTGCCGAGTCGAGTGCCGACATGAAGACACCGACAAACAGGACGGTCATAATCGCACGACGGGTATCGGTTTCAGGCACGGCCACCGAAGCCATGAGACCTCCTTAGTACAGATGTGTCGATTATGCTGCTCTCCAGGATCAGATAATATGCAAGCGGGTCTGCCGACCGTGCAGCCACTCAATTTTTCCACCAGCCAAGACGGCATCTTCTTCCAGAGCAATACAGACTGGTTGATCATTCCATTCTGGTACAATGACAACGTTATTCAGCTCAATCGCATAAACCGTGTCATCGTAGAGGGGGTAGTCGCCGACGCCGGGCACGCCTTCCTGCATGTCCCATAACCCGATCATAGGGCCAGCCGCATGACCGTGATAGCCGAGCGGATGTGAGTAAATCGACGGTTGTAATCCAGCTTGAAGTGCTTGTTCACGAGCCATAGCAAGCACCTGATTACCGGTGTGTCCAACCTGCATTTCAGCCAGCAACAGGTCCTGCACCTGATTGGCACTGGCTAATGCTGAGACTAGTCCATCCGGTGGGGACGTTTCACCACGAGCTAATGCGTAGGCGTGCTGCTGTTGATCGGTACACAGGCCAAGATGACAAAAACCGACATCGCAATGAAGCAAGTCGCCGGGTAAGATACGGTTGCGTGTGGGAGGTTCGGCAAACGGCATCCCTCGCGCCTGAATGCTCACTGTCGGCTGGAACCAGGCCCGCAAGCTGGCTTCGTGCATTGTCTGACGCAGCCACCAGACAACATCGTCGGTTGTGGTAACGCCGGGCGTGATGACGGTGCGGGAAAAAGCGGTCGCGATCAGGCGATGTCCGAGCGCTACCAATTCAGGGTAGACTGCTAGTTCAGCCGGAATCCGTCGTTCAAGCCAGCCAATGACCAGCGACTCGGCGTGCACACAACGTTCGGCGTAGGTAGGGCCAAGCGCTATCAGCAAGCGTTCGTATTCGGCACGCGATAGACCGTCGGCGAATGCAAACGTTGGCGAGACGTTGATCCCAATGCGCTGTGGATTGTACTCACCGACAATGCGTGTCAGACAGGCATCTTGCGCTTCATGATCGGGATTCCAGACCTGGGTGTAGAGATCGCCATAGCCATACCGGTCGAGGGTAAGTCGGTCAACGGTACCGTCAGCCCTGCGGGCAAAGATCAGGATAGTACGTCGCCGGGCATTCATTGCCGGTGCGGGGAGCAGAGTCATGATGACCGGGTCTTCATTGTATTCGCGGGCGACCACGATCCAGAAGTCTATTCCGCTCCGCGCCATGATTTCAGGTAATAGCGTAGTGAGACGTTCGGCAAGCCATTCGTTTTGTAGTTCGGCCTGAGCGCGCAGTGAGGATACAACTGGGCTGATTGTCATATGAATCAAAATCTGGATATGTCAGAAAATAACCTGTGAGTATTATAACGCATGTGATGACAAAGCGGTATTGATTGCTTGCGAGAGGGTATTCATGGTAAATGGTTTGGCCAGAAAAGAGACCTTGCCGATGGCACGTAAATGGGCCGGCACTTCTTGCTGTGAAAATCCACTGGTGAGGATAATGCGTAGGGTTGAGAACTGTTTAAGTAAGGTATCAGCCAATTCATCACCGGTCATTCCGGGCATCGTGAGATCGATCAGGGCCAACATTATGCGCTCGCCATGCTCACGCATGATGGCGAGGGCTTCATCGCTGCTGCCGGCATCATACACGGTAAAGCCGAGACGGTGCAGCATCCGCTGCGCAACATGACGCACGGCTGGTTCATCATCTACCACTAATACCGTGCTATTGACGCCAACGTTTGTACTTGTTGTCTGAACTGGCGCCGACTGCGATGGAGGCGACATCTTTTCTTGGGTAGGCGATGAAGTTACAAGCGGCCAGTAGACGGTGAATGTCGTGCCCTGACCGGGAGCAGTGACAAGCTCGAGGGCGCCGCGATGAGCGCGCACAATACCGTTCACGGTTGCCAGACCAAGCCCTCGTCCGGTAAATTTCGTGCTAAAAAAGGGGTCAAAAATCCGTGCTTTTGTCGTTTCATCCATACCTTGGCCGGTATCCTGTACAGTCAGGGCTGCATACTGACCGGGTGGCTGATCGGCACCGATCTGCATGCTGCTTAACTCATGAGCACACAGTTCGCGCAGGCCGGTAGTTATCGTCACTACCCCTGAACCATTAATCGCTTCAGCGGCGTTGATGACAAGGTTCATCAGTACCTGACGTACCTGAGCAATATTTGCCTCGATTGGTAAAGGTGTGTTTGCCGGAACGAACACAAGTTCGATGCGATGTGGGATCATACTCCGCAGGAGGTGTTCCGTCTCTTCAACCGTTTGTTTCAGGTCGATACGCTGCATCTCGGGCTGGTGGCGACCGGTGTACGTCAGGAGATGGTTGGTCAGTTCAGTTGCCCGCAGTGCGGCCTGTTCAATTTGCACCAGCAGGTTGTACATGGGATGGTCGGCAGTAGTTTCACTGAGGGCCAGCGAGACATTGCCCAGGACACTGACCAACAGGTTGTTGAAGTCGTGGGCGATGCCACCGGCCATAGCTCCCAAACTCTCAAGACGTTGGGCTTCCCGCAACTGTTGTTCAATCCGTTGTCGTTCTAATTTGAGCTGACGTCGTTCGGTAACATCAAGCGCAACACCGGCCACCCCGTAGATATTGCCGGCGTGGTCGAAGAGAGGGAACTTAATCGTGGTAAATGCCGTTAGGCCATCCCCTGTCCAGCGATCATCGTCACGCTGAATCGAACGCCGATGTTCAATGACTTCCCGATCAAAAGCCCGGTAATACTCGGCAAGTGCTGGCGGGAACAGGTCTTCGTCAACCTTCCCGATCATATCTTGTGGACGGTAGCCTGCAAAACGGGCCAGCCGTTCATTTACGATCAAGTAGCGTCTGGTCACATCTTTCACAAAGATCAGAGCCGGTATCTGATCGATGATGTCTTGTAACAGTCGGCGCCCGGCTTCGGCTTCTGCTTCGGCAGCACGTTGTGCCGAGAGGTCTTCGATCATGCGCACCAGGAACGTAATTTGACCATTCTCGTTGCGCATTGCAACACAGGTCATCCGTCCATAAACAATATGACCATCTTTATGCAGGTAACGCTTCTCGATGGTGTAGCTATCACGAGTGCCGTTTAGCAGCTCTTGCCACAATACCTGGTCACGTTCACGATCATCGGGGTGGGTACGGTGCAATATCTGCTTGCCAATCAGCTCCTCGCGTTCAAAACCGAGGATAGCGCTTATTGCCCGATTACAATCGAGAATCCGACCACTCTCATCGATAGTGACGATGCCAAAACGGATCTGGTCAAACAGAGCAGCAAAGCGTTGCTCGCGTTCGCGTAATGTAGCTGCCAGACGTTGCTCTTCTTCGTGCATGCTCACCCAATCGGTAACGTCGCGATTGAGTTCGCCGATCAACACCAGGCGTTGCAGTGCATCGTAAATTGGGAAATAGGTCGTCTCTGACCAGAACTGTTGATCAATGACTCGCCCTGCAATGTTGGCTTCAGCAGTGTTGTAGAGCGTCGGTGGCATGGTCGTCACCTGACCACGACGTGCTGACTCAAAAGCGGCCACAAAGCCCTGTTTTTGGGCTACCGGATCGTTAAAGATGTTGTACCGTCCTACGACTTCATCAATCGGGGTTGCGACCAGTTGTGCATTCGCCTGATTCATTGCCACCGCCAACCCATCAGGCGCAAAGAGTACCATGGGTAACGGTAATTGATGAAAAAGGGCATCGAACGGGATAGGATGTGTGGCCAAACTTACGGCGACTTGTGCCCGCAAGATGGAGAGTTGTTGACGTAGGATGGCATTTTCGCGTTCGAGTGATCGCAATCGCTCGTGTATATCCATTGAGAGCCTCCTTGAGCATTGCGCTGATCGTTTACACCGTAAGTTGACCCCCAGCAGGAACAACGACCGTATTTCAGCCTGATGTTGAGCTGGCCCCCTCACCTTTTCCTAGCCCCCGACCTCTCTAAGGCAAGGACGAGGGCGTGGAGCTTGTCTGGCCCTGCACTGCGCACTTCTTCCTGATGAAGAGAACCGCAAGGCAGCGGAAGAGCCAGTAGTCTCTGGAAAGTGTTTTTCGGACACACTGCTAACGACCGCTGAACTGCGGCGGACGCTTTTCAATAAAGGCTTGCATCCCCTCTTTCTGGTCGGCACTGGCGAAGAGCAGGTAGAAGTTGCGTAACTCGATAGCCAATCCTTCACGGACCGTCGTCTCGGCAGCGGTACGCACCGCTTCTTTCGCCAACTGAACGGCCAGTGGTGATTTGGCAGCGATAGTTTGAGCAATACGGCGTGCCTCATCGAGCAGGCTTTCCGGCGGACAGACGCGATTCACCAGGCCATGCGCCAGCGCTTCCTGGGCGCTGATGGTTGTACCGGTCAAGATCATTTCCATCGCCCGGTATGGGCCAAGGGCACGGGTCAGGCGTTGGGTGCCGCCGGCACCGGGGATGATGCCTAGATTGATTTCCGGCTGACCAAATTGAGCCGTTTCACTGGCCAGGATGATGTCGCACATCATTGCCAGTTCGCATCCACCACCGAGGGCATAGCCGTTCACTGCTGCAATGACCGGTTTGCGGACTGCGGCAATGCGCGCCCAGCGGGCAATCATACCGCTGGTCAGCATATCAATGGGGGTGGCATTAGCCATCGCTTTAATATCGGCTCCGGCAGCAAAGGCACGTCCGGCGCCGGTGATAATGATGACGCGAATGTTCTCATCAGCATCACAGGCTTCTAAATGGCGAATGAGATCGTCGATCAGAGCCGGACTAAGGGCATTGAGCGCTTGCGGACGGTTGAGCGTGAGTATGGCAATCGGGCCTTCAATTGAGTTGATAACGAGGGGTTCTTCGTTCACACCAGTTCTCCTTTGCTTGACATAGTTTTTAGCTGTTGACAATCTGAACGACCTACGGATAGTGTTGGTGGGTCATCTACCGACACGAATGCCGCAACGGTGGCACGTTTGTGAAGCAATAGCTCTGGCAACGATTGTACCATGCCTGTTGCAGGAAGTAACCGCTTTATGGTACATTGAAGCCATGAAGAGCTGGGTTTCTCGCGCCGCCAGAAGGAGACGCGCCTTGACCCCAATTGAAGACCCTAGCTTGCCTGGTCGTATTACACCGGCAATTGAAGATTACCTAAAAGCGATCTATCTGCTACAACAGCAAGTAGGAGCTGTCACTACCACGATGCTTGGTGAGCAGCGCGGTTCGCGTCCGGCATCGGTGACCGGTATGATTAAAAAGCTGGCCGAGATGAATCTGGTGCAGCATACACCGTATCAGGGTGTGGTCTTGACGCCTGCCGGTGAGCGGATTGCGCTGGAGGTTATTCGTCATCATCGTTTGCTCGAACTCTATCTGGTGGAAGCGCTTGGCTACAGTTGGGATGAGGTGCATGAAGAGGCTGAACGGCTCGAACATCATATCAGCGAGAAGCTTGAGGCACGTATTGCCGAGCGATTAGGCTTTCCCGATTTTGACCCGCACGGTGATCCAATTCCAGGAACAGATGGAGTGTTGCCAACCACTCGTGCCATCAGGCTAGCCGATTTACCTCTTCATCAGGCAGCGCGCATTGTCCGGGTGCGCGATCAGGCTGCCGAACGGTTACGGTACCTAGCCGACTTAGGCCTGATTCCGGGTGCGCGGGTCGTGGTGACGGCCAGTGCGCCTTTTGATGGGCCGCTAACAGTGCAGGTTGGTGATACCGGTCCAATCCCGCTTGATCGCCGGTTGGCGCGCACCATCGAGGTAGAGGCCGAAGGTGATGGTGGTGGGTAAGGTCTTCTCGTTGTCTTGATTCCTGGACGATGTTTCATTTGGCATACGGCAATCTCTTGGCGTGACGCACGAGGATCGGTGCGATCCACTGAGTCGTCCCAACGGATACAGAGGCGAGACATTCAGGCGACACGCCGGGGCACGCAGATGACGATGGTTCTTGCGCCGACGTATCAGTATGCCGTCAGCGCAGATAGTTGGTGAAAAGACCCTTATGCTTTTGGCTGATGAAAACCGAGCTGGCGGCTACAGGCCAATGCTGCTTCGCGCACCCGTGGCCCCAGCTCTTCAGCACGGGTACGGTTGAGACGAGTTGACGGCCCGGACAGACTGATTGCACCAACCACTTGTCCGCGGCGGTCGAAGATTGGTGCAGCCACGCAGCAGACACCCTCTTCACGCTCTTCGTCGTCGAGTGCAAAACCACGTTCACGGGCTGTCATAAGCTCGGCTCGCAAATGATCCGGATTTGTGATCGTCTTCTTCGTCCAGCGCTCAAACCGACCCTGGGCCAGATACTGTTCAATTTCGGGGATCGGCAGCGCCGACAAAATCGCTTTTCCGCCGCCAGTGCAGTAGAGTGGCGCGCGCTGCCCAACTTCGGTAAACATGCGAACCATGTGTGGGCTGGGAATCTGTTCTTGGTAGACGGCTGCATCACCTTGCCGAATGATCAGGTTGCTCGTCTCACCCGTTTCGGCAGTAAGTTTCATCAGCTCGGCACGTGCGATCCGAACGAGATCGAAACGCTTACTGCGGGCAGCCTGGGCAGCAATTTCCAGGAGACGTGGCCCAGGGCCGTAGCGGCGTGTTGTTGGTTCTTGCGTAACATAGCCGCGTGCGGCTAAACTGGCGAGGAGCCGATGAACGGTCGCAATTGGCAGATCGAGCTGTTCACTTAGCTCAGAGACACTCAGATCGTCATCGGCCAGGGCTAACGCTTCTAACACATCGAAGGCGCGGTCAATTGACTGGATCATACGTTTTCCGTTATCCAAAATAGTTTTCCATGGTAGTGTAATAGAAAGTGTGGTTTTTTGCCAGTCATTGGCAAGTTAGGATGAGGCAGCCTGACGATGATGAACACTTCTTCTGATACCGAACTGGTCGATGGCCTTGGTTCAACTGCTACCCGCAAAGCACGTCTCCAAAGTGTTCCTCTCCCTGGGCCACACAATGCGCTCTGGTACTTTCCACAACTGGCCGGAGGCTATCTACGCATTGTACGGAATGCAGCGTTGATCCAACTGGCCCGCTATACACCGTCGCTTTCCCTGAAAAATGTAATCTACCGCTGGCTTGGGGTCAATGTGGCGCCGCACGCCAGTGTTGGGTTGATGGTGATGTTTGACATCTTCTTTCCAGAGGATATTACGTTGGGGGAAAATTGTGTGATTGGGTATAATACGACTATTCTGTGTCACGAAGTGACGCGCCGAGAATGGAAGCGGGGACCGGTGGTGATTGGCCCTGATGTTACGATTGGGGCTAACTGTACCATTTTGCCGGGTGTGGTGATCGGGGCCGGTGCAACGGTGTCGGCAATGAGTCTGGTCAATCGGGATGTGCCACCAGGGGCGTTCGTTGGCGGGGTACCTATTCGTCGTCTGGATCGCTAATGTGTGATCCGCTGTTCCTCGCTTTCTCCATCGAGGATGGTGTGAGGATCCGCTGCGTTTCTCTGCGTAGTCGGTTATTGTCAGTGAGGTTGTTATGGGTCAGGTTCGTCGCTGGATCGACGGAATATATGCGTTTATTACCGGCCACGCCGTGATCTTTTGGGCCTGTATGGTGATAAATATGATTGGCGTTGTCTGGGGTGGGATCGTCTGGTACGGGCCAATGCTGGTCTCTTCGCCACCCTGGGCCTGGATATTCATTCCCGACTGCCCGGCGGCTGCCCTCTATGCTACTATCGCCTTTGTTCTGCTCCGTTATCAACGGCCGGTACCGTGGTTTACCGCATTCGCCGCGTTCGCTTGCATGAAGTATGGCTTATGGACACTGGCCTTCTGGACGCGCCACTGGCTCGGTGCGGGTACGGTTGAGCCGCTTGAGGTGATGTTGTTTGTTTCGCATATCGGTCTGACGTGCGAGGGGGTCTTACTGGCAACCCGAATTGGGCCGCTCGGTATGACAGCGCGAGCACTGGTAGCTGCGTTTTTCAGCCTGTCGATCCTGGTTGACTACGGGCTTGGCTTCCATCCACCATTGACCTGGGTCGTGACACCGACGTTCGCATTGTGGACAGCGGTGATTTTAACGAGTGTTTTGGGGTTTTGGCTGACCCGGCCATCAGTAGTAGTGGCGCAGCGTGCCGAGGCGTTGGGGGTACAAGGGTCGCGTGAGTGAGGGGCGGGTGAATCTACCGCAGTGAGTGGCGATGGTTTCACCTATGCATGACCGAATGCAGCCAGAGGTCCGTACTTTTGGGAAACTGAAGTTTTCAGACCCATGCTGAAGGTGATTCGTTGCCTGATCGTTGTGCTCTCGCCTGTAACCACGCTCGTAATTCGTAACGGCGCAGTTTTCCTGCTGCGGTTCGCGGTAGTTCGTCTACAAAAACGATGGTACGCGGTACTTTATAACTGGCTAACTGAGTACGACAGTAGGCGATGAGATCATCGGTCGTGATCGGCTGTCGGCATACCACGGCTGCCACCGGACGTTGACCCCATTCTGGGTCGGGCAAACCAACCACACCGGCTTCGCTCACCGCCGGATGACTAAGGAGAACTGCTTCAATCTCGGCGGGGTAGACATTTTCACCGCCAGTAATGATCAGGTCGCTACGCCGGTCCACTACGTAGAGATACCCTTCGCTGTCGAGATAGCCTAGATCGCCGGTATGAAACCACTCATCAGGGCGGCGCAGCGGCGAGCCAAGATAGCCCGGCGAAATGGTTGGGCCGCGGAGACAGATTTCACCAATCTCGCCGGGTGCTGCTATTTGACCAGATGGTGTGATAATCCGCAATTCAACCGGTAAAAGCGGTTTCCCTGCCGAACCGAGCCGCTGCAGCGCCTCATGCGGTGCGAGGGTCGCGGCTTGTGAGGCTGCTTCGCTCATCCCGTAGGTCTGGGTGACCGGAATACCCCGTTCGGCGCACTGCTTGAGGAGGGTCTGTGGTATCGGGCCGCCACCGAGCAAGACGCAACGCAGATGAGGCGGGAAAGGCGCCTGGTCGATAGCGAGTAAACGTTGTAGCATCACCGCAACGAGTGAGACAATCGTGATCCGCTGTTCGCTCAGCTCACGACGTACCAATGCCGGATCGAAGCGCTCGTGGAGCACGACCGGCATCCCATATATGGCGCCGCGCAGCAGAATGCTCAGCCCGCCAACGTGAAAGAGCGGAAGAACTGCTAGCCAGCGATCATCGTCGTGCAGACCGAGGTTGATGAGCGAACCAATCGCGTTCCACCAGTGATTACCGGCGGTCAAGATGGCTCCTTTTGGCCGACCGGTTGTACCTGAAGTGTAGATAATGGTATGGGGCGCATCGAGGTCAACCGGCGGCGCCGACAGTGGCGGAGTCGTGGTCGATGTTGTTAGTTCTTCCAACGTAACGATTGGGCAGTTGCCTGCGGCATCACGGGCCAGCGTTAGCAGATCGTGATCAACGATCATCAGAGCCGGAGTACTATCTCGGAGCTGAAACGCCAGTTCGGCTGCGGTTAATCGCGTATTGAGTGGAACCAGCGTGATGCGGGCACGGGGCACAGCGTGGACAACAGCCGCAAATGCGGGTCGGTTCCGTGCCAACAAAGCCACTCGTGCGCCGGGCGACACGATCTGTTGCAAGTGAGCAGCCACCATTCCGGCCCACCGGTCGAGTTCGGCAAAGGTAAGGATCATACCGGCGCCGATAAGCGCCGGCCGATGGGGATGGCGCGCTGCTTGTTGAGCCAGCCAGTCTGGAATCTGCATCAGCCGAACAACAATCCAATCGCGAAGAGGACACCAAACAACAGATGCAAGCGACCGGCGCCGACCAGGGCCTTGTTAAGTGCCCGTCCACGTTCACGGTTAACGAAGTCGATCAGGTTCAGCGCCATCGGTGCTGTCAACCAGGCCAGCAGGGTGAAGGGCGAAGCGCCACCCCACATCCAGGCAAGTGGTAGTAAGACAAAGGCACCAATCACTAGGGCTGCAAACTCACTGCGGGCAAAGCGTTCACCAAAGATAACCGCCAGTGTCCGTTTGCCCGCCTTCCGGTCGGTAGGGGCATCACGCAGATTATTCACCACCAGAATCGCCGTGACCAGCATTGCAATCGGCAGTGCGGCCCATACTGCGACCCAGCGGAACTGACCGGTGTGGGCATAATCGGTACCGATCACCGCGACTAGCCCGAAGAAAACAAAAGTGAACAGATCACCCAAGCCGTGGTAGCCGAGCGGAAACGGGCCGGCGGTGTAGAGCAATCCGGCTGCAATCGAAAGCAAACCGATAACCAGGATCGGCCAGCCGGCTACCACGATCAAGTAGATACCGCACAACGCGGCCAGTGCAAAAGAGGCCAACGCCGCATTCAGGACAGTACGAGCGGGAAGCAACCCACTCTGAGTGACCCGTGTTGGCCCCAGGCGCTCACTTGTATCGGCTCCTTTCCTGGCGTCAAAATAGTCATTCGCCAGATTGGTACCGATTTGAATAAAGAGCGCGCCGAACAGGGCGGCCAGCATCACCAGCGGCTGAAAGGCATCAGCGCTATAGGCCAGCGCCGAACCAACCAGCACCGGTACAACGGCGGCCGGTAGCGTTGCCGGACGGCTGGCCATCAACCAGATTTTGAACGGAGACGACGGCGGCGCCTCACTCGCTTTGGTTGTCATACCGTGATTGTCCTGTTACCACTACGGATAGCGGCGGAACCGACGGAAATTAGGTTTGCGCTTTTCAAGGAAAGCCTGCTTACCCTCTTGCGCTTCTTCAGTCAGGTAGTAAAGCAGAGTAGCATCACCGGCCAACTGCTGCAAACCGGCATGGCCGTCGGCAGCAGCATTAATACTCGCCTTGAGCAGACGAATCGCCAGCGGACTCTTTTCCAGAATCTCACGCGCCCACTGCACACCCTCGTCTTCTAGTCGTTCAAGCGGAACTACTGCGTTTACCAGTCCCATCTCAAGGGCCTGCTGCGCATTGTACTGCCGACACAGGTACCAGATTTCGCGCGCCTTCTTATCACCAACGATGCGTGCGAGCAGATTAGAGCCATAGCCACCGTCGAAACTCCCCACTTTTGGCCCGGTCTGACCAAAGATCGCGTTGTCGGCAGCAATGGTCAGATCGCAAACGACGTGTAGGACGTGCCCACCCCCGATGGCGTAGCCAGCGACCAGCGCGATCACCGGCTTGGGAATAATCCGAATCAGACGCTGAAGATCAAGGACGTTCAAGCGTGGGATTTGATCCTTACCAACGTAGCCACCGATCCCGCGCACGCTCTGATCGCCGCCAGAGCAGAAGGCTTTATCACCAGCGCCGGTAAACAAGATCACACCGATCCGTTCATCATCACGAGCGTGAGAGAATGCGTCAATCAGCTCATTGATCGTTTCTGGACGAAACGCATTCCGCTTTTCAGGGCGGTTGATCGTAATTTTTGCGATCCCTTCACCAGCCGCATCGTGTTCATAAATGATGTCGGTATAGTCACGAACTTTCACCCACTCAATTGGCATAGTCGTCCTCGCTTTAGTTATCTATCGCTTCTTATTTATAATGTACCACAATTGCTTGCCTCGCTCTATCGCACCAATCAGGGTGTGGCAGGGCACAGCAGCCAGTGCTCTCACGATGCTCATTACAACGTGATATTGTATAATTATTAGGTGCGTTATCCATCGACAAATCCAATGACGTGACAATGATCCCTCCCGACCTGCACCAGGCCCTGCAACGACTGCACGACGGAACCGATACCCCTGCCGATCTTGAGGTGGTGCGGGCTGCATTGCAGACGCGCCTGATTACGCTGGCGCCCGCCACCCGCACGGTGACGGTCGGCGGTAACACCGAGGGCACAGTCATCGTGACCGGCGACGGGAACACCGTGCAGGTGTTGCACGGCGCCGCCGCTGAAAAATTGCGTCAGATCGAGATCGATGATCTGACCGCACGCTACCTGCGCGCCGTTGCCGACGACTGGCAGTACCTGACCATCACCACCCGCGGCGAAGATCGCCGCCTGCCGCTGGAAGGGGTCTTTTTCATGCTCCAGGCTCGCCCGCGCCCCCAACCGCGACCAACCGACCCGCCATCGCCGGATATCGAACCGACGGAGCAGCGGCTGGCGGATGCGGGACACCCCGATCCGCTCGATGCATCCCGCGCTCCCGATCAGGAGCATGACCGGCGTTCAGGTGACCCCAAAGCCGCCGGGCTACCCCCACCCGTACCGTTGGAGACGGTGCTGCAAACCGACGAGCACCTGGCGATTCTGGGTGAACCGGGTGCCGGGAAGTCAACCGCGCTGCAATTCATCGGTCTGTGTTACGCCCGCGCTGCTACGAGTCAGGCGGTTGAACAGTTGA
>Ga0308400_1000038_pt1 | contig 52808 bp, 35 predicted proteins | sample HotsprSampOS1265_FD_203451 | JGI IMG/M metagenome (GOLD analysis project Ga0308400, IMG submission 203451) | Hot spring phototrophic mat microbial communities from Octopus Spring, Yellowstone National Park, Wyoming, United States - 20060914_OS12-65 ...
CCGCCACATAGACCGTTCCATCGGGCGCTACTTCCACGTCCCTCGGCCTGTTGAACCGCCCGTCGCTGATGTCCGGCGCTCCCCACACACCGAGGAACGCACCGGTGGCGCTGAAGCGCTGGATGCGACGGTTGTCACGATCCGCCACGTAGACCGTGCCGCCGGATGCCACCGCCACGCCAGACGGTTTGTTGAACTGCCCATCGCTGCTGCCAAACGCTCCCCATACGCCGAGGAAGGTTCCGGTGGCGCTGAAGCGCTGGATGCGGTTATTCCACGCATCCGCCACGTAAACCGTGCCGTCGGACGTCACGGCCACGTCGTCAGGACTCTCGAATTGCCCGTTGCTGCTGCCACGTGATCCCCACGCACCGAGAAAGGTTCCGCCGGCGTTGAAGCGCTGGATGCGGTGGTTGCCGCTATCCGCCACGTAGACCGCGCCATCGGACGCCACCGCCACGCCAGACGGAGAAGAGAACTCCCCATTGCCACTGCCCGACACTCCCCATGTACCGAGGAAGGTTCCGTCGGCACTGAAACGCTGGATGCGGTGGTTGCCCGTATCCGCCACGTAGACCGTGCCGTCCGGCGCTACCGCCACGCCGCCAGGAGAACTGAACTGCCCGTCATTGTAGCCCTGCTGCCCCCACCTACCGAGGAAGGTTCCGTCGGCGCTGAAGCGCTGGATGCGATGGTTGCCCGTATCCGCCACGTAGACCGTGCCGTCCGGTGCCACCGCCACGCCGTGAGGATTGTAGAACTGCCCGTCACCATAGCCGTACACTCCCCACCCACCGAGGAACTCGCCGGTGGCGCTGAAGCGATGGATGCGGTGGCTGTCGCTGTCTGCCACGTAGATGGCGCCGTCGGGCGCCACTGCTACATCGGAAGGTTTGTTGAATTGCCCTACCGTTGCCTGCGCACCGATAGCAAACTGGAAGACGCGGTACGGCTGCGTCTGCTGTGTCGTGACACCGCCAGCAGGTGCGGCGGCAGCGATACTCTCACTAACGATCGATCTTTCGGTGGTGACCGAGTTCCCCAATCCTACGCCGATGACCGCTATGATGATGGTGAGGGTGATCACGAAACGATACCTCGACTGCACTGCGATCCTCCGTTGAATTCTGAACTGATGCGAGTCGAACGGGAAATGTAATCCACACGTTTCAATTTGCTATTACCAACTATCTTGCGCCGATTCTTCATCGGTTCTCTATATAGAGACGTGCCAGCAGAGTAAATTTGGCAGTGGGTAAAACATGTCTAACAACCGCAATCGACGTGGGCTTAAACATACTCCGCATTCATAGCTCCCCTTCAACGCTCGTTATAAGGAGAAGCGGTGAAATTCCAGGCGAGAATGAGTTCAATTGATTATTTAAATGCCCTATAGTACATCCGGTATGTTATCAGGACCGGATTACCTGAATGTATCGGTTTGGAGACTATAGCCGTTTCTGTATTTATCAAGGCGGGGAGATCACCCCTCGTTAATACACTGGCGTGGTGTGCGGCACCCCTCACCCCTTGGGTTTCAAGCGTTTTCAGCGCTTGTGCAGGAGATTGGCCCCACACATCTTCCCCCTAGCCCCCGTCCGCTCCCTCACGGGGGGAAGGTACCCTGCCGGTTGGTATAGGTGATGATGTTCACCCGCCGAGGCGTGAGCGCGAGGCGCAGCAGCGCTTCGCCTCGTCAGCGCGAGCGATCATTTCCAACTGTTCACGTCAGGATGCGGGGCAGCGTTTTTCGGCTTGACAGAGATGGATGGCTGGAATACGTGAACCAACTATGCTGGTAACGAAAAATCCGTTACTGGCAAGATTTTTGCGTGCTATACCGGTGATTCGGCTATGCTTTCAAATTCGATCTCTACTTTGCTATTCTCATTGATTGCTGTTTAAAATATTTTATGGTGTATCTTTCGAGTTGCTTCTGATCCGAATTCATGATTAAATAAAAATACATTACATTTAGACAATACTGACTGAGCACCTATTCATAACATGTTTATCATGAAACATTACACTTCCACCAGATGCAGAAACGATCATCGATAGTACGTGTAACTGGCGGGCTGTGACAGCATTCCTGCCGGGGGTTATTGTGTAGTGCGGGTCGAGGTAAATCAATGAATATGTCTGAGCTGCCTCTGGAAGAGCTTATCCGCTTGTGTGAGAGCGAGAGAGCAGATTTCCGCCAGTCATACGAACAACAATCACCGGCATGTATGACCCTGTTCCGACGGGCTTTTGCTGGTGATCAAGCAGCCTGGTTGTACATCTTTACACTGTTCGGGCGGATGCAGTACCTCTGGATTCGACAATCTTTTGATGCAGCGTTTTCTAAGGGTGTCCATGTTGATATTGAAGAAGACGACATCCAGGGGATCCTCCACGATGCACTCATCGCTCTTCGTAGAGCCAGTCAGCGTAACCCGGACCTTACTGCAACTAATGATCTGGCTAAGCTCTTTCAATACTGGAAAAAGTGCATTCAGACGGCAGTCTTAACGGTGCTCCGAACGAAGAGACGGCAGAGATTGACCGATAGATTAACACAATCCGTACCTAACAATAATAATTATGATCTTGAATTCAAGGTAGCGCTCTGGCAGCGCATCCTGACTCTCTTATCGGAAGAGGAGCTTGTCATTCTGAGACTTGATCTACAGGGGTATAAACCACAAGATATTGTTCATAAATTTCCACAGCGATTTCCGAACGTACAGCGCATTTATCAGATCAAGCAAAATTATCTTCGCCGCTTGCAACAAGATTACATCATTCGTGATCTTTTTGGGTTACAACCGCTGACAAGAAAGCATTAGCGAGATTCTGAAAATGAACCTCTTGTCTGGATGTGCGAGTTTCCAGGGCCACGTTCTAAGGATTGAGGAGGCGTGCTGCTTCCCGTTCTGATGGTGGGCTGCGCTACGCTTTCGTTGGCTCGCTGGCGTTCCTTTCGCCACATCAGTAGGAGTGGTTTCCACTCGCTCAAGAGGGGTGCTGATAGACGTGCGCAGGTTTCACCGATGCCACCACAGGATGCGGGCCAGAGGACCAAAGGATTCTCGACGTTTTCAGTGCTTGTACTGCAGAACGAGCCTCGCTTTCTGCCTCTACCCTTGTGGAGGAGCATGGGCAAATGGCGACATTGCGCAGCCTGCTCACGCTGCTCGTCGCCCTGCCTCGCCTAAAAGGACAGGGTCATGGGGAAATGGTAGTGAGTTGAAAGCCTCGCCTCACTCCTCCCACACCACTGCTAGATAGGGAAAGAATGTCGAACGCGCTTCCGTGCCCTTAACCCCTTTTGCACCACTGCTCTGGATAAGACAGTGGAGTTCGGAGCATCAGACAAAGATGTGGGAAATACTTTGTATGGGTAGCTGTTTCTTCTGTGACTGCCAAAAACCAGTGTGTTCTACCGTCTCTTATGATGTAGATTACAGGCTCCTGAATCGGGTCGAGACTGTTCCTCCTGAAGTGAAAGGGAGATAGTCATGGAAACATACCGCTATTTCACCAGCCGCGTTGCCATCATCGTGATGGTACTCGCTATTCTAATGTCTTTTCATTCGCCCGTACATAGTACATCACCAAAAATACCACCAATGCCGGTATCCGATCTATCCGACGAGCCACCTGTGCCTCTACCTCGTGGTTGTGGTGGTGTCACACCGCCAGGGGGATCAATAGCGACGTGCTGTCTCAATGGCCGAGTCTATGTTGACGGTGAAGCGGTTGCCGGTGCAGACGTTATTATCACCAGTCCACGAGGAGATCGCTTTTCTACAGTGACTCGTATTATAAGTGTGGCGAGTGGTTCGCCCTATTACGAACTTAATTTGAACAGTGCACCCTTGAACATTCAGCCTGGTGAAACTATCACGATCACCGTGCGTTTTGGGCAGCGTGAACGCACACTGACGTACACCACGCAACCGGGAAGTCAACAGGTTGACATCGTGCTACCGCGTCGTCATAGCAGCGATTATGTCAGCATTCAATCATTTCCGCTGAGAGACGAGCCAGGTCGGTTTGATGGCGCCAGTGGGATCGCAGTTAGTGCGAATGGTACGATTTTTGTCGTTGAGCAAGAGGGTCATCAGGTTCAAGTCTTCGACCGTACGGAAACTCCTGTTCGCCAATGGGGCAGGTATGGTCGTACTGAGGGACAATTTAACCGACCGGCCCGTGTTGTCATCGATCCGACCCAGAATGTTTACATCCTCGATGTCGGGAATCGACGCATTCAGAAGTTTGATCAGCAGGGAAATCGGGTTTCTCTCTGGTCATTATGCCCGAACGTTGAGCAATGCCCGCTTGCCAACGATATGGCGATGACTCCCGACGGTGATATTGCTGTCGTTTATGATCGAGGTGTCTCTTTCTTTTCGACTGCCGGAACATTACGACGACAGTGGCAGTGGCCGACTAGTCTCAATCTCAATGGCAGCGGGATTGCAGTTGATCGCAACAACAACGTCTATATCACCGGAGGCTTTGATAAGATTTACAAATTTGCCCTCAACGGTTCCTTGATCGGAGTAATTTCAACGTCACTGAGCCACATCCAGAATATTGCTGTTGATGGCGACAACAAACTCTGGGTGACCGATCCAACCATCGGTGTCGCACGTCTGTCGGCAAGCGGTACCCTTGAACGTCAGTGGTCTGTTGCAGGGGCAGTCTTTACCGATCTGACAGTGGCTGCGGATGGCAGGCTTTACCTCACAAGTTTCGATAACAAGGTGACGATAGTAGACCCAACCACGAACCAGATTCGCTCGTGGGGAGCAGCGAGTCGCTATCGCGACATCGTGGGGATGGTCGTCGTTTCCGCGACAGGCGTCCTGATAGCGAACCGCGATCCGGCTCTGGTTGCCCGGCTAGATAACCAGCAGATTACCCATTTGCAGCTTGACCCACCACCGCAAAAGATTATCGACATGACGCGAGGTCTGGATGGATGGATTTACATCCTCGATCAGTTGAGTCTCACGTCAGGGAGGGTGTATCAATTAGACGCCAATGGTGCGCAACGTTCTTCATTTGCTTTCACTAACGTTACTGCCGGTGCTATTGCAGTCGCGGCAAACGGCACAATCTTCCTGACCGATAAGCAAGATGGGAAGGTGGTCTCATTCTTGTCAAACGGTCAACGTCAGAGTGAATGGAGGGATGATCGGATCTTTCTGCCGGTGGATCTGGCGATTGATGCCAATGGCTATGTTTACGTTGCCGATGCCGGTCTCAATAACTTTAGCCGGATTCACAAATTCACGGCTAACGGGAATCATGCCGGTACGCTGGCGATCACGTTCGATCCCCTGACCGATGATGTGTTACATGTCTTCGAGAGCAATGTGTATGTGTATAACGCGAGTGCACTGCACATTCGTCCAGACACCTTAGCGAATAGTCCGGCGACTACGATTGATCTCGATGGACCGGTTAGTGGATGGGACATTGCGACGAATGGCAACATTTACACTTTCAGCCCGAATACGAAACAGGTGCTCATCTTCCAACCGATGCGCTACACCCAACCGATAGCAACCATTACGCATGTGAATTTGTCTAGTCTGGAGGGTAGCGACACACTGATAGTTCGGGGTATGGCGCAAGACAGTGATGAGAGTGACAGCATTGTCGAGTGGCGCTGGACTTCCAACCTGGATGGTCCTATCGGTAACCAACCGGTACTGGAGATCCCGGCGAACCGTCTACAGTCGGGGATGCACAGGATCAGCCTGTCAGTGCGCGATAATGAAAATGAACAGGCAACGTCTGAAAGCATCTCGGTGTTTGTAGTTCCCCAGCCGCAATCGCTACCAGCATGGACGATACTGCTGTACCTCAATGCAGATGACCGTGAAGGTGGTCAAAACATCTTGGCCTCCTACAATCGGGCATTGGAAGAGTTGCGATCGCTCGCATCTCGTAATCCGACGATTCGTGTTGCTGCACTTGTCGATGGGCCAGGCGCGAATGACACGTATCGCGTGCTCATACCGGGTCAAACAGAGCATTTTGCCGAGCAGCAGATGGATGATCCGGTCACACTCAGAAGTTTCCTGCGTTGGGGGCAAAGTCAATTTCCAGCCCGACACTATTATCTGGCGATTGCCGATCATGGACAAGGTGTGAAGGGTATTTCCTGGGATTCGACCAGTGATTACCTTGATGATGGAGTGAGTAATGAAAGTGCTTTTTTGACTGTCAAAGAGCTTGGCGAGGTACTTAACACGGAAGATATTTTGCCCATTGACGTCATTCACCTCGATGCCTGTTCGATGGGTCTCCTGGAGGTTGCCTACGAGCTTCGCCCCCGCAGTGAGGTTCCGCCCCGTTCCCGGTTCTTGATCAGCTCGCAATACCTGGGATGGTCATTCTTTGCCTATGAAGATTACTTTGCCAACATCAGTGCCAACACTACACCTGAGATGGTAGCACGAACGGTAGTCGAGAAGTACGCCGATCGTGCAAGTTCTTTCGGATACCCATTTACCATTACCGCTCTTGATCTAGGGCGCGTTCCTACCGTTGCGCAAGCAGTGAGCAGGTTGGCGCGCGAGCTGGCAGCATACGCGAACAATAGTGTTGCACAACAAAATCACCTCAATGATATTCGCAACCGTAGTGCTCATATCGAGAGTAATGGCGATCGTATCAACGATCCTGAAGATGCATACCTTGATTTGCTAAGCTGGGTACGAATCATCCGCAATGAAATCCAGGATCAGGCGATCCGGCAACGAGCGACTGAACTGATCGATGAATTGACCGGTACCCAGTCGTTTATCCTTCCCAATGGTCACCGTGCTAGAAGTGGTTTTCTCCCTAGCGAGTCTGGTGCTCCCTACGTAGATATGACGGACGTTAACGGGATTTCGATTTTCTATCCGTATCAAAAAGGTGATGTATTCAACAGGTACACTCAACATCGTCTCTTTCAGTTTACGAGAAATACCGCCTGGAATGAATTCTTGACCGCCGGTATCGTCCCTCTCAATCCAGGATCGGAACCGGATGAGAGGTTGGGACCGCTATCAATGCTGCCTGTTTTCTATAACGTCTATGTGCCGGCAGTTATCCGATAGCAGATTTTCTGGACACTATTTCTCGTCATTTCCATCACGTCCGAACATGATCTGTCCGGCAGTGGTCATGGGGTATGAAAGGGCCGGGGCGGGTGCCAAACCCGCCCGCCGACTGTGTTCGGTAGCGCTGTATCACTTCTCGGAAGACCAATCAATAACCACGTACACATCGTCGTCGATGATTTCAACCGGGTACGTTGCGATGCGCAACCCAACCGGCGGCACAATACTCTTCCCACTACGTACATCGTAAGTCCACCCGTGCCACGGACAGGTCACGGTGTGTTCAATAAGTACGCCTGCAGAAAGAGGACCGCCTTCGTGGCGACAACTGTCGCTAAAGGCGTAAATGGTTCCCTGCACGTTAGCCAAACCGATCGGGAGGCCGTCAATATCGACGTAGCGCATAGAACCAGGCGGTAATTCACTGCGATGACAGACTTTGAAGCGTTCCATCTTCTCAACTCATTTTGGCTCGATCACCACCAATGCTCATCTGATCGGGTGAGGAGGAAGTTCCTATCCCCAACCGTGTGAGTGAGGTATAGTTTATCGCAAGTGGGCATATCTTGGATGGGTTGGTTCTTGCGTTATCAGACGTGATAAAACCGTTCATCGCCTAAGGCTGAGTAGATTGTTGGGAGTGCATTGGGAACTTGATCTTCCCCATGTTTCTATCTCTTTTTTTCACTTCTCATTGCAGGGGCGGTATAATACGCTATAATAGTCATTATAAGTCTACATCTTTATTGGTTGCCACAATTCGAGGTGTCCTATGCCGCCGCTTGCGATTAATCAGCGCCAGCTTGAAACGCTCAGTCAATTGCTCATTGCCGGCGGTCACCACGAAGTGGCCGATCTGCTCCAGGCATCGCTAGATCGCCTGATCTCCTTCTGGCCTGCGCAAGCCGGAGCATTACTTTACGTCTCTCCGTATGGTGAAACGACGAAGGTGATCCGTGGCAAACTTGATGTCGATACATTGCTGTTGATTGAACAGGCGCGTGACGGGTTTACCCGCCGTGAAGATAGTGGTGAACCGATTGTCGGTTCTTATTCGATTGACGAGAGCCGCGATCTGATAGAGTTGCCCCTCCAGAGTGGTGGCCAGGGGGTTGGCCTGCTCCACCTGGTGGTCAGTCGAAACGACCAGCAAGCTGGCGGTCAGCCACCACTCGATGAAGAGCTACTAGTATTGCTGGTACGCGCAATTGGCGGTGAAGCCGATAAGCTGGCAATGCTGCGCCGTGCCGAGCGTGATTTACGTGAACTTCACCTGCTGTACGAGATCGGTCAATCGCTGGCGAGCAATCTTGATTTGACCAGCCTGCTCAACGACATCAAACTGCGGGTGCCTAAAGTAGTTGGCGCGGAACGTTGTTCGATTTTTATCCTCGATGAAGAGAAGAACGAGTTAGTGCTCGAAATCCCCGGCGAACAGCGCCAGTTCCGCATGCCAGCAGATCGTGGCATTGCCGGTTGGGTGGTGACGCATGGTATTGGGCAGATTGTGAATGATGTCGAACACGATCCTCGTTGGTACGATGCGATCAGCCGTGAAGCCGATTTTGTGACCCGCTCGATCGTCTGTGTGCCAATGCGGGTGAAGGATCGGGTTATCGGCGCGATGCAGTTGCTGAACAAAGTAGATGGACAACCGTTTACCGAGCAAGATATGCAACTGCTCACCACGTTGGCTGTGCAAGCTGCGATTGCGATTGAGAATGCTCGTCTCTATCAGCGTTTGAAGGAAGAGCGCGATAAACTGTTGCAAAAAGAGGCTGAAGTTCGGCACGCAATTGCCCGTGATTTGCACGATGGCCCAACCCAGAGCATTGCCGCAATTGCGATGAATATCGAGTTTATTAAGCGTCTCTTCAAGGCAATGCCTGAACGAGTACCTGCTGAGCTGGATACATTGGCGGAGCTGGTTCAGAAGACGACCCACGATATTCGCAACTTACTCTTCGAGTTGCGTCCGCTTGGTCTCGAAACACAGGGGTTATTGGTGACCCTCCAGCAGTATGTTGAGCGCTGGCGCGATCCTTCAGGGAACGATATTAAGCTGCGGCTTGAAGCACCAGCTCAGGTGCCACGTTTACCACCCGAAATTGAAGCAGCGGCCTTCATTATCTTACAAGAGGCCATCAATAACGCTCGTAAACACGCAAAAACCGATAGTATCACGATCTATCTATACGTTGAAGAAGATTACTTCGTCGCCAGTGTACGTGATCGAGGGCAAGGCTTTAATGTTGCGGCGGTTGAGAGTGGCTATACAAACCGGGGTTCTCTTGGTTTGCTGAATATGAAAGAGCGGGCGCGCCTGATCGGGGCCGATCTCCGTATTCGCAGCGAGATAGGTCAGGGAACAACGGTTGAATTGCGCATTCCCCTGTCTCAATCTCGTTGAGAGCTGATGAAAGAGCGGGCCCGCCTGATCGGCGCCGATCTTCGTATTCGTAGTGAGATAGGTCAGGGGACGACGGTTGAATTGCGCATTCCTCCGTCTCAATCTCGTTGAGCGCTGATGTGGGCCAGTGGATGCATTTGCCGTTCTGTATCTGAAAAAGTATCTGCTCCTGTCTGAAACCTCTTTTTTCCCGGTCGTTTTTGGTTGTTTTTCCTTTCCTCGCACATCGGAAGAGCAGGGGGTTGTCCACTCGATGATCCGAATCCCTACCGTACCCTCTGACATACCTTCCCACATTGCAAGGAGGTGATGACGATACACCATCAAGTCTCACCCTTTGCCTAACAACGGTACGTCCTACCTTACCTCAGCCCAGTCTAGTTGAAATGACAGAATCCGTAGCTGACCGACCTGTGGCCCTTGCCGACGTACCAGATCGAGGGCGTCGGGAATAAATCCGGGGCCGGTGATGGTAATAACGTAATCGGTGCCAGCCGGTTGGGCTGGTAACGGCAGGCAGAACTCTTGCAGTTGCGGTTGAGGGCGGAATCTTCCCAGCATCGTATCGTAGAGCCAGACGTTGAGCGTCGGCGGCGACAGATCAACCGGCCAGTTGGCGGCTGCCCGCAGGCAAAGTTGGCGTTCCTTTCCAGAAGCGGCTGCCGGAAAACGGAGGTACGCCGTTTCCCCGGCCCACCGTACTGTGGCCCCGAGTACGGGATCAAATTCACCCAGATAAAAACCGTCGATATACCCGAGATCGTTGTCATCGGCCAGATCAATCCGGTTGTTGGGCAGCGGTGGTGGGTGGAGCCAACGCCATGCCCAGTTCGTCGGATTCCAATCGTCAACCAGGGTTTGCCCAAGCATCTGACGTGCGCCGGTCAAATCGCCCATATGACGTAGTAATTCGCCACGAATAACTGCGGCTTGCCATAGGTAGAGTGGTTGCTGTTGGGCTAAAAGTTCCAGGCCGATGGTTGGTTGGCCATTTCGAGCTGCTAACAACGGCTCGCCAATTGCACGGGCGTATGGTGGGAGATCGGGATCGGCAAGTGCTTGCGACCACGCTGCCAGATCGTCGTTAGCAACTGCCTCGGCGAGACGCTCAAAAGCGTGATAGTGTGGGCGGCGCTGCCAGGCAATCTGTGTGGCTGCCAGTGCCGATGGATAAGGGCCGAAGTACGATGCCCATTGTGATGGCGCGCCGTCGGCACGTGGTTCGAGGTAGGCGTAGGGCGTGGCAGCGATGAGCCATGTAAGCACTGCGAACGTGGCGTAGAGCAGGCCACGTCGATCAACTAACCACATTCGCCAGCGCGGAGCGGCTGCCAGCGTCGTTGTTGCCAGGATAAACAAGAAAGGCAACAGCGGTATCCGAAAGCGATTAATCGCAAACAGTAACGGTGCTGCGGCCAGGTTGTAGAGCAACCACAGCCCAATCAGCCAAGCGAGTTCAGAGCGCCCTCGTTTCAGGGTAGCCCAGCCCAACACGGCGAGCGGTAACGCGACGATGTACAATGTATCATCAAGCACAAACAGCGCGAGTGTGTACCACTCGGGTAAACGGCCCAAAGCAAACCCCTCGACCAACCGTTCATCGCCACTATAATTGATTTGGAGCAGATCGATCAGCTCCATCAGCGTTTTTGCGACAAACGCCCACGGCTTTGCCCGAATCAGACACCAGCCTTCAGCAGTCAGCAGTTGCTGTCGTTCGGCCTGGGTGATGCTCGTCACCGGTCTGGTCAATACCGTCTGCAAACGCGGATCTCCATTCTGCGCCAGACACGAATTGGCAGTGAGTGCAACACGGGTGGCATTATCAAGCGTTGGATCGAGGAGGGCCAACACGAAATTGCGGGTTGGGGCATCGCTGCGACCATCATCGTAGGCGGTACGGGCGCCTAAAGCCAGATTATAGGCGCTAGTTGTGTCAATGATGATCGGGCCTCCGTATGTGCGTGAGGCGTAGACCGCCCATGGCCCAATCAGACATCCTGCACTCAACAGGGGGAGCAGCGCCGTGATGGCGCGCTGGCGCAAGTTGCCGGTGGTGTGCCAGAACAGCCAGAGCGTGACCAGCGGCAAAAAACCAAGTAACAACCCGCGTGTAAGTGTCGCCAGACCGAGGAAGAAACCGCCGATGAAAAGTCGGTATCGGTGATGCAGACGAGCCAACAACCAAAAAGCTGCCAGGAGCAGGCAGATAAATAAGGTCTCGCTTAACAGCAGTTGCGGATACATTGCGAGTGGTAACGAAAGCGCACTCAAAAGCGCTGCACCACCAGCAGTACGCGAGGACGCACCCAGTTGACGACTTATCGCATACACCAGCCCAACGTTCACCAGACTCAGCAGGCTCTGGCTGGCAAAAATAATGGCTTCGTTGCGACCAAACAAGACGATATGCGCCGCCAGGAACAGCGGGTAAAGTGGTGCGCGTGTCCAGAGATAGCCGGTATGCCAGGCAAACCCACGCCCGTTGGCCAGCCAGTCGGCAGCGGCCAGATACTCGGCTTCATCGGAAATGAGACCGAGACGCGGCAAGTTGCCCCAAAGCGCCACTCGTAAGCCAAGACCACAACACAAAGCCAGTATGAGAGGCCAGTGTTGTTTGAACCAGAGACGGCTATTCATCACCAGCAATAACCTCAATCGTCGCTAACCAGAGCCGTCCGTCGCCAAGTGATCGCTCACTGTATACCGGTAAACGGCCGGCTGGAGTGGGATCGGTTGGTCGATACCAGCCTATCAGGAGACGGTACTGACCGGGTGCGAGATCGGGTGGAAGGTAGACTGCCCGATCATCGCGGGCCGGTTTGCCCGGTAGCCATGTACTGGTTGGGAGATAGCCGGTTAGCGGTTGCCCATCGTCACCGGCAACTGGCGGCTGTTCACAATCGCGGCAGAGGTGAATAAAGAGGCTGTAATCCTCGCTCAGCGGTTGGTATACATCCCAGAAGAGACTCAGCGGAATATTGCTGCCGGCCCGGTATACTCCTGGTCCGACTGGGGTGGTTGCTTTCAAGGTATAACCCAGCAATTGCAGGTGATCGCCAAACAGAGCTGTGAGTGGCGTCGTTGGTCGTACAATCTCACCGGTGATGTAGGCTTCTGGTGCTTCTTGACAGAAGAGATGAACGCCATGGAAACGCCAGATACCGCACGGCCAGGTCCGCTGCTCACGGCTAAAGGCCCAGAAGTTACCGACCAGCCCATATTCATCGCCAGGGAGCGGTGGATCAATCGTTCGCGCATGATCTGGTGCGATGATCAGCCAGCTCCGAGTATAACCGGTTAATGCCTCGCGCCGCTCAACATCCCACTCGCGCTGACTGTAATCGGTTTCGCCGGTCCAGAAATTGGCGAACGTGATCGGTTGTGGCATCGGATCAACACTGAAGCGGGCTGTGTAGTAGTCGTACAATGGACGCAGATAACCTGGGTGAATCACCACAGCATCGTCGGGATGAACCCGTCGTGCCAGTTCCGCGATGGCGTCGCGGTATTGTTCTTTGACCGGATCACCCGAAAAGAGGCCGAAACGAGGTTGCGTCATGGCAAGACCGGCAGTAGTTATCATTCCGATGAGCATTAACCATCCCACCGAGCGTAGCCAGCCAGTGTGACCTATCCCTAAAGCCAGAATAATGATCCATACCGGAAAGATAATCATCAGGTAGCGGGTTTCATAGAGACGGGTAACGAACAGTTGTAACGAGAAGAGGATAAGCGGTAGACTACCCGTCACCCCCAGCACGAGTCTGACATTTGGTGAGACGTGACGTAGACTAAGCAATCCTAGGCCGAACATCAGCAACCATGGCAGCAACCAGAACCATTCGAGATCACCCGGCCAGCGGTCAAGACTGAAACGAGTTATCGTCAACCAGAGGGCCATAAGCGGATCGGCGGCAATTGAAGCGCCGCGCGCTGCCCGATCACTCCCCACACCAGCAGCCATAGCCGCAATCATCCCGATGCCGGTGGCGAGCAATCCTGCGGCGAGTGCAAAGCGGTACCGCCGCGGTCGGCTGAATAACCAAATCAGCGCAATACTCAGGCTCAGTAGCGCCGTGAGGCGATGAATAAAGAGTGCAATCAGTGCCAGCCCAATCAACCAGAACCATGCCTGTGAGTGGTCAGCTTGCACAGCCCAGAGCGTCAGCCAGATCATCGCCGCGCTGACTGCCAGCACGAGTGCGTACACTTTTGCTTCCTGAGCATACCAGATCGCGAAGGGTGAGAGTGTACTGATCACCAAGGCCGCGATTGTGATACCCTCCCGTCGGGGAGATGTACCGGCTGCCGTGCGTGCCGCCAGCGCCACGAATGCAACGCTCAGGGTGCCGGCCAAGGCCGATGGTAAGCGCAGCGCCCACTCACTCATCCCGGCTACGCACATCCATCCCTTCAAAAGAATATGGTAGAGTGGGTAGGCCGCGCTCGGTTGCAGCAGATCACGAAACAGGATACCCCAGGGTTGCATCGCCATCGCCCAGCTATTCCCTTCATCGAGCCAGAGACTCTGGGCATCGAGGCGATAAAGACGGATCGTCAGAGCGGTAACGCCGATTATGAGCCAGATCACCAACGGTCGCCACTTCATAGGCTAACATTTCCTCGTAATGCCGTGGCAAACGCCGCCTCATAACGTGCCGCCGTATTTTCCCAGGTCAGTTCATTCACAATCCGTTCGCGCGCTGCTACCCCCAGCCGTTCTGCGAGTGTCCGGTCAGCGATCAAACGCCCAATAGCTGCTGCCAGTGCTCCTGCATCGCGCTCAGGCACGATTAACCCATGCACTCCATCTTCGATTACATCAGGCACCCCTGCTACCCGCGCTGCGACAATCGGGCGGGCTGCGCCCATCGCTTCAAGCAAGACATTTGGTAAGCCATCAACTCCTTCACGCACAATTGGAAGTGCAAAGACATCGGCTGCGGCCATCGCCATTGCCGTGCGTGCCCGATCAAGTTGGCCAGTAAACAGCACGTTCGTTGCGATGCCCAGTCGAGCCGCCTGCGCTTCCAGCGCTGGTCGCAGATCTCCGTAACCGACAATTACTAGCCGGGCTGTCGGATGCATCCGCAGCACTGCTGGCCAGGCATCGAGGAGCACACTGAAGCCTTTTTTGCTCACCAGGCGTCCTACGCCCAACACGAGCGGGGCATGCTCGGGAATCCCCCATTCAGCACGAAAGCGCTGTGCAGCCGTCGGATCGGGGCGAAATTGATCTGGATTGACACCATAGGGTACTACGAAGGTGCGAGTAGGGTTTGCGCCCAACCGTACTCCTCGCATACTTAAATCGGCACTACAGGCAGTCACTACTGCCGCCTGGCGAAACACGAGTCCGGCTATCTTCCCCATAATGGGTTGTGTTTCCGCCAGGTAGATGTCACTCCCGTGCAAACTAACCACTAATGGGAGACGGGCACCGAGTGCAGCTAGTGCTGCCGGTGGACCGTTGGGCAATACCCAATGGGCTTGCACCAGATCGAACGGCGTGCCGCGGGCCTGGGCCTGTCGTAATTCGCGTTGTAATGCCAGCATCGAGGCTGTGAGCGCAAAGGGAGCTGCAATCCATGCCCGATCACGCACCTGAGTGTCACTATGGAGCGACTGGGCATAGCCCCAGATATTCAGGGTTGGGTGGGGTGCATAGCGAAAAAAGCGCAATTCGATGCCACGTTCACGTGTACTGCGGCGCAGCTCGGGATGCCACGGTGCGACTAACGTCACCTGATGACCACGGGCCACGATCCCGGCGGCAATCTCTTCGATGAACGGTGCGGTTGTTTCTCGTGGGTATTTTGGCAGTGAGGATGCCAACATTAAGATACGCATACGACGAATGTTCTATTTTGAAGTGGGAATCCGATAGATAAACGCACGAAAATCAGGTGTCGGACTGGCATAGAGTAATTCAAAGCCGTCAATGATCATCCCTGGCTGATTAGCGTGATCCATCAGCGGCGCCAACAGCCGACCGACATCACCTTTCACTCGCATCTGATTTTCCAAGACTAGATACTTTGCCCCATAGTGGTGGGCAATATGCAACAGCAGTTCACGGTTATCGGTGTTAGGGATCATCACTGCCGGTCGTTCGGTATGCCAGTTGACCTGCCAGGGTAGACGGGTCATAATCACTGCATCGGGTGGCGTATTGGCGCGTAACCATTCATAAGCGGCCAGGTCTTGCTGCCAGATACGAGGCTCGTTGCGTACCTTGTCGGCAATGTCGGCTTGTGAACCGGCGACAATAGTCACAATGGCGGTCAATGCCAGAATGAGACCTAACGGCGCCCACCGTCGATCACCGATGGTTGCCAATCGATCATAGCAGGCCCAGATCATCCAGGATGCTAGAAGCGCCAGCCACGGAATAAGTGCAACCCAATAACGCTCTTCATTGGTACGCCAGTAGGTCAGCATAAAGAGGATGTATGGCGTATACGTAAATCCAATCAAGCTTACCCAACGTCGGCGATACGCAATCGCCGCCAGGAAACCGGTCAGCGCAAGCCAGGCGCCGAGGGGGGTCAGAATGTTCTTCTGCGCATCGTGACTGAATAGAGCAGCGATCGGGTCTGGTGCTCCTGGCCACGCCGGCATCAGATACGCTCGCAATTCACGCACCTGGGTCTCGAATTTGGTCATGGTTGCATCAAATCCCCAGCGCAAGATCCAACTGCGGTTGGGAAGGCCTGGTCCACCCCATTCTGGTGCGAACACGCGGTAGATTTCGGCCCAGGCATCACCACTTACACCACGATAGTCGAGCACCCAGGCATCGTAACTTTCAGTACTGTAGACCGGTTTTCCAAACAGTATCATATTACGTACCAGGTATGGCGAAAGGATGAAGAGCGCGATGAGTGACCAGACGACAATCGGTGTCAGTTCAGTACGTAGCCGTTGCCAACGTTGTTGCCAGGTTGGGATAGGACGGAGATGGTTTAACAGTATTGTCAATTGCCAAAGCCCCATCCCCAGCGCAAACATCGCCCCACTGGGTTTCTGCAACATCATCAGACCGGTACAGATTGCCGAAATCAGGAGCCATCGCCAGCGCTTTCTCCCGTCGGTATGGCTGCGCAACAACGCAGCAGTTGCGGCCAGACTAAATACCACAAATGCCAGATCGTTTGTGACATAAATTGACAGCCGGAAGAAGAGGTAATTGGTCAACACGATGATGGCCGCCGTCACTCCGACTCGCCGATCCCATAGCCAGCTTCCAATGTTGTACAGGAGAACAAGTAGGATAACATCAAAAATGAAATTGGGAATCTTTGCTGCCCAGGCGGTTGGCCCGAACAATGCAAAAAAAGGCGCAATCCAGACTGGTTGTAACAGCGGCCAGGTTTCTTGTGGCCGGGTTACGCTATCGTATAGATAATAAAATTGACTGATATAATCAACAACCCATCCGCGCCCACGAACCAGATTACGCGCTACAATCGCATTATCGCTGTAATCGGCATGCCCGACATACGGCAGGGCAGCGATCACGGTAGCTTCAAAACCCAACCAGATGACGGCGAACAGTCCCAGTACGAGCCTGGCCCCATACCGTGTTGCCAGCCAATCAACCAGTGCGTCGCTCAGCCGTGGCAAACCGGTGCGGCCATTGTTCAAGATCAACGCCAGCAGAGCGGTGCCTAAGAGGGCCAGTAACAGTGAATCGGGAAAAATCTGCCAGAAAAGCCGAATCCCAACCGCTGTCATCCAATGAAACACATGGAACAAAACATAACCGAAACAGACCAGCGCTACTGTGACCAGGCCATACCCCAGGATACGTCCATGGGCATAGTGCCGTACCAGTCGTCGGATAAAGGTCAAGAGTGGTTGTCGATACACAAGCACATTGAGCGCCAGTAAGCCGATCATCGCCACGTTGAGAATTGCCGCCATCCAGATGCGGGCGCCTGCCAGACCGATCGCTGCTATACTGATGCCGAGGGTAGTCAGAATATACACCTGAGCCTGGCTCAGCCGTAAACGGGCTAGCAATACGGCCAATAGCACTGCATTCCAACCCAACAATGCCACTGCCGGCCAGGCTGGCGGCAAAAACAATGCCGATTCCTGATTTGACGCAATCCGAATTTCAGCCAGTCGCACCCCTTTCGGTCGTGGATCGCGTTCATCGGTTAGAGTTGCTGATGATTGGAGCGTAATCGTCAGGTTATCGTGTTGATGAACGATCCCCGGTACAGAGAAAGAATATGCTTCCCAGTGTGGCGTAGGAACGAAATTACCAACCAACACCTCATCAATGAATACGCTCACCGTCGGTTGCACACCGACAGACGCCGGCCAACCCTGGGCAACAATGGTCAACTGCAACGCTGAACCGGCACCAACGTTTGGCAAGACCAATACCGCTCGTTCGCGTGTCCATCGCGAACGCCCGGTTGGTGAATCAGGCGTTAATTCGTCGGCAAACAGATCACCGCGCTCAACCGGCGCCTGTCCCAGACCGGGACTAACCCCAACGAAGAGACGATCTCCCGGCCAACCGATGGCGACCCGGCCTTGTGGTGGCGCCTGATAGGCCATTACTCCCGCCAACAAAGCCAGCAGTAACATCAACAGCGTTGCGCGAACTGTTGTACGGATAGAAGATGTAGATTCTGCCGCGAGTAGCTCTCCGGCAATCGTTGCACGATCACGAACAGCCATTCTGTCCCTTCACCGATGGGCCTGTTGCCGACGGCCATTATACCGCTATTTGTTGTCAGCCGTAGCCTGTGATACCACATAGGGTATGTGATAAAGTGCTGAAGATTCCATCACACACTCCTAAAACAGAGTTGCATTGCAGCGCCAGGCCTGTTATCATCAAGCGCTATGATCTGGACAATTTCTGATCTCCATCTTTCTTTTGCTCGTCCCAAGCCGATGGATATCTTCGGTCCCGGCTGGAAAGATCATCCCGAACGCATTGCACAGGCGTGGCGTGAACGGGTAGCAGCAACCGATTGGGTACTGATTGCCGGAGACATCTCGTGGGCAATGAAATTATCCGATGCCTTGCTCGATTTGCAATGGATAGATGCGTTACCCGGCACGAAGGTGCTCATTCGCGGGAACCATGATTACTGGTGTCCGCGCCGTGTCAATTCGATCCGTCGTCATCTCCCGCAGAGCCTACGTCTGATCGGAGCCGACGCAATCGATATTGGCGAGGCTGTCGTCTGTGGCACCAGAGGCTGGATCACGCCTGAAACACCTGGTTTTGGCGAAACCGATCTCCCAATTTACCAGCGCGAACTCGGTTTACTCGAACGAGCATTAACGGCGGGAAAGACACTAGCCGTCGGTAAGCCGCTCATCGTGATGATTCACTTTCCGCCGTTCGTTAATCGTCAGCCCACGGAATTCGCTCGTTTGATCACTGCTGCCGGAGCTACAACGTGTATCTACGGTCACCTGCATCGCCGTTACGATTGGGATAACGCGGTGCAAGGTCGTGTCGAAGGCGTGTACTATCAGCTTACTGCCTGTGATTACCTTGGTTTTGGGCCGGTGGCCGTGCGCGGTTTGCATGGGTAGGAACGACGTGGTACAGAACGGCGGTAGAATGTTTCCTATCTGGTAGGTGGCAGAGATGCAAGAGAGGGGAAACAGAAGCGCCAGTGTGTCTGAATATTCCTTTGCCGACAGTTGCTTGCTGCTCTCATTCATCCCTAGTGGTTCCCGCCGCCAGGGAATGAATGGCACTGCTCGCCGATGATGCGGGTCATTGCATCGCCAGGGGGATCATAAGTGCGGGACGGAGTCATCCATAGAGGTACGGCGCCGCCCTGTGGCATGGATGAATAGTCAACATGCTGCATTTCCCATCAGGCGCATCCTGTGCCCATTGTATCATCGCGGAAGGGCGGTGCGCGAACCGCCCCTCTGTCGAAGGGTGAAAGCGGTAGGGATTTCCTGTGCCTCACCCAGATGGAAGCTGAGAGAGTGATCACCAACTCAGGTTTTTGATCACCCTCTACGAGAGCACCAATCCAGCAACATTATTACCGGAACAGATCGCGGATTCTAGCGGCTAGTTGTTCAATCATTGCCCGCATCTCGTCGATAGCGACATCGAGATTGTTGGTCGTTGGATCGGCATCTTCATTCGGCATTAAGAGCCATAGTACAAGATAGAGCACAACACCTATCCCGTTCATCAGTCCAATAATGACAAATGCAATCCGCAGGATCACCGGATCGATACCTAGGTATTTCGCCAGCCCACCGGCGACCCCAGCGATCATACGATCACTGCGTGTCCGTTGTAGGCGTTGGGTTTGTGGTGTATTCATAACATCCTCCTTCTATCGTACCATCTATTTGACGTTGCACCTTTCCTGTCAGTTGCAGTTACAGCATAAATCTGCGGCAACCAGCCTGGTTGCCGCAGAGCCAATAGGGGAGTGAGCAGAGATGTCTGCTCGCTTATCGTCTTAGTTTCCGCATGGATCAACGTTACGCCAGTTGAGCACGGTATCGTTCACCGTTTGTAGGCCACTTGCACCGTAGGTGAGCGTTAATTGGCGATTGGCTAGCTCTTCACAAGCGGCACCCTTCTCAACGTAATCCCACGAGCCAAGGGTATACTTGTACTCAAGCTGCGTGCCCTCGCGTCCGGTAAAGGTGATCGTCCATTGTGTTGGAGAGATTTGGGTCATAACGACCCCACCCGGATTCCACTGCGGTAATCCACCATCGAGTCGGTCAAGGAAGCCAGCAATATAAACGCTCCGCCCAATCGCATCTTCGACCGGGATTGGTACGGTGACGTTCACGACCAGCGTGACCGTGCGTGGTTCAGCAGTAGCAGTTACCGGTGTGCTGAAGCCCGAACGGTTGAACGATGTGTCAAGTGCACGCACCGCGTACGTGTAAGTTGTGCCTGCCATCACTGTCGTGTCGGTAAAGGTAGTGGTCGTCGTGCGAGCAAAGATGATTTCGTTACCGTTACCGTCGATGCGGCGTACTTCGTAGGCGTAGGCGTCGCCAACCGCATTCCAGCTCAAGGTGATTCCTGCCGGTGAGGCGCTCAGCACCTGCAGGCCGGTTGGTATCGCTGGTGGTGTCGTATCACCACTAGAGAGTACAGTAAGTATGCCTGGCTGGGTTGGCAATCCGTTGATTGGTCCACTGCGATCAGCGTAGAGCCAGTCGCGTCCATTCGTTGTGCTGTAGCGGAAGACGTAGTCGAAGACGCCAACAGTTTCTGGCTGGAGCCGGGCCTTGAATTCGTCATTGTTACCAACATCGACGTTGAAGGTTGCTTCAACCCATATCCAGCTACTTCCACGTGGATCACTACCTTGTGGACCGTATCCAACCTGAGCACGTAGACCAGGTGTTGCGCCAGGCAGGTTGGTAACGCCGTTAATCCACACCTGCCCATAAATCTCTGGTGTCAAATCGATAGCCGAGACGGTATGGTTGATGCTCGGCGGCCATTGCAGATTAGCCCACCCGATCGGGTAATGTGGAAGCGCACTGACTTCTACCGAGGCCGGGCTTTCGTTACCGGCTGCATCTAGTGCTCGGACTGTGTAGTAATACGTGCGACCATTAATGACTGTGGTATCGGCAAAGGTGAGGCTGGTTACTGGCGTGGCATTGATCTTTACCCAACCACCACCACTGACCGGACTGCGGTAAATGTTGTACGCCTTTGCTCCACCACTTGGGCGTTGCCAGCTTAAGCGAACCAAACCGTCACCTTCTTCGGTTACCCGGAGGTTTTGTGGTGCAGCAGGTGGAGTCAGGTCGGCACCTGGCTCGCTGAGAAGAACCGTACCGCTCAGCGGAGCCAGCGTTATCTGCACACCCCCTTGTACGACTCGAACCTTCTCGTCAAGCTGGTTACCAACCGTGAAGAGTGCACAGAGTTCTACCCCATTGGGAAGGAAGCCACTAACCGGAACTGTTACCGTCTGCGTGGCCGCACTGCGATTGATCAGAACAATCGCTGCTTCATTGCGATATTTGCGGCCATACGCTGCTACACCTGCCACATCGTCAGCCAGTAGTGGGGTGAAATTGCCCCGTACCAAAGCTGGATAGCGATTGCGCAGTTCGGTCAGGCTGCGGTAGTATGCAAAGAGATTAGTGTCAGGAGACCCTCCCAAGTCAGGCCACGGATAGGTACGCCGATCGTCGGGATCATCATCACCGGTTACACCCACTTCGTCACCGTAATAGATAGTTGGTGCGCCAGGCATAGTGAATTGGATCAGAGAAGCAAGCTGCAAACGCCGCTTCCCTTCGGCTAGATTGGCTGAGTTGAACTCCTTGTCGGCTCGAGTTTCCTGGCCGGGGGTGAGAGTCCACAGGATACGCTCAGTATCATGACTATCAAGCAGATTCATGAGCGTGTAGTACGCAGCATCGGGATAATCCTCACGAATTGAGGCCAGGCGACTCAAGAACTCTGAGGGGCTAATGACCCGTCCACTATCTCCAAAACCTTTGCTATCAAACGTTCCGCCCGGTAAAAGCAACCCGATTACCGCGTCGCGCAGGCGGTAATTCATCGTTGTATCAGCGGTTTGGCCGCGCAGATGGCGGAGCAATGTTGAGTCTTTCTGCCACAACTCGCCGACGATCAGCCCATCACGCCTGGTCTGACGCACCACTGTACGAAATGTCTCCCAAAAACTACTGGGGAAGCTGGCATCGCCCATCACATCAAGACGCCAGCCCGCTGCGCCTCGCCGTAACCAAAAGCGTGTGACGCTGTTAGCACCGATCAAGAAATAGTTTTGCACGTCAGGGTTTGACTTGTTTATTTCGGGGATCGAGTCAAACCCAAACCATCCAACGTAATCATCGCTCGTACAGGGTACATTCGTGGTACGGAAGTTGAACCAGTTGCGATAGGGTGAAGCCAGTGACTCACAGGCACCCAGGGTATCGTAATGCCCATACCGATCAAAGAATGGGCTGTCTGATGACATGTGGTTGAAGACGCCATCGAGAATGATCCGTATCCCACGCCGTCGTGCCTCTTGTACGAGGTGGACGAACGTACTATTATTGCCGAGATAAGGATCGATCCGATAGTAGTCGCGGGTATCGTAGCGATGATTCGAGCCAGCGGCAAAAATAGGGTTGAAGTAAATGGTGGTAATACCGAGTTGTTGCAGATAATCGAGCTTCTCGATCACACCCTCTAAATCACCACCGTAATAATCACGACCACGTGGCCCCTCAATGGTTGGGCTCCAGGCAGGTGGTGTACTGTCATAGCGCCATGGGCAGTTGGAAGCTGCATCAGCGTAATGACGGCAGAACCCTTCAGGAAGATCACCCCAACCCAATGTAATAACTGGATCGTCGTACCGAATATCGCCCGTACGGGGATCGTTGTGCGGATTGCCGTTGCGGAAACGATCAGGAAAAATCTGGTAGATAACAGCCGATCTTGCCCAATTGGGCGAGGTAAAAGCCGGATCGTAGAACATCAACGCATAACTGAAGTCAACCACATCATCAGTTATGCGTCCAGGACCGCCATCGAGTGCTGCTGTATTGTCAGCGTAATAATCAGTATCATTCCCATCAGTCACTATGAAGCGATACCAGAGATTGTTGGGTTGCGTCTCGTGCAACGTAGCGGCCCAGAAATCGCAGGTTCGCGGCCCATAGTCGCCATAACAATCGGTATCGGCTGCGACAATACTCATCGGAATAAAGCGTTGGACACCAGCATTGACATCGTAGACCCGCAGCGTTACTGCAGTCACGTCATTGTGGAAGGTACGTAACCGAATAGTTACTGGTGTGCCGGCAGGGACTGCGCCACCTGGGGTGCGGTATAGGGGATCACGGGAATTGTGATACACTCCATCCCATTCAACATTGTTGTCGGGTTGAGGCAACGCGCTGCGCACTTCAACCCCAACGAACGTTGTGGCTGTATTAAAGCTAAAGATGACAGTTGCCGGGCCGGTAATGGTGAAAGGTACATTGTTCCCAAATGCGCCATAGTTTGGGTTCGCCCAGCTCTCATTGGTGGCAATCTTAAATTCATAACTGCCGGGTGGAATTGCATCCGTGATAAACGTAAAGATGCCATCGCCATCAACATCACTCATAAAGGTACGTAGACATTCCGGCTGCCAGTCGCCATCGCAACCGATTTCGCTGTTGAAATTTCCCGGAACGGTATAGATAGTATTTCGCACGCTATCAGCAATGTAATGGGTCTTGTGATCGTAGTAGAAACGTACAGATTGCGTGCTATTCAGAGTAATTGGAATATTTGGGCCATCTTGCTGAAAATTGGCCCCGTAATTTTCGGCCCAACTTCCCATAGCAATTTTGTACTCATAGTTTCCGGCTGGAATAGGCGCTGAAACGAAGAGGTAGACTCCGTTTCCCTGTGGAGTAAAGGCCGAACCGATACATCCTGGATCCCAGTTGCTACACGCACCGGCAGTTGCGGCTGATTGCAGGTTACCAGCGAGATTGACTGACGTCGGCTGTGAGGTGTGAGCGGCGAGGCTTACCGATGGTTGTGGTGCAATCGTTGCACCAAAGAGCACCCCAAACGCGAGAATGAGGTGCAAGATGCGGAAAAACAAGCGCGGTCTCACTTTAGAGCTCCTTTGCACTTCCTGTACGTTCTCAACACGGCGGCATCCGTCAGGGACGCCGTGGAGTAGCACCATTGCACTGACCGCACTTGGGTGCTATGGAGCTAGATTGAGCGCGGTGATATTGTTTTCAATAGAAAAGTTGCTATTAAAACAGATGCTTGCGCAACATATCATAAATCATGAAACCCCTATTTGTCAAGAGGTATTGCTCGCTGTAAGAGTTTTCACCTTACCCGTCAGCGGTGATGTGAGGTGATAGGAAAGAGAAAAGAGGGATAAGCGGGCGCGGCAGGTTCCCAATCCGTCCGCAGCTTCCCGTTCCGATAGTGGTCTACTGCCAACCCCTTATTGTCTTGCCGATCATGAGATGCCATTGTAACGGTAGGGGCGAGTTCCAAATCTGCCCTAAGTGGCGTGCTTAGGCGGCAAGCGATGGCTTCCGGTCACACACCGTAGGACACAGGCTAGCGGTTCGCTCACCCAGGTCGGGGGTGTTTTTGTCACTCCATTCGGTTACTGTTGAGTGGCTCGCATGAGACCAAAAGATGAAAACGCTGCAAACTTCTGTCGCTGATCTTATGGGTTTTTAAAGTTCTCAGTTCTTGGTTCACCGATAAACGTCATTCACACCGTCACGACGATCTCCAAATCGATGCCGCTTGCCTTGGTGCGCAGGCAGTCGTCCCGCACCTGCCGTGGCAGCGATGGCACGGCGCCTGTCGCAGAAGCACGCCATAGGGGCGGGTTCCAAACCCGCCCCTACCATATACGGACAGGAATCATCGGCGTGCGACCAAGGGCCTGATCGGAGACCACCGGCGGCGCGGAACGCAGCGCGCCGTTGCCCACGCTGCGGACATTCCGCTCGCTCCTCATGTCTGTAAGGTCGAGTGAGAACGTTGAAAACCCCTATCGCTGCTCGCGAGACTCTTGACAAACCTACTTCAAGATCATACAATAGAGTTATCAATGTCATTCTCAAACTGAATAACTAACCCTGATACCACATTCTCGCTCATTATACCTCTTTCTTTCTGCGCATTTTGGCCTCTGTACACTGTCAGAGGAATCTCTATCCTGGCTCGATATAGCTCATCGCTAAGCTAGTAGTGTTGTTCGTTGAGGAACGGAGAACAGTATGAACATTAGTCGGGAAAAGCTCCTCTGGGCGTATGAGCGAATGCGTCTCATCCGCGAGTTCGAAGACCGGCTTCACGTTGATTTTGCCGCCGGGAAGATACCCGGTTTCGTTCACTTGTATGCCGGTGAAGAGGCGGTAGCTGTTGGACTATGTGCGCATTTGCGTGACGACGACTTTATTACCAGTACCCATCGCGGGCACGGCCACTGTATCGCCAAGGGTGTTGACCTCCGGGCAATGATGGCAGAGATCTACGGTAAAGCAACCGGCGCCTGTAAGGGGAAAGGCGGCTCAATGCATATTGCCGATGTTGACAAGGGTATGCTCGGAGCGAATGGGATCGTCGGTGGGGGGCCACCGCTGGCATGTGGTGCTGGTTTGACCGCGAAGCTCAAAGGCACTGACCAGGTGACCGTCTGTTTCTTCGGTGATGGCGCTTCTAATCAGGGCACAACGTTTGAGGGTCTTAATCTGGCTGGTATCTGGAAGTTGCCGGTTGTGTTTGTTTGCGAGAATAACGGCTACGCCGAAACAACATCACCGCGCTACTCGGTTTCCGGCCAAGACATTGCCGCTCGTGCTCGGGGCTTTGGTATGCCAAGTATTGCTATCGATGGCCTCGATTTCTTTGCCGTATACGAAGCGGCTGGTGAAGCAATAGCTCGTGCCCGACGTGGTGAAGGGCCGACCTTTATTGAGGCGCAGACATACCGCTACTACGGTCACTTCGAGGGTGACTCAATTCGCTATCGTACTCGTGATGAAGAGGCTTACTATCGCTCACTCGATTGTCTGCAGCGGTTTCGCCAGACGGTAACTGCGCAAGGTCTGCTTACTGCCACTGAACTTGATGAGATTGATGCTCGTGCCCATGCTGCGGTCGAAGATGCAGTGCGCTTCGCTGCTGAAAGCCCACTCCCCGATCCGGCAGAGCTGTTGACTGACGTGTACGTCGATTACCCCGTGACCGGTTTGTGGCCGTTTCAGGAAGCTGCGGTTGCAGTACGACGCTAACAATCGGTAAGTGTGCTGCACATAGGGCTTTGTTTCTGCTACATAACGATTTTACCGAATACTCAATGATTGAGGTGTCACCATGACGGTAATGGCTGAGGAAGCAGTTCGTACTCTGAGTTATCGTGAGGCAATTAACGAGGCGCTGCGTTTAGAGATGCGGCGCGATCCGACGGTAATCATCATGGGAGAGGATGTAACCGGTGCACCGCACAGCGAGGATGAATCCCATCTTGATGCCTGGGGTGGCGTTCTGGGTGTAACCAAGGGTCTGGTTCACGAGTTCGGTCGTCAGCGTGTGCGCGATACTCCCATAACCGAATCGGGTTTTGTTGGCGCTGGTGTCGGCGCCGCAGCAACTGGTCTCCGTCCGGTCGTGGAGCTGATGTTTATCGGTTTTATGGGAGTTTGCCTGGATCAGATTGTTAATCAGGCTGCTAAGATACGCTACATGTTCGGTGGTAAGGCCCGTATTCCGCTGGTTATTCGCACAATGATCGGCGCTGGTTTTCGGGCTGCTGCTCAGCACTCAGACTCCATTTACTCAACGTTTGTGCATTTTCCCGGCCTGAAAGTCGTAGCTCCAGCGACACCTGCTGATGCAAAAGGCTTGCTCATTGCGGCCATTCGCGATGACGATCCGGTGATCTTCTGCGAGCATAAGCTGCTCTACGATATGAAGGGGCCGGTTCCCGAAGGTGAATATGTTATTCCTCTTGGTCAGGCTGAAGTCAAGCGTGAAGGTGGCGACGTAACTATTGTCGCAATTTCTCGTATGGTGCTGCACGCCCTCGAAGCCGCTGAACGATTGGCACAGCAAGGTATTAGTGCTGAGGTCATCGACCTTCGTTCTCTGTCCCCACTCGACGAAGCAACAGTATTGCAATCAGTGCGCAAGACGGGGCGTTTGGTCGTTGTTGATGAAGACAATCCGCGTTGTAGTGTTGCTGGAGATATTGCAACCCTAGCAGCAACCCAGGCGCTTGAGTTTCTGAATGCGCCAGTAAAACTGGTTACGCCACCCCATACACCGGTACCCTTCAGCCCAGTTTTGGAAGATGCCTACGTACCTTCACCTGAACGGATTGTTACGGCTGCACGTGCAACGCTTGGTTGAAGTAGTGGGCAATTGTTGCAGGAGTAATCATGCCAACCGAGGTTGTTATGCCCAAATGGGGCTTGAGTATGCAAGAGGGAAAGATCAACCTCTGGCTCAAGCACGAGGGTGAAGCGGTGCAGAAAGGCGAGCCAATTGCCGAGGTTGAAACTGAAAAGATCACAAATGTGGTTGAAGCGCCGACCAGTGGCATCCTGGCTCGCCAGTGTTATCCCGAAGGCAGTATCGTAGCTGTAACGAAGGTAATTGCTTATATCACTGCGCCTGGAGAGCGTTTAGCTGACATGGTCGACATAACCGGTAATGGAATGGCGGCAACAGCACCAACTGATGAAAGGATTGTTGATAAACCATTACCGCAGCCGCAAATTCGTTCCGGTAATGTGCGGGCAATGCCGGCAGCGCGTAAATTGGCTCAGGAACACGGGATTGATTTGAGTACACTAACCGGTAGTGGGCCAGGCGGCGTCATCGTGAAGGAAGATGTCGAACGTGCGATTACCGCCCGCGCTGCCCCCGTTTCGCCGTTGCAGCGTGTGAATTTCTATAGTGCTGGCTATCGGCTCGACGGTTTGCTCTATACACCGCGTCATTTACCCGCTGGTGAACGTCGACCGGGAGTGGTGTTGCTGGTTGGCTATACCTATCTCAAGACCATGGTCATGCCGGATATAGCTAAAGTACTCAATGCGGCCGGTTATGTAGCCCTGGTCTTCGATTATCGCGGTTTTGGTGAGAGCGAAGGGCCGCGTGGCCGATTAATACCACTCGAGCAGGTTGCCGATGCCCGAGCGGCGCTGACGTTTCTGGCTGAGCAGTCGATGGTCGATCCGGATCGGCTGGCTGTGATCGGGATCAGCCTCGGTGGTGCTCATGCGATTACAACCGCAGCCCTTGATCAACGAGTACGGGCAGTCGTCGCCATTGAGCCACCCGGCCATGGGGCACGTTGGTTACGTAGTTTGCGGCGTCATTGGGAATGGAGTCAATTTCTGTCCCGTTTGACTGAAGATCGACGGCAAAGAGTATTGTCAGGTGTATCATCAACGGTCGATCCGTTGGAAATCGTTCTACCCGATCCTGAATCTCAGGCGTTTCTTGATCAGGTTGCTGCCGAATTTCCGCAAATGAAGGTGACTCTGCCCTTGGAAAGTGCTGAGGCATTGATCGAATACGTCCCTGAAGACCTGGCCAGTCGTATTGCACCTCGTCCACTGCTCATTATTCACGGTGATGCCGACCAGCTTGTACCAGTCGCAGAAGCGCAGGCTATCGCTGAGCGAGCTGGTTCCTCGGCACAGCTTGAGATTATTCCCGGTATGAGCCATTTCAATTGGGTAATGCCGGGAAGCCCCGGTTTTATTCGCGTAACCGACAGTGTTGTGAAGTTTCTGAGGAATACTTTACCGGTGTCGGCAGACAACTAAGGGTGGTGGCCGTTCGTTGACTGGCAAGTCGGCAGGGTATCATTACAAGAAGAGCCGGTTGACGACGCCACCGCAGATGACTTAGCTTGTACCTGAATATTCCCTTCTCGAAGGGCATTTTGCTTCATCTCCTTCCACCAGGGAAGAGGAAGGAGACATGGGCAAGATCGGGTCTACCCGCCACGATCTGCGAAGCCATGCCCTGATGAGTGTAGTCAGACAATAGCTCATCAGGGAGTTATCTGCTCGCGTGTATGCGTGGGTTGGGGGACGATGCTGCCAGGTAATAGGGGTACCTTTCAGACACGCTCTTAATAATTGTGTAATGGAGCGCGGGGCGCCTAGCCCCGCGATGTATTCTATGGTTACTGTTGGTATCATCGCGAACCCAGCCTCTGGTAAAGACATTCGTCGGTTAGTTGCGCATGGTTCTGTGTTTGATAATGAAGAAAAGGTAAGTATTGTCAGGCGGGTGCTCTTAGGTCTCGAAGCTGTAGGAGTGCAGCGGGTTTGGATAATGCCTGATCGTTTTGGGATTGGTCTGAAAGCGCTTGATAATCTGCCGTTGACAATTGAAGCGACGTTACTTGATATGCCGGCCTGGTTTACCCCTGACGATACGCTACGCGCTGCGCGCTATATGGCTGAACATCGTGTAGGGTGCATTGTCACACTTGGCGGGGATGGGACCAATCGCTTGGTGGCTAAGGCTTGTGGTGATGTACCATTGATGCCTATTTCAACCGGAACAAATAATGTGTTTCCGTTGATGATTGAAGCGACTACGGCCGGTCTTGCCGCCGGCATCGTAGCATGTGGACGCGCTAATGATGCAATCATTCGAGCGCCACGCATCGATGTCTACCGCTTGTCTGAACAACGGACAGGTGAGCAAATTGACGGAACTCCACCCGATGATATAGCCCTGGTTGATGCTGCTGTCTATGATGAACGGTTCGTTGCAGCGCGAGCTATTTGGGACAGTTCGCGGATCACTGATCTGGTTCTGACTCGCGCTGAGCCGGGTAATATTGGTTTGTCATCAATCGGTGCGCATTTTCTGGCCGGTGACTATCCGCCGGGTCATGGTCTTTACCTGCGCCTTGCTGCCGACGGTACACCGGTACGGGCGCCAGTTGCGCCGGGTTTAATGCAGACAGTTTATGTCTCTGCATATCAGATATTACCTCCTGATGCAGGAGTGACAGTATGTCGTGAGCGGCCCACAGTATTGGCTTTTGATGGTGAACGTGAATTGGAGCTACATGCCGGAGAATCGGTATTGTTACGCTTTAATCCCCATGGTCCTCGCATCGTTGATCCACGGCGAGCCATTGCGCTTGCGGCCAGTGCTGGATTCTTTAAGCACGTTTAACTTGCTTTACTGTATTTCAACTCGGCTTTATCTACTGAGAAAACAAAACCGAAAAGACAGACCGTACTTGTTTCACTTCGTCCGTCTCTACAACACCGTTCGCTGCGACTACGATCATGGGGCCTGACCCACGCCACGCACACAATTACCTAGGTGCGCGCTGTAAACCCATCGGATGGCGCATCAGTGCACCATCCGAGCGATTGCCTGAGAATGCTGGCCTCTGGCCCGAGTTGCGCAGTGCGCTCCGGAAACCCATCGATTGGTGCATCAGCACACCATCACCCTCCAGCAGCTCCCACTTGCGGGTGTGAACTCGTCCCTTCTCCTCTTCCCTCTTACCTCCATCCCGCTGGCGGGAATGGTGGAAACGTTGAAAATCCTACTTATTACGCTATACTACCTACACAACCATTGCTTAGCTAACGAGGCTGTTATGCTTGATTGTGCAACGATTGCTATTCACGAAGCTCATCTGCTCGACCTGATTGCCCGTTTGGTACACGCCGAATCGCCGAGTACCGATAAGTCTCTTCTCGACGCGCTGGCCGATGATCTGGTAACACTGTTTGCCCGTGTCGGGACTGTGGAACGGATTGCCAATCCAACCGGTGGTGATCATGTACGAGTGATGGTAACGAATGCCGTTGAACCAACGCTGCCCCCAACGCTCGTCTTGTGTCATTACGATACAGTCTGGCCAGCAGGAACTGTTGCCCAACGTCCGTTTACGATCACGGCTGATCGGGCATTTGGGCCGGGTGCTTACGATATGAAGGCCAGCATTGCGATGATCTACGCCGCGCTCGGTGGGTTTGGGCCACCTGCGCCGGTGTTGCGTCGGCCACTAGTGTTACTCCTCACCTCCGATGAGGAGATCGGTAGTCCAACCTCGCGCACGTTGATCGAAACAACTGCAAAGCAGGCAGCGCATGTACTGGTGCTCGAACCACCAACCGAACCAGACGGAGCGCTGAAAACGGCAAGGAAAGGCGGAGGAGCATTCCGCGTAACGATCACCGGTCGGGCAGCCCATGCTGGGGTTGAACCGGAAAAAGGGGCTAGTGCATTGATAGAACTGGCGCATCAGATATTGGCTGTGAATGCTCTGGCAAATCCTGCGGTTGGTACGACTGTGAATGTTGGTGTGGCGGGGGGCGGTACCCGACCTAACGTAGTACCGGCTGAAGCGTGGATGGATGTTGATGTACGAGTCTGGACCCAGTCTGAAGCTGAACGGATCGAGACCAGTATGTTAGCGCTCAAACCGGTTACGCCGGGTGTGCAAATCGCAGTCACCGGTAATGTTCGTCGCCCACCTATGGAGCGGACGGCTGCTAGTATGGCACTTTTTGCGCAGGCGCAAAAACTTGGTACTGCACTCGGTTTAACCATCTGCGAGGGAAGTACCGGCGGTGGCAGTGATGGCAATTTTACCGCTGCACTCGGCATCCCAACCCTCGATGGATTGGGGTGTCCAGGAGCCGGTGCCCATGCCGAACACGAGCAGATCAGTCGCCAGGGCCTGATTGAACGTACCGCTTTGTTGTGTGCGTTGCTCGAGACCTTGTAGTTGAGGAGGAGAGAGTTCCAGATCAAGCCTGGTCATGGGGTGATTCCCTGAGCGGAGGGCGGGTTCCTAACCTGCCTTCCCGTTTTGGTAGAGGCAATCATCTACAGGTATATGCGCCCAACGCTATTGCTAGGAGATGGATTGATACTACCGTGTCCGGCAATCGCTCAAGATCGTGGCAAGAAGGCATTCAGCGCATGCTTTTCTCCCAACCTAATGCACCACCGGATATTCAGCAGGCACAATTGTCCCTGTAACTTCGCCAAATCCAATACGATACCCTTCACCCTGTGCCCAACCACGCATCGTCACCGTGTCGCCGTCTTCCAACCAGCGGCGCAGCGAACCATCGGCCAGCCTGATCGGCTCACTTCCCCGCCAGGTCAGTTCCAGTAAACAACCACGTGACTCCCTGGTTGGCCCGCTAATAGTCCCAGAAGCGAGCAAGTCTCCGGGCCGTAGGCTACAACCATTAACGGTGTGGTGAGCAATTTGTTGCGCAAAGCTCCAGTAGAGATAACAACTATTGGTCTGGCAAATCCGAGTGCCATTGAGCCAGACTTCAAGGGTAATTGCAAAATGACCGGGTTGCACCGATTGCAAATATGGCAGCGGTGGCGGTTCTTGTGGATCGCCAGCACGGCGAAAGGGGTTCAAGGCGGCCAGCGGCACAATCCAAGGACTTATCGAAGTGGCAAAGTTTTTTGCCAGGAATGGGCCAAGCGGCTGGTATTCCCAACTCTGAATATCCCGTGCGCTCCAATCATTCACCAATACAAATCCGAAAATATGTTCTTCAGCTTGAGTAATTGGAATTGGTTGGCCTAACGCATTCCCTGGCCCGATAAACATCCCCAGTTCCAGCTCGAAATCGAGCGCACGGGTCGGGCTGAAGATTGGCGCCGGACTGTCAGCCGGTTTGATCTGACCATAAGGACGACGAATGTCCGTGCCGCTCACCACTACGGTACTCGCTCGTCCATGATAGGCGACCGGGAGATGTCGCCAATTTGGGAAGAGTGGCGGACTATCGGGGCGCAGCATTTTGCCGACGTTACTGGCGTGATGTAGAGACGAATAAAAATCGGTGTAATCGCCAATCCGGGCCGGCAGCAACAGCTCGATGTCCGATTGCGGGATAAGTGCAGCATCGCGCAACGCCTGCGCATCGCGGAGTGTCGATTCATTAGCAGCGAGCAGTCGTTGCAATACAGTTCGTACTGCCTGCCATGCCGTTGGACCAGCGGCCATAAAAGCGTTGAGCGAGTCTTGGTTGAAGAGGCCACATTTACTGACCGGTGTCGCTGCCAGCAAGCCAGCCTCGTCGATCACTGCCAGATCGAGAACATAATTACCGATTGCGACACCTATTCGTGGCAAACCACCACTACGGGGTCGAAACACACCGTAGGGCAGATTTTCGAGTGGAAAATCGCTGTCAGGTGCAACGGGTACAAAGCTGGTGAGTGGCATCATGCTGATGTAAGTGAGTACCTAGCTATATACGATTGGAAATCATTTCTTCACACTCCCGTTCTCTCCAATTGAGGAAGCAACGGTACGTGTGCCAACACAAACATGTGCAATTCGCACTCCTGTCTGCTGTTCGGTATCACTTTGGAAGACGGGTTCAAAACCCGCCTCCCAGGCACGCTTATGCTGTGGCTATATTTGACTACCCCTCTGGTCCGCCAACACTCCACGAATCCATATACCCGGCTTTTTCCAATTCCAGCGCGGCTGTAGTGACGTGCAATGGGTGGAACGTATCAATCATCACTGCTAGCTCACGAGTCTCTTTAGCCCCGATACTAGCTTCAGTACTGCCGGGCTGAGGACCGTGCGGAAGACCGGCCGGATGTAACGTTATGTCGCAACGTTCAATCCCGCGTCGCGACATAAAATTACCGTCACAGTAGTAGATCACTTCATCGGAGTTCACGTTCGAGTGATTGTACGGTGCTGGGATAGCCTCAGGGTGATAATCGAACAGCCGTGGCACGAACGAGCACACCACGAAATTGTGCCCTTCAAAGGTCTGATGAACCGGCGGCGGTTGATGAATCCGACCGGTAATTGGCTCGAAATCATGGATCGAGAAGGCCCAAGGATAGAGATAGCCATCCCAGCCAACCACATCGAAGGGGTGATGGTCAAGAATATGACGGGTAAGCTGATTACGTACCTTCACCCGCACCTCAAATTCACCGGTGTCGGTGAAGGTCAGCAATTCGGTCGGACCGCAAATATCACGTTCGCAATACGGTGCTTGCTCAAGCAACTGACCAAATTGATTACGGTAGCGTTTAGGTGGGGCAACTTGACTGGCCGACTCGATCACAAGGAAGCGGGCCGGACCGTTCAGCCGCATCTGCCAGGTGGTACCGAAAGGGATCACCAGATAATCACCATCCCGAAATGGAAGGCGTCCAAATTGTGAGAGTAATTCACCACTACCTTCGTGGGTGAACCAGACCTCATACGCCTGGGCATTGCGGTAGAAGTAGGTCATACTCTCGGTAGGGCGACTGATCCCGATCGTCACGTCATTGTTACCAAGGAGCGTGATCCGGGCGTTCACCGGGTCACCGCCAGCCGGAACATTCGCGGTTGCAAATGCACGGTGGCGGATCGGACCAAACTCAGCGTACACTGGCTGCACCGAACCAATCAATTCGGCGCGGATCACTCTGGGTGGCAAAAAGTAGTGGTAGAGGATCGACTGGATACCGTGGAAGCCCTCCAACCCCATCACTTCTTCGCGATAGAGTTTGCCATCAGGCTTACGGAACTGCGTGTGACGTTTGTGAGGAACCTGACCCAGACGCTGATAAAACGGCATCGCACACCTCCTTGTGCTGCGAGTGTCGTCCTGATAATAAACGTTCGCCCGACGGTAAATCGTCGGGCGAGGTGGCGACCCGGGAGGGACTCGAACCCCCAACCAACGGTTCCGAAGACCGTTGCTCTATCCATTGAGCTACCGGGCCTTCAGCTTCAATAGTTTAGCATAGCTGGCGCAGTTATGCAACGTCAGTACGGAGAAAGAAAAGAGGAACAGGGAAGCAGAAATGCGGAACAGGCCAGAATATATGGGTAACGAAGACCATCGTTCAGAAACCGATATGGCCTTCCCGCACTGTAGGCGTATACCTTTCGTTCTTCCAGCCAACGCAGCGTTCAGACAGCGAACGTTCCCTTCACCACCCTGTAGGGATAGGTTCGCGACCGTCGGTGTGGATCCCCACTTCCTTGCCCTTGGTGGGAAAGGATGGAGCTAGGGGGAAGGTGAGGGCCACAGTTGCCTATCGCTTATCAATATGGTATACTTGCCCGTAGTGCGCCGTGAGGCGAAATTTTGTGTGTAGCTCTAAGAAGAGGAAGTGCCATGGCTAGCAAAAAGGGAAACCGCATCGTGATTAAGCTGAAGAGCACCGAGAGCGGTCACACCTATACAACCGAGAAGAACCGGCGTAACGATCCGAACCGTCTCGAATTGCGCAAGTACGACCCGATTGTGCGCCGCCACGTGCTCTATCGTGAGACGAAGTAAATCCGTTTCGTTTACCGGGGGCGTCGTCGGCGCTCCCGGTATTTTCTTTTCGGACACGATGTCCGCTGCATCACTGCTTGCCCTCTGCTACTTGTCATGTCTTGGCCTACCGCTGAACAGTTGCGCCTATGACACGCCTGTTACGACTCGGTTTTTTAACCGCTTTTGAAGCGACCCTTGTTGGACTACCATTACTGGCTCTGACCACGATTGTGTTGTCATGGCCGGGTTTGTGGAGCGCGGTTATCTTGGGGCGACTTGCCGATGAAATTGGTCATCGTCTACCTCGGTCCCTTCATCGCCTGTTGCTCGTTGCCGCACCTTTCGTTGCTGCCTGCTGGCTGAGTCGGTTGACGTTCGGACTTGATCCGCACCATACGTTAGCTGCGTTGCCACCAGGCCAGCCCCAGAGTGGACTGATTTATCTGACGGTACTAGTCGCCTTTTTTCTTGTCTGGCGTGGTGTGAGGATGGCCGAACACGAGCATGCCACAATCTTAACGCTCGCCGGACGTGGGCTGGTAGCGACGATTGCCGCACTCGTGCTTGGGCCGCTGTTACGGGCAGGCGCGCCGGTTGCGAACGATCTGTTGCTGCTTTACATTGTCGTGTTTGTCGGCAGTGGCCTCAGTTCCCTGGCGCTCAGTTATATGCTTGAAGCTACCCCTGACCAGACCCACACCTTGAATGTCCGTTGGAGTCTGCTCCTGCTGTTGGTCATCGGTGGCGTGTTAGTGCTTGGCATAGCACTAGCTGCCTTACTCAGCGGTGAGTTGGCATTCATCGGGATCGTTACACTCTTGCAATGGCTCCTCTTACCGTTCGCGTTGATTGGCGCACTGTTCGTCTATCTGTTTACGGTCATCTTCGACGATATGATCCGAGCGCTCTTTGCGGCATTTGGTCAGGTCTTGGCCCGTATGAATTTACGGCCTGAACCCCCGCCAACTCCAGATACGACAATCATCGATACTAACCCAGTAGAGACAGTGGTCATTATTGCGCAACAGGCCACCTTCGTTCTGGCGTTGATTCCGTTGGTACTGTTGGTGATATTCTTACTCCTCTGGCGACGACGTACCCGACGCGCTGATTCCGATGAAGAGCACCAATCGCTCGATGTCGGGCAGAGTTTGTTAAGCGACCTCCATGATTTGCTTGGTATGCTGCGCCGTCCTTTTCAGCGTCGTTTAAGTGGTCTACATGCGGCATTGGTTGCTCTGCGCAACGCTGATGCGGTAACACGGGTGCGTCGGGCATACGTGCAAGCGCTTATCATGCTCGAAGCACGTGGTTGGCGGCGATCACCAGATCAAACACCGTCTGAGTGGTGTGCAAGTATGGCAGCGGTGTTGCCTGAACCGAAGCCTTTTACCGACCTCACTGTCAGTTATGAACGAGCGCGCTACCGACCAGATGGTGTCGATGAGACCGAGGCCGAGGCTGCTGAGGATGCTTTGCAAGTGTTGCGAGCAGTTTTACCACCCCCAGAATCACGACGTGATGTTAAAGCGTGATCGTGCAAATGTTCGTTATTGAGTGCCTAATTCGGAATACCCTGTCGCAGAAGAAGATTCGGTTGAGGTGCAGCGGCACTGAGCCCGTACATCTATCAGGTTTCATCCGCCATGCCGTGAGACATTGCCTGTGTATAGAGATGTTACCCTTTTTGCGATCCGTATTTTTCTTTCAGACCTGCACAAACGTGGGTTTGGTCTGGGGTAAACATTGCTGTAGCCCGATATTAGGGGTTTTCAGTATTTTCATCTTTTGTTCTTATGAGAGGCAATGCGTCGCAACTAAATGGAGGGACACAACGATACATCTCATCCAGGTGCCTAAAATGCCCCTAACCTACGCAGTCACCTGAATGCGCGGCAGGAACTATCGTGTGTCGCATCAGCAAGCCATCGCGGACGAAGTTCTAGCCCTGTTTCACGCTCCCCCTTCCGCTCCCTGGATGGGAGCGGAAGGGGCTGGAGGAAAGGCGAGGGGTGCCAAGCTTGCACTGATGTCTACGCAGTTACCTACACTCTTGACGTACCTACCGTTCAGTTTCTTACTCGACAGTGACGCTCTTGGCAAGATTACGCGGTTGATCGACATCGCATCCGCGTAACACAGCTACGTGATAGGCAAACATTTGTAACGGTATCACGTTAAGCACCGGTTGCAACAGGGGATGGGTAGTCGGTACACCGATAACGTGGTGGGCCTTTTCGGCCAGCAATTCATCGCCCTGATGACCGATGGCTATCACCTGACCGTGACGCGCACGTACCTGCTCAATGTTGCTGATCATCTTCTCGTAGATGTGATCGTGCGTCGCGATGCAGATAACCGGCATATTCTCATCGATCAACGCAATGGGACCATGCTTCATTTCACCAGCAGGGTATCCTTCCGCGTGAATGTAACTAATCTCTTTCAACTTGAGAGCGCCTTCGAGGGCGATAGGATAGTTGATCTGGCGACCAAGAAATAGTGCATTACTAACACGATGGTAGCGTTCGGCCAGTTCGATACAGAGTGGCTTTGTCTGCTCGATCACTTGTGCCGCCTGACCAGGTAGTTCGATCAGAGCCTGGATGTGCTCGCGAATCTGCTGTGGCTTGAGCGTTCCGTGAGCCTGGGCCAGCCGGAGAGCAAACAGATAGGCAGCTACCAACATTGATGTGAAGGCCTTGGTCGATGCCACCCCAATCTCTGGCCCAGCATGCAGATAGATTGGACCGCCATCAGCTAGCCGGGCTGCCTGACTACCAATAGCATTGACGATAGCCACACTTGGTACACCCTGTGCGCGGGCTTCTTCCATTGCCGCTAATGTATCAACTGTCTCGCCGCTTTGGGTAATCGCCAACACCAGCGTATCGTGCTCACTATCGCTCTGCAAGATAGGGTTACGATAACGAAATTCACTGGCGTAATCAACTTCGACCCGCACTCGGGCCAGATGCTCAATCATGAACTTGGCTACCAGTGCCGCATGCCAGGCCGTACCACAGGCAGTAGCGTAGATGCGGCGGATCCGTCGCAAATCATGGTCGTTGAGACGAAGATCCTCGAGTTCAATCCGCCCATGCTCCTGATCGATCCGTCCACGCAAAACGTCCATCAGCGCCCGTGGTTGCTCGTCGATCTCCTTCTGCATAAAATGGCGGTAATCGCCCTTGGCTGCTGCGACCGGGTCCCAGGCGATTCTGTGGATTGGTCGTTCCACCGGAGTCCCATCGAGGCGCATAATGGTCACGCTATCGCGGCGAACGACTGCAATATCCCGATCCTCCAGGAAGATCAGATCGCGGGTATAATCGAGAATGGCCGGAATATCTGAAGCGATAAATCGTTCGTCATTCCCGATACCAATGGCGATTCCGCCTGCATTGCCCAGGCGCGCAGCGACGAGTTGGTCTGGTTCGTGGATGCAAAAAGCTACTATCGCGTTCCCACCACGAAGTTCTTGCAGGGTACGGTGCATTGCGCGACCAAGATCGCGCAATTCGTTATAGTAATGACCGAGGAGTTTTGCTATCACCTCAGTATCAGTCTGCGACTCAAACTGATAGCCCAGTTCGAGCAGCCGCCCCTTCAGCGCGAGATAATTCTCCACAATCCCATTTTGAATGACTACAATCGCGCCACTGGCATCGCGATGCGGATGAGCGTTGATTTCGGTCACGCCACCGTGAGTGGCCCAGCGGGTGTGACCGATTCCGATGTGACCATGCGTTGGTTCGTTCAGCAGTCGTTGTTGAAGATTGCTCAATTTGCCGACGCTGCGGCGTAATTGTAAACCGATGACTGGATCGTAAATCGCTACTCCTGCCGAGTCATACCCTCGATATTCCAACCGTTGTAAGCCGTGCAAGACTACCTCAGTCGCTTCTCGTGCTCCGACGTAACCCACAATACCACACATAACGTACTCCTTAGCAATAACTGGCAACACCAACCCATAGCGGCAATCGGCTGAGTTGGAACGCAGCAACACAGATCACCGCTCTGGATGGATTGCGGCAGAGAATATCAGTTGCAAGAGTGGGGGAAATTGTTGGTGGGTCGTTGCCGACAACGTTGCCCTAGTCGTCACCGACAGGTGTTGAGTCGTCCGCTTTACCGGCGACGCCCTACGCCGGGGAGGCTTCCGCTGATCTCTCGATGTTCCGGGTCATCGATACCCGTTAGCTCCGGCTCGCGCCGGGAACCTCCGTCCTCGTCAACTTCACTCTGAGTGAAGTCCATGCGCTTCAATCTACTATCACATGTCCAAGTTGTTGCTTTTCCCTCCTGGTTGCGCCCCCGCACAACCCTCTCCTACTCAACATTGATAGCCGGAGTATACCATACTCCGGGCAGCCGTCTGATGAAAGTTTGCTTATATCCTGGCTAACAATTACATCATCAGACCTAAACCAATAAAGGCAAGCGTTGTGGCAACGACGATGACTGTAGCAGTAATACGAGCCACTCGACCGCATGCCGGGGCATTTTCAGCCAGCGCCAGGTTTGCCATCATCACACTGATAATCACGAAGGCAACCAGGGCCAGGAATGGTATTTTGATGAAACTTAAAACGCCTGGAATATTGATGTAGTCAAAGGCGCACGGGATGGCGCCAGCACAGGGAGCTGGTGGGATGATCAGCATGACCATCAAGTAGTGATACAGTGAAACGGCAATTCCCATCAACGATAATGGCAGTACGTACAGATATACTTTGCGATCATCACGCCAGATACCGACAAAAAGCAAAACGGCCAATGGGTACATGAGAATGCGTTGATACCAGCAGAGTTCACAGGGGATCCACCCCAACACTTCACTGAAAAACAGACTTCCACCGGTCGCCAGCATCGCTGCCAGCAACGCAACATGGCGGCAACTCAGCGTCAGCCAATCCAGTAAACCAGTCGAAGGTGTGGCTGTTAATTCTATCGGTTGTGCACGATCCATTAAAGTTCTCCATTTCTTATTGCATTGCAATCACTATCTGACAGTATTGTATCACCATAGGGGTTGTTAACGTTTGCAGTTTCTGCTTGCATCAAATAACCGATCTGCTCGAGCACAGAGTAACGCCGACAAACATCACGTACCCGCTTACGATGATCCTCGACCTGCACAGTTGCCCTGGGAGCGCGAGCCGCTGACCCACGTGTGTGGTGAACCCGTTGCTTGGCACATCAGTACACCATTACCCCGCCAGACCTTGCTTGCGAGGGTAAAATCGCCCCTGTCATCGAGATAGCAGGGGATTGGGTAGACCTCCGTTGGAACGGTAGACAGCGTGCCTCCGCACGAGCTAGCTCTACCGGCAATGCTTGAAGTCGTAATTAAAAAGACGTATACTTAAAAATATCTCTTGGAGTGAAACGGGTGTTATCTATCTATTGAAGTAGTTGGAGCCGACGATGCCACAACGATGGACGGCTTCTCGAACCCGTTTACTCGCCGACGTAGGTGATCTCCTCGTCTCATTAAATCGGATTGAGGCGCTACAACAGGTTGCCCGTTATCTCGTACCGCTGCTTGCTGATTGGTGTGCAATCATTATTCGTGATGAACATCAAAGACCTCACCGAGTGGCAATCGCTGCTGCTAATCCTGCAGATCAGCCTTTGGCCGACTATTTAACCCAACAGGCATTGTTTATTGAGCCGATGTCGGTACCAGCACAAGTTTTGACCGACGATCGACCGCTTTTGCTAACTGATCTTAATGAAGAATATATTGAGAATCCGCAATTTTCACCTGCATATCGCGAGATTTTGCGCAGAATCCGACCACGCCACATTTTAGGGGTACCTATATCCTTCCAGGAAGTAAATGTTGGTGCTTTAGTGTTAACAATTTCTACACCCTCGCGCCGTTGCTTTACTACAAACGATATTGAGCTGGCGACCGAACTGGCGCGTCGCATGGCGATTGCGGTTGAGAACATTATGCTCTACCGCTCCACACAGCGTCGTCTCGAACAGTTGCTGATCGTACAGCGCGTAGCATCATTGGTAAACTCAACCTTACAGACCGATCGGATTTGTCAGCTAGTAGTAGAGCAATTGCATACTGTGTTTGGGTATCAGTTAGTCAGTATTTATCTCTTGCAAGAAGGAGCGCTACATCTGCAGGCTGCGATTGGGTACGACAACGGCTTATCAGTGATCCAGTTGTACGAGGGAGTTGCCGGGCGCGTTATGCGCAGCGGTCAGGCTGAGTTTGTCCGCGATGCCAGCCTCGACCCTGATTTTCTGGAGGTCATACCGGGTACCACTCAGTGTATTATTGTTCCCTTACGATACGAACATTCACCGCCAGTCGGTGTTATTATTATCGAGTCGACCGGTGAGCCGGTTTTAGATGATGAAGATTTCTTTCTGCTTTCCCTCCTGGCCGATCAAATCAGCGTAGCCTTTTTCAACGCAACGCTCTTTGATCGCCTGTATGAGGCGAATGACCGGTTCCGCTCACTGATTGAGCTGGCCGGACATCTGGTGATCTACCTTGATTCTGAGCTGAGGATTACAGAATTCAACCCAATGGCCGAGCAGGTGTTTGGCCGTACCCGTGCTACAGTGATAGGTCGCCATTTCCCTGCAACACTGCTTGATATGGCAGAGCAACCACTGTTTGCCGCCCTGGTTCGCGAGGTTGTTACCGGTCATAGCCCTCGTTCGTTTGAAATCTCCTTTTGGCGCCAGGAGCGCAAGCGGTAGGTCGAATGGACAATGACTTGTCGCTCTGATGTAAACAGCAAGGTGGTTGAATTCGTGCTGGTTGGTCAGGACATTACCGATCAACGTGAAAAGGCACTGGCGTTGATCCGTGATGAGCAGCGTCTCCAAATGATTGAGCGGCTTGAAAGTACGGCGATTATGGTCAGCGGTATTGCACACGATTTTAACAATCTGCTCAATATTATTCTCAGCAATGCTGAGATATTGCAGGCAACCCATCCGGCGCAAACATTGATCGGTCAACACTTGCAACACATTGTCAATGCCACGCAGCAGGCTGTTGATCTGGTGCGGCAGTTATTGTCATTTGCCGGTCAGCAGCCATCAGCATTGCAATACACAAATCTAAACCAGTTGATCGATGAGGTGGTTCCGCCGTGGCAGTCATCGCTGGGACAAAACATACGAGTCCAATTAGAGCTTGAACCATCGTTGCCGGAGATCATGGTTGATCCGGTGCAGATACGACAGGTCTTGATGAATCTGTTGATCAATGCGGTTGAAGCATTACCCAACCGGCATGGAAGCATTTGCATTCAAACCGGCCTTCGGTTGCTTACAGCGGCTACAATACAGCGCATGGCGCCTCCACAAAACATCGAACCTGGTCAGTATGTCTACTTGTCTGTCCATGACGATGGTACCGGGATTGATCCGACCATTCTTTCGCGCATTTTTGAGCCTTTCTTTACGACCAAACAACACGGTCATGGTCTGGGACTGGCAGGCGTATTTCAGATCGTACAGCGCCACAACGGTGCACTGACCGTTGATAGTCGACCTGGTCAGGGAAGTACGTTTACCGTTTGGCTACCGGTTTCCTTATCAACGATAACAGAAACAGGACCGACTCCTAGTGTGGGTAGCAACTATACGATATTGATTGTTGATGATAATCATGAAGTGCGCATGCTTACTGAACGAATCCTGACTCGCGCCGGCTATCAAGTGTTGGCATTCAATAGTGGTCGTGATGCCCTGAAGGTAATAACAGAACGCACCATTACCTGTACGCTGGTTGATGTGACTCTGGCTGACATGCATGGTTATGAGGTTTGCCGCCAAATAGCGGCTTTGAACCCAAATATCCCGTTGGCTTTAGTGAGTGGTTATCTAGTTGATGCAGCTCATCTGGTGGATGTGCCGATCTTCGCCACCTTGCAGAAACCCTTCCGTGCAGAGGAATTGCTGACATTGGTGCGGCGTTTGATCACTGCTCAAGATAGGTAATACCAATACCGTCTGCGAAAACCGTATATCCTTGGTCGTGGGCTGTCGGCCTGCATCCTAGCCGGCGTGGATGAACGATGGCATGTTCTGCTAGCTATCCCCTGCCCCACTTGTGGAGGGCTATGGTGGCGCTCAGGATCGGTAAAGATCGCATTAAAATGCAGAAATCAACCAATTTGTCAGCTTTATTTTATTGACATCCGTAATTGGCAAGAGTATATTAGGTTGTCGGGCAAATTGCACGTGGCGAGGAGGATTTTGGTGTCGGTCCAGCATTCACAGCCTTTCGATCCAATGTATGGAGGCACTGAAGGTGATGTGTTCTCTCCTGATGCGGTTGATGGATCATCTCGCAAGGGACACGTGCCGATAGTGCAGCGTGGTACCGACCAACGTTCCCGGCGTGGAGGGTCACGGGGATGGCGGTGGTTGTTGCTTGTCTTGTTTAGTGGCGTTGCTATTGTTGTTGGCGGACTGCTCTATCTTGATCGCATCTATGCCAGTCGCGTCTTACCGAATGTGAGTGTCCAAGGGGTTCATGTAGGTAGTCTCACCCGAGAAGAAGCACGGATCGCGATTGAATCCCGCTTTGCTTCTTTTTTGGCGCAACCGGTTATATTGACCTACAGCGGACGAACCTGGACGCCCACGCTGGCCGAGTTAGGGGTTGCCCTGGAAATTGATGAGGCGCTCGACGCTGCATTGGCTGTTGGCCGCAGTGATAATCTCTTCACCGATCTTCAGCAGATGAGTGCAATCTGGCAGTACGGGATTGAAGTTCCTCTGCGCCTGTCGATTGATCAGGATGTGATGCAGCGCTATCTGCTGGATCGGGTTGCCGAAGTGGAGCAACCGGCACTTGATGCCCGGTTGGTGCTTAATGGGACAACCGTAGAGGTTGTGCCTAGCGCCGTTGGTCGCCAGGTGTTGGTGGCTGAAACGTTGCAAGAGATATTAGCCGCACTTCAGGACTTGAATCCAGATACTGTGGCGTTGCGTACTCGGGCGCTCGAACCGTCACTTCATGATGAAGCCGCATTTGCAGCTCAAGATCAGATTGCGACCATTCTGGCCGGACCAGTAACATTCATGATCGATAATCGACCGTTTGTCTGGTCGCTCGATGACTTGGTGCGTCTGATTCGCGTCGAGCGAGTTTCCGATCTAGCCGGTGATCGTCTGGTGGTGCGGGTGGATCGCGATCTCGCTATGGAACGTCTCATTGCTCTAGGAGATGCGACAGAGGTGAAGGGTACCTATCCACGGCTTAACTGGAATGAGGGAAAGCTAGAGATCTTTCAGGAAGGGAAACCGGGTAGACGGATCGATGAAGAACAGACGTTGGCGGCACTGCTTGACGTATTGACTAAACCGGCCGATCAACGCACAATAACAGTGAAATTTCGTGAGATTCCGCCTCCAGTTACTGCTGATAATCTTGATAAGTTAGGTATTACAACTCTCCTTGGTGTTGGTCGTAGCGATTTCACCGGTTCTGCGCCCTACAGGATTACAAATATCCAGGCTGGTATGCGCTTGCTGCACGGTATCTTGATTGCTCCTGGTGAGGAATTTTCGTTCAATCGTGCTATTGGGCGCATTGATAGCTCGAATGGCTTTGTTGAAGGTTATGCCATCGTGCAGAATCGAACCCAGCTAGAGTGGGGAGGTGGAATTTGCCAGGATAGTACTACCGTCTTTCGGGCTGCATTTTGGGCTGGCTTACCGATCACCGAGCGTTGGGGTCATTCGTTTTATATCAGTTGGTACGATCGGTACGCTTTTGGGCCGTATGGCGATGGGCCGGGTATGGATGCCACCATCTTCATCGGCGGTCCTGATCTGAAGTTCCTTAACGACACCGGTGGGTGGATTTTGATGCAAACAATGGTTGATACCCGCCGGAATCTGGCCGAAGTACGACTCTACGGTCCAGAAACCAGTCGCAAGGTCTTGCTAGAAGGGCCTGTCATCACCAATCGCACGCCGCCACCAACCGATCCCGTCTACGTAGCCGTTCCTGAACGACCAGTAGGCCAACCGCGGCAAAGTGACACGGCTCGTGGCGGGATGGATATTCACTTTACGCGCATTGTCCTCGGCCCTGATGGGAAAGAGATCGAGCGCCGTGAATTTGTAACGCGCTTCAAACCCTGGCCTGACATCTTCGAGTACAATCCGGCTGATCTTGGTCCTGACGGTAAGCCATTGCCAACACCGACACCACCACCTCAACCTGAACCACTGCCAGCCGAAATATCGACCGAGGCAACGGGGTAATGGCATGGGATCAGCGTGTGTCTGCACCATGTTCCTCTCTCCTGGGAGCGCGGGTCTCTGGCCCGCTTCCTGACGGCAACGAGCGCTATCGTGGTGCCGCTGGTGCGCTCATCTATGCCTGGGAGCGCGGGCCTCTGGGTCGCCTCCTGATGTGAGCGGGTAGAACCCCGTTTACGCCAGTGTCTGACAATACTCTGCAGCGCCTTGCAGAGTGATTCCGCAACCTCACCGTCACAAGAGACGCGCCCAACCCGCGCTATTCATGCATCGAAACAAGACAGCTATTTTATTATCACATCTGTTGCCTCGATCTGTACTCCACTCAGTGGTAAGGGCGCACCCCAAACCCGGTGAAGCGCTGGCGTAATCTGTTCTGGATCGCCAGTAGTGACACAACGAATGTCGCCACTCTCTACGGGGTGATTGATCTGTTGCGCGATCCGGGCAGTTTGCGCTGCTACTGCTGGCCCGGTATCGATGATGACGATCCCCGGTTCGACACATGTCTCGATTAGTGGTTTCAGCGGAGGGAAGTGCGTACAGCTTAATACAAGCACATCAGCTTCGGGTGCGGATGCAAGATGCTTAAGAATCAGACTCCGGGTGTGCTCACTCGTTAACTCGCCAGCCTCGACCTGTTCAACCAGATCAGGACACGCCAGCGGGTACACTTCAACATCCGCTGCGTAGGCATGAACCAGGCTACGAAAACGCTCGCTGGCGATAGTCCCACTGGTCGCCAGCACGGCAACTTTCCCTCGACGAGTAGCCGCTACCGCCGGTTTTACACCCGGTTCCATGCCCACAACCGGTACCGGTAATGTGCGCCGTAAGAGTTCCACTGCTGCGGCGGTTGCAGTATTACAAGCTATCACCACAATGTGCGCACCGTGATCGACCAACCAGCGTCCGCAAGCCAATGCCCGATCACGGATTTCATCGATAGGACGAGGCCCATAAGGGCAGTAAGCACTATCAGCCAAATAGAGCAGATCGGCGGCAGGGAGCCTTTCACGGATGGCTCGCATCACCGACAGTCCACCTAGTCCAGAGTCAAAAATGCCAATCATATGTAGTTCAGTTGTATCGGATATCAACAGCCTTACGCCGACTACCCATGCTGGGTCGGGCGTTGCCGACATGCAGAAACAAAATCAGTGAAGAGTGCTCGCCAGCGCGGTTCACTGCTATCCCATAGATGTTCGGGGTGGCATTGTACAGCCATCAGGTAGTGACCATCGGTTGTTTCAAAGGCCTCGATGATACCGTCAGGCGCATGAGCGGTGATCTGTAAACCAGGTGCGAGCTGCTTGATGGCCTGATGATGCATCGTATTGCAGCCGATATGCGTGGTTTGCAAGATTGCGGCCAGCCGTGAGTCGGGGCGAATAGTCAGTGTATGGGTTAGCTCGGTCCAGGCCCGAGTGCGGCTGTTTGCACGATGGTCGATGGATGTGTCAAGCTGAGCAGGAATATCCTGGTAGAGTGATCCACCGAGAGCCACGTTAATGACCTGCAAGCCTCGACAAATGCCGAGCAGCGGTTTGCGATCTGCTCGCGCCCAGCGGGTTAATGCGATCTCAACTGCATCGCGTTGGCGATCAACATTTCCCAGCCTGGGGTGCGGTGCTTCGTCATAGTAAGCCGGATCAACATCATCGCCACCTGGTAGCAAGATACCGGCACAGAGATGGTACAAGTGGCGAATCGCCTCCAAATCATCGCTCAGATAGATGATAAGCGGAATACCACCGGCAGCTTCGATGGCGCGCAGGTACGTTGGACGCACAGCTTGCAGATCACGCCCATCGGTACTGTTGCCGACCGACATTGCGGTAATGCCGATCAAAGGACGGAGTTGAGTATTCATAGGTGTTCAATATGGTTATGCGGCGCGACTCTGACGGTGATGATCGCCACAGCTCTGTACAAACGCAGCAAAGAGATGCTGCCAGCGCGGATCAACGGTTGCCTGCAAGGCTTCAGGATGGCACTGCACGCCAATGATAAAGGTCGGCCCTTCACTCTCTAGCGCTTCGATCACGCCATCGGGTGCCCAGGCAACAGCACGTAAGCCGGTCGCCACACGGCGTACTGCCTGGTGGTGCAGCGAATTGATCATCAGATGGGTTGTTCCCAACATCCGGGCCAGGCGCGAGTCAGCAGCAATCGTGATCGAATGTGCCAGAAACGTCCAATCTTCGTGCGTATATGACAGATTGTGATCAATAGTTGTGTCGATCTGCGAAGGAATATCCTGGTACAGCGATCCGCCGAGGGCCACGTTAATCAACTGCACGCCACGACAGATGCCAAGCAGAGGTTTCCCTTCAGCAGCGGCCCAGCGTGCCAGGCGCAGTTCGGTCAGATCACGGGGAGGATCGATTGTTCCGAGTCGTTCGTGCGGTTGATCGCCGTAGTGATTTGGTGCAATATCACCACCACCGGCGAGCAGAACACCATCGAGTCGTTCGTAGATGGTGCGCAATGTCGCAGCGTCAAGGAGCGGGGGAATTAAAAGGGGTGCGCCGCCGGCCTGCAAAACAGCGTCGATATATGTTTGACGATGACCGTATGATGGCGGACACCAATCGCGATCACGAAAGGTACCGCACGATATTCCGATCAGAGGTGTCATCTACACTTCCTCCATATTTGAGGTATTGTTCATATTATAAATGGGCATTATATCATACCACGGTGAAATTTCTTCAGCCGGAAGATTGGTTATCCGTGATGAGGACCGTGCAACATTTTATCCTACTCGGCAGTGGGATGGAGGTAATGGATAGCAGCAAACACGGCTCAAAACTGCAATCTTCGTGAACCCTAGCTGTGATCGCCAGCCACCGGGAGGACGATCGAAAAGGTGCTACCGACACCCACCGTACTCTCCACCCATATCCGGCCACCGAGCAATTCCACCAGCGGTTTGACAATCGACAGACCGAGACCTGTACCACCGGCTTCTACCTTGAGCGGGTTATCGCTACGGAAGAAGCGATCAAAGATACGCGGCAGATCCTCAGGGCGGATGCCAACGCCGGTATCGCTGATGCTCAGCAGGAGATAACGACGGTTATCACTTAACGTACTTCGTATTGGTTCGGGCAGATCGACATTCATCACTTCGCGGGCCGCAATAGTGATCGAGCCACCAGCCGGTGTATACTTCACCGCGTTGGAGAGGATATGAAACAAAATCTGGTGCAAGCGCATTGAATCGGCCCGGATCAGAGGAAGGCCCGGCGGGAGCGAGATAGTTAGTTGATGGTGTCGCTGTGCGATCTGAGGTTGTAGTTCGGCAATAACACCGCTAAGCGCTTCAGCAAGATGCAGCGCACGCCATTCGAGATCAATGCTCCCCGACTCAATTTTGGTAATTTCGAGTACGTCATTGATCAGGTTGATCATACGCTCGGTGTTGTTGTAAATCGTGTTCACAAATTCGCGCTGCGTATCATTCAACTGACCGAGGCCCCCCATAGCCAGCAACTGGGTGAATCCCTTGATCGCAGTCATTGGAGTACGCAGCTCGTGAGACATCGTGCCGATAAACTCATTCTTCATGCGATCAGCTTCAACTTCACGGGTAATATCGCGCAATACCAACAGTGCACCGAGCAGCTCGTCATCGTCTTTGAGTACCGGACTGAGCGCGAAATTGATCGTTTTCCCCGCAATAACCGCAGTCGTAGTAAACGTTCGTGCTGCACCGTCAACGGTTAACGGTCGGCGTAAGAGATCATCAAGTGGCAATTCAGCCGCATGGTTACCGAGGTAGCGATGAATGATGTCATGCAGGTTCCAAAGCAGTAACTCTTCCAATGGTCGATGGAGGATGCGACTGGCAGCCTGGTTGATGCTGATCACACCACCGTAGAGATCGCACACGATCACACCATCGAGTAAACTTTGTAAGATTGCAGCGATCTGACTGGTCTCTTTTTGCTGGCGATCAAGAAGTTCGTAGCGACGTTCGGCTTCGGCACTGATCATGCGGAACAGATTAGCGTTATTAATGCCAATCGCAATTGCGCCGGCGCAGGCATTGAGCAACCGCACATGCCCTTCGCTGAAGAAATGGGTCTGTGGGTGCGAGAGGGTCATAACGCCAATGACCTCACCCTGCACAAAAAGCGGAACGGCGATCATCGATCCCTCCCGCTTCCGGCTACTGCCAGGAATGGTGATCCACCGCTCATCTTTTGCCACATCATGCACCAGGACGGTTTGCCCGTGTTGGGCTGCCCAACCGGCAATGCCCTGACCAATCGCAAAGCGTACCGTGTTGTCGGGGGTTACCTTTTTGCCGAGAATAGCACGTGTGACCAGCAGGCTGGGATTATCTTCTTCGGTGAGCAGAATTGAGGCATGTTCGGCTTGCACAATGCGCGCCAACATCGTCAGTGAGTTATTGAGAATCTGATCGAGGTCGAGGGTCTGATTGACCTGAGCAGCGATTGCGTGCAGTGTCGCCAGACGGTTCTTCTCTTCTTCCAGCTCACGAGTGCGTTCAATCACACGCTGTTCAAGGTCGGCATTGAGAGTACGAATCGTGTGATACAACTCTGCATTCTGGAGAGCAATGGCAGCCTGGCTGGCAATGCTCTGGGCCAGGTCTTGCATAAAGCGTAGATCGAGCGGGTTTTGCAGTTCTTGAAGGGTGATAGCACCGATCAAGCCAGTCCCACCTGTCATCGGGATGATCAAGACACCGCACCCGGCGATCAGCCAGTCGTGCGTAGGATCGGCAGACGGAGCAGGCCAGAATACACCGTTCTGAAATGCAGTCTGGAAAACGGGGTTTGTCTCAGGCAAGACGTAGCCGATGGTTGGGCCATCACCATTACCACGGGTGGCAACGACCTTGAGCCGTTGTTGTTCGTCAACCAGCCAGACGGCGACATGGTGTGCTTCGGTCAGACGATACAGGCTATCGATCACAATTTCGAGTAGCTCATCACGGTCGAGCGTTGCTGAAAGACGCTGTGAAATATCGTTGAGTGCCTTCAGTTGCAATGCACGCTGATCGGCTGCTGCTGAAGCAGAATCGAGGCTAGCAGCAATAAACTCGCGTTCCTGGATGAGCTGATTGGTGTGTTCAGACCAGATTTCGATCAGAATAGTTGTGGTTTGCTCAAAGAGATCGGCCAGGGCATCGACGATCGTCAGCTCGGCTGGTTCACGCAGTAATGTCGTGCGTAAGGTACGGTGCAGATAGTGGAGACTCCGTACCATTGCCGGTACATCAGGTTCGGTCTCGCCTGTTATCCAATCGGTAAACAGCTCGCGCAATGGCAACTCGTTGCCTTCCGCCGCAGCAATGAGAGCTAACACAAAGCGTTTTGTGTCAATGTGTGATTGTACCGCTACCGGGCTGGCAGCAGATTCAAGCTGATTTGACCAGTGCTGTAGCAAGGCGGTCTGTTGGTTGTCGAGCCATTGGCTGAGTGTGTACTTCATGATGCGCAAGGCCAACACTATCTGCTCTGTGCTATTCGCAGCGGATCACCACGACTGTTGCATCGTCGTTGTCCTTACCGAAGCGTTGCAAAATCTCGTCGGCAATCTGCTGCGGTGGCTGATAGAGATCGGGTGATTGCTCGGTTGTGAATCGACTCGAAATCCCATCACTATATAAAACGAAGATGTCACCCGAATTGTAAGTATAGGTCATACGCAAGAGTTGTGGTAGGCGATAGCCCACGATTCCGTTTTTCGATATTGGCTTGATCAGCAAATCACTATAGACTTGCACACCAATGTTTCCCACTCCTACAAACTCAGCGGAACGGTCTCTGGCATCGAGACGCAGCAGTGCCATCACTGCGCCACGACTACCGGCAAGTGCGCGATCCGCCTGATGCATCAATTCTGTTAGTTCCAGAGTAGGCTGACGTTTAAGAACACTCACTGCACGCTGCGCAGCTTCGGCAGCCGCTTCTCCACCGCCAAGCCCGTCAATTACCGCTGCTAAGAGGTGGTTGTCCGCGAACGGAAGAATGACATACGCATCGCCACTGACGCTTTGCCCCGTTTTCGGACGGATAGCTGCTCCCCACGAAAATTTCATAATTCCTCATCACGGACGCAACGATCGCCACTTTACTGCACGAACTATCGTCCCAATCCCTGGGGTTGAACGAATCTCAAACTCATCCATAAGCCGGCGCACACCGGGTAAACCGGCTCCCAGCGAATGAGTTGTGCTATAACCATCGCGGAGCGCCAGTTCAATATCAGGGATGCCCGGCCCATTATCGCGTGCCTCAACCGCTATTCCCACGGTCGTGTTGTCACGCTGAAGACGGGTAAGCACGATCTCGCCGCCGCCAGCATGCCGGATTAAGTTGTGAGCCAGCTCGAGAATGCAGATTTCAACGCGCGTGCGGTCGGTCTCACTGAATTGTAGTTCTGTAGCCAGTCGGCGACCGCTGCTAAGCGCAACGTAGACGTCTGCTTCACGCTGGATGCGAAACGTCATCGATTCCATACTGCCACATTATACCTGATGGTGCGTAACGATATGTGACCGTACATTTGATAGTGGGTCGGTTTGAACGAGATCATCACTGCCGACAGGGAAAGATACAAAATCCCGCCTAGCTCGACGACCGGGCGCGGCGTGGCATTTGGAGGTCTCCACTATCAATGACCAGGGTTACCGGGCCATCATTGATCAAGGCAACCTGCATCATAGCCCCAAAGACACCAGTCGCAACACGGATGTTATGGGTGCGTAAAGCATCAACAAAGGCATCCACAAGCGGCGCGGCAAGTTCAGGACGGGCCGCAGCCGTAAAACTGGGTCGGCGACCCTTGCGGGTGTCAGCGTAAAGGGTGAACTGCGATACAACTAATGCCTCACCACCAACATCAAGCAAGGAGAGATTGAATTTTCCCTCCTGGTCGCTAAAAATGCGGAGTTGCGCAATTTTAGCGGCCAGCAGTATCGCATCGGTTGCTGTATCGGTATGGCTCACGCCAAGGAGAATCAATAACCCACGACCAATTGCGCCCACAATGTGACCATCGACCGTTACTGATGCTTCACTGACACGTTGAATAACTGCACGCATTACGTTTCCTCAACAGGAACTGCAAAAACCAGACGACCGGTTTGTGTCTGATGAATTCGGGTTACCACGACCTCAATCGTCTGCCCAATCAGATGACGCGCATTCTCAACGATGACCGGTGTGCCATCATCG
>Ga0308400_1000044_pt1 | contig 50238 bp, 45 predicted proteins | sample HotsprSampOS1265_FD_203451 | JGI IMG/M metagenome (GOLD analysis project Ga0308400, IMG submission 203451) | Hot spring phototrophic mat microbial communities from Octopus Spring, Yellowstone National Park, Wyoming, United States - 20060914_OS12-65 ...
TACGCTATGATATAGCTGAGAGAACACAAGCACCCTTATTTACTGCACTGTTGGGTACCACAGAGGACACAGAGAGCACAGAGGACCCCCTCTGTGTCCTCTGTGCTCTCCGTGGTGCAATATCCCCGTCACAGCAATTCCAGGGATTGGCATCAGGCAATGCTACGCTATGATATAGCTGAGAGAACACAAGCACCCTCATTTACTGCACTGTTGGGTACCACAGAGAGCACAGAGTACTCCCTCTGTGTCCTCTGTGCTCTCCGTGGTGCAATATGGGATGAGCCAAACGATGACAAGTACGATGCTGCCTCTGTGTCCTCTGTGCTCTCTGTGGTGCAATATCCCCGTCACAGCAATTCCGGGGATTGGCATCAGGCAATGCTACGCTATGATATAGCTGAGAGAACACAAGCACCCTTATTTACTGCACTGTTGGGTACCACAGAGGACACAGAGAGCACAGAGGACCCCCTCTGTGTCCTCTGTGCTCTCCGTGGTGCAATATCCCCCTTCAAGTTCCGGCAATTCCAGGGATTGGAGTGGGGCAATGATATGCTATAATATAAATTGGTAAACCTAAATATGCAAAGGTAAGCGTGTGACAGCCGAAGACACACTGTTCGCAATTGCGCAAGAAGTGCAATGCTGCACCGCATGTAATCTGCATAAAGGACGTACCCGTGCAGTGCCCGGTGAAGGGCCAGCCAATGCACGGATTATGTTGATCGGTGAAGGACCCGGATACCACGAGGACCGGCAGGGTCGTCCGTTTGTTGGTCCATCCGGCCAATTCCTAACCGATCTGTTAGCTATGGCTGGATTGCGGCGCGATGAAGTATATATTGCAAATGTTGTGAAATGTCGTCCGCCGCAAAATCGTGATCCCGAACCAGACGAAATTGCGACGTGTACTAGATTATTTCTGATGCGCCAGATTGCGGCCATTGATCCGGCAGTGATTGTGACGCTGGGCCGCTTTTCGATGGGCCTGTTTCTACCTGGTGAGCGGATTTCGCGCATTCACGGTCAACCACGTCTTGTCAACGGCAGACTGATCGTGCCAATGATCCATCCGGCTGCTGCGCTCCACCAGCCCCAAAACCGGCCATTGTTGGAAGCCGATTTTCGTCGTCTGCCTGAGATTCTGGCCGAAGCCGAACGTCTCCATAAGCAGGCTTCGTTCCTCTCTCCCCAGGCCGACGAGCCGCCCGAGCAGCTCCGTCTCTTCTGAGCATTGGCCGCAAGTCGCTTGTGTGCGACGAAGCGATGTCACAGTGTTACCGCCTTTCGCCGATTGGACGGCGAGACAATTTGTTGATGATTATTGTGGCAATGATCCTTTGGGTTTTCGCAGTGTGGAGCATTGCCAGCACACTACGATTGCGTCTGCATCCCGCGGTTTTCTGGTTCGATCTGCAACAGGTATTCACCCAGCCACCCGCGATTGAACAGGCTGTGCCAGCATTGCTGATGCTGGTATTGATCGTTGCTACACCACTGCTGCTCTGGAACTTGATCGCCGAATGGGATGCAACCTTTCGTTTAACCAACGAGGGCCTGGAGTATCAGACGCTGGGATTTCGCTTGTGCTATCACTGGCATAATATTCTCGCTATTCAACCACAACCGGTCGCAGCCGATGAAGCGGTTGTGATTGTGTGTCGGTATGATCCGGTAGATACGTTAAAAAATCCGCTTCACCGCTGGCTTCACCGACAGATGCATGGCCGGCAACGATTGCTGATTGGACCGGGGATAGAACGGCGTGCAGAATTGTTGCAAGCGATTGAACAGGCAATGGTCACCAGCCAATCCTCGGCAACCACAGCAACCACAGGTATACCGTTAGGGTAGCATTCGGATGGGCATGTCAGGGTCATGCAGGCCCTGTCAACATACGGTTATGGCAAGGCGCATACGACATGCGCTCGCTGAATGAAACGAACAAAACAGAAAGGAGTAGGGGGTCGTGTTCAACCGACCCTGGTAGGAACCTATGGCCAAACAACGTCTCCGTGTGATTCCACTCGGTGGCGCCGGAGAAGTCGGCCGGAACATGTGGGTGGTTGAGTATGGCGATGACATCGTCATTCTCGACTGCGGTGTCATGTTTCCCGATGCCGACATGCTCGGCGTTGACCTCGTGTTGCCCGACATCACCTATTTACGCGAGAAGACTGACCACATTCGCGGGATTTTGATCACGCACGGTCACGAAGACCACATCGGCGCAGTGCCACATCTGATCGCCGACCTGGGCTTTCCCCCCGTGTACGGCACCAGGTTGACCCTTGGGCTGCTCAGTAACCGATTGCGCGAACATCGTTTACAAGATAAGGTGAAAACCGTCTTAATTACGGAACGTGAACCGTTCCAGGTTGGTTGCTTCACCGTCGAGGCGTTTCATATCGCGCACTCGATCCCCGATACGGTTGGCTTTGCAATCACAACACCTGCCGGTCTGCTTATCTATCTCACCGACTGGAAACTCGATCATACACCGGTTGATGGGCGCCCAACCGATCTGGAAAAGATTGCTGAACTTGGCAACCGAAAGCCTTTGGTCCTCATTACCGACTGTGTGCGCGTTGAGTCGAAAGGCTATACCCCCAGCGAAGCAACGGTCGGTGAAGCTTTTGATAACATCTTTGCCACCGCTCCTGGGCGCATTATTGTGGCAACGTTCGCCTCAAATATCAGTCGGGTGCAACAGGTGATCGACTCGGCGGAAGCGTATGGGCGTAAAGTAATGCTGGCCGGTCGTAGTATGGAAACCAATGCTCGTATTGCGTTCGAGCTAGGGTATCTGCGTGCCGATGAAAGCACGATGATCCGGCCTCATGAAATGGCAGCTTACGCCGATGAAGAGATCGCAATTGTGTGTACCGGTAGTCAGGGTGAGCCAATGTCGGCCCTCAACCGCATGGCCAACCGCGATTACCCGCATGTCAAGATTAAGCCCGGTGATACGGTGGTGTTATCGGCCACGCCGATTCCCGGCAATGAGGTAAGCGTTAATAAGGTCATCAATAACCTCTTCAAGCTCGGTGCTGAGGTGATCTACGGCCCTGAAGCCAGGGTTCACGTTTCCGGACACGCCGCCCAAGAGGAACTCAAACTGATCCTGGCCTTGCTCCGCCCCAGCTTTATTGTGCCGTTCCACGGGGACTACCGCCATCTGATGCTCTACCGCAAACTGGCAATGACGGTGGGTGCAGTCCCCAATAGTGAGCATGTTCTGCTGGCTGAAGGCGGATCGATCATGGAGTTTTCACCCGGCTTTGGCAAGATTACCGGTAAGGCGCCGGTCGGGTATATCTACGTTGATGGCACAACCGTTGGCGATGTTGGTAATGTGGTCGTCCGTGACCGCCAGTTACTGGCGAAAGATGGCATGTTGATCGTGGTGGTGAGCATCGATAGCGCGACCGGTCAACTCGTGGCCGGGCCAGACGTGGTCTCGCGCGGGTTTGTCTATATGCGCCAGAGTCAAGACCTGATTGAGGCGACAAAAGAGACGGTACGTGCTGCATTAACTAACAAAAACGGGGGTAATCCTTCGTTCGATGCGGCCTACATCAACCGCAAGATTCGCGACGTGGTCAGCGAATTCCTCTACCGCGAGACTCGTCGCCGTCCTATGGTGTTACCAATGGTCATGGAAGTATAGCTGTCGTCGCCTGTGCAAGCCGTTGCGGTTTGCCACAACGGCTTGCACACCACGTTATGGATCGATCCGCGGTAAGACAATGCCTGTCTGTCCCTGATACTTCCCCTTCTTGTCGGCATACGAAATCTCGCATGGTTCATCGCTTTCCAGGAACAAGACCTGACCGATACCCTCGTTGGCGTAAATGCGTGCTGGCAGTGGCGTGGTGTTGCTGATCTCAATCGTGACATGCCCTTCCCATTCCGGTTCGAGCGGAGTCACGTTGATGATGATTCCACAACGCGCATACGACGATTTACCGATCACAATGCAACATACGCTCCGAGGGATCCGAAAGTATTCGAGCGATTGCGCCAACGCAAACGAGTTGGGCGGAATATCGACATAATCGGCCTGAATATCGACGAACGAACGCGGGTCAAATCGTTTGGGATCGACTAGAGCATTATAGACGTTGGTGAACACTTTGAAGTGGTTGGTGACCCGCATATCATACCCATACGAGGTCAAGCCATACGAGATGACTCCCCGGCGGACCTGATGATCGACAAACGGCTCAATCATCCCATGTTCAAGAGCCATCCGGCGGATCCAGCGATCAGATTTAACCGACATGGGTAACTCCTATTCTTGTTTCAACCTGCTATATACAATGGCTGCGGGATGCACTATCTACCGTTCACTATCATGATGAACGTGCGTACTACCCCGTTGGCTTCGCTTCCCTTTCCGTTTCTCACGATCCGACGGACGAAACCTGATAGATGTACGAGCAGCGCTGTGCCCCAACCGAATCTTCTTCTGCAACAGGGTATTCTGGATAGACACTTAGCCACTATCATTCACCATCGCCTGATAGACTGCCACATGGCGCCGGGCAATTGCTGCCTGTGTAAACTCAGCCAGGACCCGCTGCCTTCCACGCTGCGCCAACTCGGTACGCAACCTGTCATCATCCATCAATCGCAGCAGAGCGGTACGCAATGCAGCCAGATCACCCTCGGGGAAGACAATCCCAGCATCACCGATCACCTGTGGAATTTCACCACACGTCGAACCAACAACCGGGACACCACAGCTCATTGCTTCGATCAGTACCCGCCCAAACTGCTCTTTCCAGTTCGATTGTGTGCGCGATGGTAACACCAGTACATCAAGCTGGCGCATAACGTCTGGGACGGCGGTGCTGCTCACCGCTGGCTGTATGTCGATCCGGTCCCGAACCCCTACATCGGTTGCCAGTCGCAACAAACGTGGTTGCTCACTCCCATCACCAACTAACCGCAAGCGTGCCTGCGCCGGCAAGTCGGCCAGGACCCTCACCAGATCGGCTACGCCCTTTTCTGGAACCAGACGCCCAACGTAACCGATAGTGAAGGTATCTTGTTGACGAATGGCATCGGACGGAGCGAACAAGTTCGGATCAACCCCAAACTGCGGAATAACATTTAGTGGACCGCGATAGCCGTGCCGCCGCAAAATTGCTGCCGCCTCTTGATTACCGGCAATCGCATATGATGCATGACGCAAGTTGTACCGTTCAAACCAAGAGAATGGAGGGGGATAGCGGCGGTCGATGTTTGCCCAATTGTAGAAACAGCAACGTGCACCAATCGCCACACCTGCTCGCATGGCCAGAAACGTAGCCAGATTAAAACTCTCTTCATCAATGTGAAACACCTGTGGACGTAACCGATTGAGCAGCGGACGTAGCCCCAGATAAAAGTGAATATGATGATGTCCATTCCAGACAATTGGCAGCGTCAGTAGGGTGTAACCGCTCGTGAAACGACGCTCAAGCGGTATCAATCCAACCCGTGGTTCACGCCAGCCGGTTGGCGCCAGCACGGTTAATTCTACGCCGAGCCGTGCAATCTCCTCCAACTTGCGCTGGTAGGCACCGGCAACCACGGCCTTTGAAAGCATCACAACACGCATACAATGCCTATGCTACGATGGTTATGTCGAAAGCGACTGCCAGACACAACCGGCAATCGTGCAGGCGCATTATAACCTGAGTATTGTATGTGTTTGTTCCGGTGCCTGAAAAAAGCGGGTTGGGAACCCGCCGCTCGTGAATCAAGTCGTTACTCATTCCGCCATCCCCCCGCTTGCGGGGAGATTGCGAGGGGAAGGGAGGACACCAGCAACGTGGACAGGATGATACTCGGTTTACACAAACAGGATTAGTATTAGAGGAAAGGCACAGTTCCTGAATGCCCAGCACCGTGACTTCTAGCAGCGCATTGGCAGAAACTCAATCAGACGGGGGTCCACTCGCTTACGTCAGGACACCAGCCAGAGCCTCGCAATCCCAGGTCACAGTGGTATGCGCTCTGATCAACCCGCTTGCAGTCTGCTAGAATGACAGCGATGAGCGATCTAGAGAGCAATGAACGTGTCACGTTCCCCCTAGGTGGTATCAAACGGATGCAAAAATCGTTGTACCTCCAGCCGATAACCGTCAGGATCGCGGGCAAAGAAATGATGAATCCGGTAACGTGGATTCTCGCGGGGCGGGCCATCAGTGGCTATCCCAACAGTAATCAGCCGCTGATAGATTGTATCAACATCCGCGCTGACAATCGTCAAGATCAAACGATCATCAGCAATCGGTGGCGCCAATTGTTGACATAACCCAAGATACCCACCCCGTGCCACTCGATAGATATGAATCCCGCCCTGATCAAGCACGAGCGGCAAACCGAGCGCAGTCCCATAACAGACTGCACTCGCCTGCAAGTTGGTTACCGGCACAAAGGTGATCGCCGCTGCGTAGGGAAACTCATCCATACCGTCGTGCAAACTCGCGCATAAAGTCGGCTAATACCCTGGCCGATTCAAGCGATACCGCATTGTAGAGCGATGCTCGTATCCCGCCAACCGAACGATGACCGGCCAGACCAACCATCCCGGCTTTCTGAGCTTCGGCCAGAAATTGCTTTTCCAACTCAGGGGTAGCAAGGCGGAAGGTTACATTCATCAGCGAACGCGCCGCTGGTACTGCATGGCCTCTGTAGAAACCATCACTATCATCAATCGCAGCATAGACGAGTGCAGCTTTCTGCGCATTGCGTTCGGCCATTGCCGATAGACCACCCTGATCCTTTATCCACTCCAACACCAGATTGACCATGTAGACAGCAAAAACCGGTGGTGTATTATAGAGCGAGTTGTTTTTAGCAAAGGTTGCATAGCGCATAATCACCGGCAAATCTTTGCGCCCTCGCTCGATCATGTCCTGGCGAATAACCACAACCGTCACCCCAGCCGGTCCTAGATTCTTTTGCGCACCGGCGTACATCAGTGCAAATCGGTTAGCGGTAAAGGGGCGCGAGAGAAAATCACTGCTCATATCGGCAATGAGCGGCACTGCACCAAAATCGGGAAGTTCCGCCGGCCATTGCACACCTTGAATCGTCTCATTTGTGGTCAGGTGCAGGTAAGCGACCTGCGAATCAGGCTCTGGGACGTCAGTCGGTAGACTGCGGTATCCATCAGACGATGTACTGGCCAGCAGATGAACCGTACCCAACCGTTGCGCCTCTTCGTAAGCTTTTTCGCCCCATGTACCGGTGATAATGTAAGCAGCAGTTGCACCTGCGGCGAGAAAGTTGAGCGGGATGAGCGCAAATTGCATCGACGCGCCACCCTGCATAAAGAGCACTCGATACTCGTCACCCAGGCCTAACAACGCTTTTAAATTAGCTTCGGCAGTAGCGTTAACCGCTTCGTACTCCTTACTCCGATGGCTTATCTCGAGGATCGACATGCCACAGCCGCGATAATCGGGCAATTCTGCCTGGACACGCGCAATTACTTCGGGCGGTAAGGCCGCCGGGCCGGGATTGAAGTTGTGGATCATTGGTTCCCCCTTTTCCCTTGCGAGCAGGCTTGTTGTGAAACATAGTATACTCGATATGGTAACGTCTTTCGCTAGCTAGAAGGAAGGAGTTCATGCAGATACTTGTCATCGGTGGTGGAGTAGCCGGCCTGGTATGCGCACGAACACTGCATCGCAAGGGATATGAGGTCACGTTGATCGAAGCCGACGATGGTCTAGGTGGGCGAGTACGCTCGGATCGGGTTGAGGGCTTCACCCTCGACCGCGGGTTTCAGGTACTTTTCACCGCGTACCCTGCGGCACAACGACAACTCGATTTCACTGCCCTTGATCTACGCGCCTTCGATCCAGGAGCTATTGTAGCCTGGCAAGGCCGACAATACGTGCTTACCGATCCGCTTCGTGATCGCGATCCAACAGCACTCCTTGCGGCAGTGCTGGCGCCGGTTGTCCCCTTCAGTGATAAGCTACGCACCTTGCAAGTATCGCTGCGCATGCGGCGCCAGACGATAGATGAACTACTGGCCGGTCCTGACCGCACCACCAGTGATGAATTGCGGGCACTCGGCTTCAGTGATCAGATGATTGATCGCTTTTTCCGTCCTTTCTTTGGTGGCATTTTCCTTGACCGCTCGTTACAAACCAGTGCCAAGTGCTTCCGCTTCAATTTCAAGATGATGAGTGATGGTGCAACGGTTGTCCCAAATCGCGGGATGGGTGCTATCGCCGAACAATTAGGCAGCGAACTACTGAAAGCCGGGCGAGTATGCCTCAAGACACGCGCTACTGCGCTATTGCACAACGGTGACACGGTCATCGGTGTCCGTCTGGACGATGGGAGTGAACGCTTAGCCGATGCGGTAGTACTGGCGACACCCGCTCCTGAGACGGCCCGTCTGAGCCAACTGCCGGTGCCAACCGGACAACTCGGTTCATCGTGCGTTTGGCTGGCTACCCGCACCCCATTGTATCGGGGTAAAAAACTCCTCCTGAACGCTGACCAAAATGCCTTCGTCAACACACTTGCCCCCTTGAGCGCAGTTGCCCCAGGATACGCACCTGACGGATGGCACCTGTATGCAGCGGCGATTCTTGGTATTCCCCAAAGTGATGACAGTACCGTCATTGCCCGCACAATGGTGGATCTGAACCGCATATTCGTCAACGACCGCGCAGCAACGACAGCGCTGGCAAATGCTCGCATACTACGGGTCAATCGCATTCCGTTCGCTCAATTCCCTCAACCTCCCGGTCTGCATCCGACACTGCCCGCTAACCGCACAACTCGACGTGGTCTCTACCTGGCCGGCGAATTAACTGAAGCGAGCAGTATCAACGCTGCAATGCTCAGTGGCGAACGTTGCGCCGAAGCAATACAAAGCGATTTTCCCAGGTAAACACGAGCATGCATTTCAGAGCGTGCCTAGATATTCCTGGCTCCAGGCTGTGCTGTACTGCTAAGGGGAAGGTAAGAGGGCCAATCGCGTCGGTGGCACGAACTTTGGACTGCTAAAGTATGGATTCACCAGTCCACAATGGGAATGAGCAAGACACGCCGACGATTCCTGGCACTACGTCGGAAGGGGCGGGTTTGGAGGCCGCCCCGATGGCATGCCTTTAAAACGGGCGTTGACCGCACCGATTCCACTGCAAGACGTGGGATCCCAGACAAGCGACACGGCTCAGCGAGCGTCATGAGGGTGTGAAAGACGTTCGTTGGCACACATGACCAAAAACTTGAAAACATTGACCTCCTACTAGCACGACATAATTTGGCAAAACGTCACGAACTATGTTATAATATAGCAGCCAATATAAGGAACGCCGGGCTGCGCCGGCCCGTGCGCGATTACGCGAGGAGGAATTGCTCGTGGCGCTCGAAAAAGAAGAAAAATCACAGATTATTAACGACTATCAGATTCACGAATCTGACACCGGTTCGCCCGAAGTTCAAGTGGCATTATTGACCGAGCGTATCAACCAGTTGATCGAACATCTGCGTGTTCATACTCACGATCACCACTCACGTCGCGGTCTACTCAAACTTGTCGGGCGTCGGCGGCGGCTGCTGAACTACTTGCAGTCTAAGGATCGCGAACGCTATCGTAATGTCATCAATCGGCTCGGTCTGCGCCGTTAGTATGATAAGGGTATTCGTCCGTGTGAAATAAGCAACAAAGAGCGCCAGCGGCCTCCGCCGCTAGGCGCTTTTTGCATATTGTCAGGCGCGGCAGTTCGGGATTGGCGTATGTGCATGACTTGTATGCCCATACGCCAGTACCGAACACCGCGCCCCGGTCGCAAGCGGCGATCGGATCCGTTTCAAGAGGGCGCAAGGGGCGCCCCAATCAGGTGCGAAACAGAGGAGTGGTAAAAACGTATGACAGAACGTAATATCTATACGGTGAGCACAGAGATAGCTGGCCGTACCTTAACCTTGGAAGCCGGACGTTTTGCCGAGCAGGCCGATGGCGCGGTTGTGGCTCGCTACGGTGATACGATGCTGTTGGCGACCGTAGTGTGCGCCAAAGAAGTCCGTGAAGGAACCGATTTCTTCCCGCTGACTGTTGATTACGAAGAGAAGATGTATGCGGTGGGCAAGATACCCGGTAACTTCTTTAAGCGCGAAGGACGCCCCACAACAACCGCCATTCTCACTGCCCGGCTTACCGACCGACCGCTACGCCCCCTCTTTCCCAAGGGTTTTTACAACGAAGTACAGGTGATCGTTACCACGTTCTCTATCGATATGGAGAACGACCCTGGCCCGCTGTCAATTATTGCAGCATCAGCCGCACTGTGTATTAGTGATATTCCCTTTGCCGGCCCGGTTGGCGCAGTACAGATGGGGCATCTCAACGGTCAGTTGGTGGTAAATCCGAAGATGAATGAAATCGCCAACAGCCGTCTCGATCTGGTAGTCGCCGGAACGAAGGACGCGGTGTTGATGGTTGAGGCCGGTGCTTACGAGTTAACCGAAGACGAGATGCTGCAAGCCGTTATCGAGGGCCATGCCGTTTGTAAGCAAATCTGCGACTTGCAAGAGCAACTCGTGCAGCTCTGTGGAAAACCAAAGCGTCCATTTACCCCACCGGTGGTCGATACCTCGCTGGAAGAGGCGATCAGTGCATGGATGGGCGATCGCTTGCGCAAAGCCGTGCGTAGCCCCATTAAGCAAGAGCGCGAAGCCCAAACTGAAGCCCTGAAGGCTGAGGTGATTGCCCACTTCACCGCTGATGAACCGGAAGAAGAAATCCCCAACCGCACTAAAGAAGTAACAAAGGCCTTTGAGAAGCTGCTGAAGGACGAGGTGCGTAACGCAATTCTCGACGAGGGGATTCGGGTAGATGGTCGTAGGCTTGATGAGATTCGGCCTATTAGCATTGAGGTTGGCCTCATCCCACGTGTACATGGCTCTGCACTCTTTACCCGTGGTCAAACTCAGGTCTTGACCATTACCACTCTCGGTTCACCCGGTGAAGAGCAAAAGATGGACGATCTTGGGATCGAGACGGCCAAACGCTATATCCATCACTACAATTTCCCGCCTTTTAGTACCGGTGAAGTACGTCGGGTAAGCACGCCACGTCGTCGCGATATTGGTCACGGTGCTCTTGCAGAGCGTTCGTTGTATGCAGTATTACCCGATGAAAAGGATTTTCCGTATACGATCCGCCTGGTTTCTGAAGTACTCTCTTCCAATGGCTCCTCATCAATGGCTTCGGTATGTGGTTCGTCGCTCAGCTTGATGGATGCCGGTGTACCAATCAAGGCGCCAGTTGCCGGCGTGGCAATGGGGTTGATCACCGACGAGACCGGGCGTTGGCGTATATTAACGGATATTCAAGGTATTGAAGATGCCCTCGGCGATATGGACTTTAAGGTAGCCGGGACCGCAAAGGGTATTACCGGTTTGCAGATGGATATTAAGACAACAGGTATTACCTACGAGATTATGCGGCAGGCATTTGCCCAGGCGCGTGCCGGACGTCTCTTTATTCTCGATAAAATGAATGCGGTGATCAGTGCACCACGACCGGAGTTGTCAATCTATGCACCACGGATTATGACAATCCAGATACCGGTTGATAAAATTGGCGCCCTGATTGGACCTGGCGGCAAAACGATCCGCAATATCTGCGATACGACCGGCGCCCAAATCGATATCGAAGACGATGGTCGCGTCTTTATTACCGCACCCGATGGCACTGCCGCCAAGCAGGCTATCAGTATGATCGAAGGATTGACCCGCGAAGCCAAAGTGGGTGATATTTTCCTCGGTAAGGTAGTGAGTATTAAGCCCTTTGGTGCATTTGTTAACATCTTGCCCGGCAAAGATGGCATGGTTCACGTTTCAGAACTCGACGATAAGCGGGTCGAGAATGTCGAGGACGTTGTTTCGCTTGGTGATGAGATCAATGTGATGGTGATCGATATTGATCGCACCACTGGGAAAATCAGCTTGAGCCGACGTGCAGTGCTGACCGGTGAGACCCCAGAAGAACGTAAGGCGGCGGGTGCGGCACCGCGTCCTCGTCCACGCGAGGAACAACGTGGTGGCCGTGAAGAACCGCGCAGTTTGCGCGAAGAGTTACGTGGACCGCGTCGTGAAGCTGACCGACCTCGACCACGCCGCCGCGATGATTAGGGTGGCATTCGGACGTTGCGCGTGCCGTGCGCCGATATTACCGCGCACGGCCCCTTCATATAACGCGGTTGCCCTTCAACGTATCTTATGACAACACAAACCGCTCTTACACCATATTGTGAGCTCGGGGGTTCCGGCCCCCGTCTCATCCATATCGCGCCTGCTAATGGCTTTCCGCCAGAAGCGTATGTCCCTCTCGCCGCCGGCCTTGCGTCGTTTGGGCGCATCCTTGGGTACCGGCCACGTCCGCTGCGTGTCGATGGGGATTCGCAGCCGGGAGGGACATGGCGCGATTTGGCTGCTGACCTGATCGCCGACTTACAGACCGTAACCAGCGAACCTGTCATCGGTATTGGTCATTCGCTAGGGGGTATTCTCACCTTATATGCAGCCGTGGCACGCCCTGATCTTTTTCAAGGGATTGTGCTGATCGATCCGGTACTCTTCCGGCGACGCTTGCAGGTGCTGATATGGCTTCTCCGTCAGAGTGGCCAGGGATACCGCTTCCCGCTGGCCCAGGGTGCATTACGACGCCGCGATCATTTCGCCAGCGTCGATGAAGCTCGACAACGCTGGCGTGGACGTGGTGTGTTCGCCGATTTTACTCCAGAGGCGCTCGAAGGATACCTGAGCGGTGGGCTGCGGCCGCATCCGCATGGTCAGGGTTATACCCTGGCATGGCCGAAACGCTGGGAATCGCATATCTTTGCCTCTTCACCAATCGACGCCTGGCGTGATCTGCGCCGTCTCACGCTGCCGCTGTTGATTGTGCGCGGCACACGCTCTGATCTGATAACTGACTCGGTCTGGCAACGACTCCATCGGGTTGTCCCCAAGGCCACCTTTGCCGAGATCGAAGCCGGTCATATGCTGCCGATGGAACGCCCCGATGATGTCGCCGGGATTATTGCCCGCTGGTTAACACAAATCATTCTGCCAGGCAGCAACGATCATCGGGTACGTATCGCTTAATGCTTATCAGAATGTTCAGCGATTTCAGCTTTGCATATCTTGACTGCATCTTGTCGGCGAACGACTGCCACGTGCGATGAACATTATTTGATTTAAGAGTCCACTGCAAAAACTCACCATGGAGCACACAGAGCACGCAGAGCGTCTAAGATTTATGAATAATTAAGGATAATTTTTGGCTATTGGGTACATGTAAGAACACAACCCTATGTTTAATGAAAGATAAAATTATCTTTAGTCTCTGTGATCTCCGTGGTCTCTGTGGTGAAAAGAAAGCGTATCTTTTTTGTCTCTCAAACGGTTTTATATATAGCATGTTTGTTTCGACATGCTACATTCACTACCCAGAACGCTGCGTGAACTGTCTGAGGTAAAACAAACTTTCGGCAGCACAACATGTCTATGTCAAATCAACAATACCGCCACCGACCATTGTTACCACCTGAAGCCACCACAGTATTGCGAGAGGTATTTGGCTTCAGCAGATTTCGTTCTTATCAGGAACAGATTATCGCTCGCGTCCTACGTGGCGAGTCCACTCTGGCTATCTTACCGACCGGCGCTGGTAAATCACTGACATATCAGTTACCGGCGCAATTACTACCGCAAGCTACGGTTGTCATCAGCCCACTGATTGCATTGATGAAGGATCAGCTTGACCGACTACCGCCAGCTCTGCAACAACGTGCGACTGTCATCAATTCAACGTTGAGCGGACACGAAATGCGTGAACGCTTGCGGGCCATCGCAGCCGGTACTTACAAACTGGTCTACATCGCCCCAGAACGATTACGACAGCGTTCTTTTCTGTACGCGCTGCGTCGCTGCGGAGTAGCACGGCTTGTCATCGACGAAGCGCACTGCATCAGTTTGTGGGGACAACATTTTCGGCCCGATTATCTGTTCATCGGACAGGCAATTACCGAATTGGGAACACCGCCGGTCTTGGCTGTCACAGCTACTGCGGCACCTGATACGATCAACGCCATCAAAGCTATGCTGGGGCCACTCGACCTCATCCAGGCTCCTATCTTCCGGCCTAACCTCTTTTTTCAGGTGGTGAGGATACAATCAGGAATGTCGAAAACCCACAGTCTCATCGAACTCTGTCAACGAATTAATGGCCCGATTATCATCTACGCCCGTGCCCGTCAGCGGTGCGAGGAACTGGCATGTGAATTACGCCTGGCCGGAATCGCTGCTGAACACTACCACGCTCTTCATCCCGATCGGGAAGCCGTGCAGGAACGATTCATGAATGGCAGAACGCGGGTACTAGTGGCAACGGTCGCCTTTGGGATGGGAGTTGATAAAGCCGATATTCGTGCAGTTATTCACTACAATTTGCCGTCTTCACTGGAAGCCTATTATCAAGAGGCAGGACGCGCTGGACGTGATGGATTGCCAGCGCGTTGCATTCTCTTTTTTAGCGAGAATGATGTCAATACCCTACGCCGATGGTTGCAGGCTACATTAATTACACGTCCAAAGCTACGCGAACTGTATCGGCACATTCGGAATATGATCGAGTATCCGGTAGGGGTAATCGATCTCGATGCCTTGCAGGATCAATTTGGTAGCGAAGGTGAAACATTAGTTCGAGTAGGGATCAGTGTGCTTGAACAGGTCGGTGTTTTGCGACGTCATTTCGATCTGCCACTCTCGGCTGTGATAGAGCGTCGAGCTGATAAGCTTCATGCTCCAGACTGGTTAAGACAGCTTCCGCACGAAGCGATTGAACTTGACCTAGTGATGCTTGCCCGTCAACACAACCTTCCGGTGCCACAGATCGAAGCCATGCTGCTCGAAGCCCAGGCCAGCGGTCAATTGTTGTATCGTCCCGGTTTACGACTGCCGCTCATCGAATGCTTACCACTGCCACCTGACGTTGGTAATCGGATTGATCTCTGGCTGGCAACTGCGCAACAGTGGCAAGAGCGACGAATAGAGGCAATGGCCAATTACGCACGCCGACCGCGTTGCCGCCATCAGCTTTTGGCAGCCTACTTTGGTCAACAGCTCACGGCGTGTAGTACTTCATGCGACGTTTGTGCTGCGTCGCAGGCCCTCACTATCAGGAGACGACAACGGTAGGTTCACATAGAAAGTAGCATTGAGAGGTAAGGTCGGATTCCAAATCCGCCCCAAATCGTGTTGATAGAGCGCCTCGGGATGGAAGGCTCTCAGCCAGCCTCGGTTAAATACCAGCGACCATCAACCCGAATAACCGGTAGCCCGTTCACTTCACGACCGATCAGGCGCAATAAGGCACCATTGCGTTCAACAACGACATTCCCTTCGGCATCACGCCAGCGCACTGTAATAACCCCATTGACAATTTCAACTAACGCCGTCAGTTCATCGATCCGATTCGCACGAGTACGGTCGTAAGTGATAACCACTTCAGCCTTACTCCCACGGACCGGTTGGAGGTTATTACGAGCGAAGCTGTCGAGCATTTCGCGCATGACTAGACGCTGATCGGCACGTTCGCTGGGCGCAAAATAGCTCGCCAGACGGTTAGCCCACACCTGTCGGGCCGTTGGCTCGCTAAGCGCCGGATCAGCCAGAGCTGTGTTGAAATCCTCGAGAAAGCTCTCTACTACTGCTTCCGGCGTGACTCCGCCTAAACCAATATCTTCATCCAGGCTGACCGTACTACAGCCACTTATCAGCAATAGCAGGCAGCAGCAAAGGAAAAACTGTTTCATCGCAGAGCTTCTTCACGAAAACTACGCGGTGGTGGCGGCAACTCAGCGCGCATGATGTCACCACCACTGGCAATGTAGAGGATCGGACGAGCACTACTGGTATCAATGGTCAATGCCATCAATTGGCTCAGATTCAGATCGTTCCCGACTCGTATTCGTAACTGCTGGATCAGTTCGCCAGTACGTTTATCAATCTGCAAAATCCGTTCATGAACTGGTTCAAGCATAAAAATGTATCCCGCATCGGGCGGGCCGGTGATCACGAAGCGCGTCACTTCGGCAATCGGTGGTGAGACATTGCGTGGCGTGATCTGACCTACCAGTTGACCGAAACTGAAGATCAACACCGTACCGTTTTTTTGGAGCAGATAAATACTGCCATCAACGGCCATATCAATTGCCGAGAGCACGGCTGCATCGCGCGTAACACCAGGGTTAAGCCAGAATTCAGGCGTATCGCTGTAGCGTCCCGACGAGAATTTCAATACTTCACCAGGCTGGGCACCCCAAACGTAAAGATTACCGGCATACTCTTCAACGTCGAGACGTTCGGGGTTGATCCACATCTCAGAACTACCCAACTTCGAGTAGTTCCACGTGTCATTTTGGCGAAAATAGTAACCGAAGCCGTTTGGCGCTTGATCGATTGCGACCACCTGATCGATTCGCCAGAGTGCGGCACGCAATGAACCCACTACAGCAGCACCTACGATTTGTCCTGGTTCGAGATACGGTTCTGGCACACCGCCATCACGTGGAATTCGATAAAGACGAGCAGCATTGGGGTCACTATCTAACGCATACAAGTAACGCAAGGCGGTCAGACGTGCCGTATCCGTAACACTACTTGTTGCAGGTGGAACAATAACGCTGGTAAAAACACCGCTGGGGAGCGGATGGGTTGCCAGCAACACAGGTTCAAGGAACGAGACGCGATCAACAGCGGCTAATAATCGTTCGTATTCGCGCTCGAGTTCGCTAAAGCGTAACCATAACCCTGGATTCGTTGTCGTAATCTCAGGGCTGGTGCGGGCCGTTTCGATAGCCTGTTGCGCAATGATCAATGCTTCCCGGGCGGCGGTTTCATCAGGCGCTGTACGGACTGCCGCTACTCGTTCTTCAGCCGCTACCAGATACTCAGTAGCCAGTTGCAGGTTATTCTGCTGTGAGAGGTTGATCCCGTACAGAATAGCAATTCCCACCACTAAGATGGTAACCAATACTAGTGACCACGGGAATGGCGGAGCGGTACGGCGATAGGTGAGACCCCGGCCACGTGGAACATAACTGCTCACAGTGAGGGCTTTGCGCCGCAATGCTCGCTCGCGTCGCCACTCGCGGATCAGATCGCTCACCATCAGGATCGGCCAACTCAGTCGTTCAACCCATGTCAGGGTTTCTGATGGTCGGAGCGGGCGGCGCAGACCGTATGGACGAGCATCGGTAAACGTATCACCCAGATCAATCGGCGGTGCTGATGGTGGATTTTCGCCTAACATACTCGATGGCGGCAGCGGCATCTGCTGCTGGGCTACTCGTTCGGCCAGCGACTCACCGAGATCAATCGGTGCTGGTCGGGGGGACGGGTTTGATGAATACGTCGGTTGTGATGGTAAGGTAAAAAGTGGATCAGGCTTTGTTTCAGGGGATGCAACAGACTGCACCGGTTTATGGTTCGGTCGCTGAAAAAACTGATGTCTATGCTCTGCCTGGGGTAGAGATGCTGCACGTGATGCTGCCGCATGAACGGTGAAGGCCAGTAATTCGATCTCCGCGAGCTGATCGATGCGCGACTGCACCGCATCCAGAATGGCTGCAACATCAGTCTGGGCAAGGAGCGCCGCCATCGTCGGTGAATCAAATCGCGTGATCAAATCACTATTACTGAGGAGAACCGCATCACCGGGCTGTAATACCGCTCGAAAGAACTCGGGTTCAACGAACAGACTGGCGCCGAGCGCGCCGCTTAATGCAAGCTGTGCGGCATTGACTTGCCCTGGCTCCCAGGATGGATGGGGAGGAATAGCCCGAAGCTTGTTACAGCACCGTAAGAAGACCTGTGCCGGTTGCACCTGAGCGATAAAGAGATCGCCATCAAGTCGTGCAATTGCAGTCACCCCAACGGTCATGCGGTGAGCAGGCGCACACCGCATGTTGTCTTGATACAGCGCCTTATTAGCGGCAACTATCGCTAGTCGCAGTGCGGATGCAACACTGGTTGCATCACTCTCATAAAAGGTTTGGCGGATTCGCTGAGTTACAATTCGACAGGCATGCTCGGCGCGCTCAGCCGGACCAATCGGTTCGCACACCACAAAAAGCTGCCCACGCGCAACGGCTGCCAACTGCTGAGGGGCAGGTGTTACGACCAATGTGCGAGCACTTTCCGCTAAGGTTGTCCCAGCCACCACTACGCGGTGGTCAATTTGAAGCTCAAGTGGTTGCATACCACAATGATTATACCAGATGAAGCCATTGTGGTAGCACCGGCAACGTCAGATCGGTCGGGGCGCAGCGTCGCTGCGCTCGCTCGTCAGGGGTCACTCGTGGAGGCAAAGCATCGTCTGGCTTCGCTATGCAACACCATCGAGATCAGGCTGTACATCCATCGTGTTCCAGCCATCGCCTGGGTTGATGCGTTATGACGTGACGACGAATGTCTGGATAGACTCTCACACTGTAGAAAACCGTTACCGACAACGGGTAAGAGGTTACACCCCGGCTCTGTGTGTTGTGCATCGTCGCTCGCTCATCGGCATACCGGCTTCGCCATCCACCTCATCGCGGCCTGCTTTGTCGATTATTTCCCACCACATGAGGAGCAGTACCCCGACGTTTCAAAGCGTAATCGATGCCCTCTTGCAATGTTGCGCGCGTCGTCATCATATCACGCAACTCAGCACCAATATGCACCAGGGTCTGGGCAATCTCTGGGCTAATTCCGGTCAGCACAACTTGAGCACCGAGCATACGTGCCGCCTGTGCAGCCCGTACCAGTGCACCGGCCACCTGGGTATCAACCACTTTCACGCCGGTAATATCAATAATGGCGACCTGCGCACGATATTCGGCTACCCCATTCAGGAGCGTCTCCATGATTTGCTGGGCGCGCATCGTATCAATCGCCCCGATCAGCGGCATTGCTATCACACCATCGGCAATCGGCATCAGCGGTGTACTGAGTTCGCGCAATGTTGCCTGCTGGGCCGCAATGATCTGTTCTTGCATCTCGGTGCGCTCACGTTCAATGCGGCGCTGTTCGGTCACATTGCGCGACAGAATCAGAATGTCGCGATCACTGAATACCATGCGCGCTTCATACTCTAGTGTCTGATCGTCAATGATAAGCTGGTAATCGAATTGTTGCATTTCATTGGTGCGCTTGAGCTGATCCATATGGTGTAGCAACTGCGCGGCTAGTGGTGGCGCCAGCACTTCGTCAACTCGCTTGCCTAAAAATGCTTCTGGCGGCATAAGCAACTTACCGCTATAGTCGGCTTTGTAGTCGAGAAATACGCCGTCTGGGCTGAGCAAAAACATTAAGTCGGGAATTGCGTCGAGCAATGCACGCTTACGCCGTTCGCTCAAGCGGAGATTCTCTTCAGCTTGCAACTGCTCGGTGATGTCACGATTAATCGAAGCGTAGCCGGTCAGATTGCCATGCTCATCGCGTAACGCCAGTGCTGAGGCCTGAATCGTAATCAGGGCACCATCACTGCGCACATAACGAACCGTTTCCCGTGGCGTCAGGCCCTGCATCACCTGTTGTGCTATTTGTTCGAGTATCGGAAGATCAGCCGGGTAGACAATTTCGGCAACTGCCTTGCCTACCAGTGAAGGATACTGGAGCATCTTCGCCAAAGCCGGATTGTTATAGGTTATAACCAGATGGGGATCAGCTATCGCAATCCCGTCAGGGGCGTTTTCCACGAGCAATTTGAAGGTGCGCAGCTCTTCGGCTTGCAGCTTAATATCGGTAACATCTTCATACATGCCAAGAACACCGATCACCTCACCATCGCGCTGCAGCGGCAGCTTATTGGTGCGCAACCAGATCGTTGTGCCATCACTGCGGGTCAGCGGTTCCTCAATATTAAGTTTCGGACCACTACGCATTACCTCCAGATCATCGGCCCGATACGCATCGGCCTGATCGCGCCACGGCATTTCAAAGTCGGTTTTGCCAACGATCTCTGCTTCAGAGCTGAGACCGGCATAACGAAGCAGTTGCTGATTACAACCAAGAAAACGCCCGTCACGATCTTTCCAGAATACTGCCTGTGGCAAACTATCAATGATCAGGCGTAACATTGATCGACTTTCGGCTAATTCGTGGCGCAGGCGTTGGATGTGACTGATGTCATGCGCAATCGATGTCGCACCGGCAAACTGGCGTTGATTATCATAACGAATCGCGATTGTCCAAAGTATAGGAAAGATAGCACCCGAACGGTGTACCACCCGATTCTCAACCGTGACCGTCCGCTCACCCCGTTGTACCCATTCGCCCAGCGCCCGTTGTGCTCGCTCGCGATCGTCTGGATGCAAAAACTCTAGCGAAGAGCGACCGATACAGTCTTGAGGAGGATAGCCAAAGAATCGTTCCGCTGCCGGGTTGACATAGGTAAAGATACCATTGCTGTCAACCTCGGTGACCAGTTGATCGGTATCTTCAACAATCCGTTGAAAGCGTGTTAATTCGGCTACCTGTGCCTGCAAACGTTCACATTCTGCCTGCAATATCGCTACCTGAGAATCCTGCATAGTGTTACCTCAGAACAACTTCGTTGGGAATGATTGATTTACGGGCCTAGCGATGGAAGCGACGTGGCTGTATATGGTGCTGCCCCATTATACCGAGAAAACACAGAGACTTCAAGGGTTTAGAAAACGTTCTACTTTACAATTTCACTACTCTGCGCACCATTGTGCGCTAAGAGAAGGCCGGTGGACTCACCTTTCCCTGGCCCTTCCTCCCCCAAAATGGAAGGGGTGAGAAGTGATATGGCCTGATGCGCCCCACTCACTAGATGAGCCACCTACTGCACAACGCGAGCCAGAGGCCCGCGCACCTAGGGAAAGAATGAAGCTGAAAACCCTACTCCGTCTCTTGCTCGCATTGACGTGTACCTGCTTCACTCGTACAATGGAACCAGCAATAGTATTGGGTGGTACACTCGTAGAAATGAGTTTGACCTATGTTTGAAAGTCTCTCTGACCGGCTACAGGCCGTTTTTCAAAAACTCGGCAGCAAAGGGATTTTGACCGAAGATGATGTGCGCGAGGCAATGAAGCAGGTACGACTCGCGCTGCTAGAAGCTGATGTCAATTTGCGCGTCGTTAAAGATTTTGTGGCCAGGGTCACCGAAAAGGCGATTGGTGAAGAGGTCACCAAGAGCCTCACCCCCCACCAGCAGGTCATCAAAATTGTTCATCAAGAACTGATTAATCTGTTGGGAACCGAACACGTGCCGCTGCAAGAGGCCCGTCCTGGCCCAACCGTGATTATGCTGGTTGGTTTGCAAGGTACTGGTAAGACGACGCTGGCCGCTAAACTGGCGCTCCATTTACGTAAGAAGGGGAAGCGGGTCTTGTTGGTTGCGGCTGACGTATACCGCCCGGCAGCAATTACCCAGTTGCAGGCGTTAGGTCGGCAACTCAACATTCCGGTCTACAGCGAAGGAACGCAGGCCAGTCCGCCAGATATTGCCGAACACGCGGTCGAACACGCCCGCAAAGAGCTATTTAATGTGGTGATCATCGACACCGCTGGTCGACTCCAGATCGATGAACCGCTTATGCAAGAGCTGGAACAGATTGAGAGCCGTGTGCATCCGATTGAACGCTTGCTGGTCGTTGACGCAATGACCGGTCAAGAGGCGGTGCGCGTGGCCGAAACCTTCAATCAGCGGGTGAAGCTGACCGGCGTAGTGATGACGAAGATGGACGGCGACGCACGGGGTGGTGCGGCCTTGTCGGTACGGGCCGTTACCGGCGTACCGATCAAGTTCCTCTCTACTGGTGAGAAGGTCGATGGTAACACGCTCGAAGTCTTTCACCCTGACCGGCTGGCTTCACGCATTCTGGGAATGGGTGACGTGCTTTCCCTTATCGAGCGCGCCGAACAGCTCTACGATGCCGAACAGGCAAAGAAGATGCAGAAGCGCCTGAGCAAAGGTGAATTCGACTTTGAAGACTTCCTGACCTCGCTCCATCAAATGCGCAAGCTTGGTCCACTGCAACAGATTATTGCGATGATTCCCGGTCTGAATCAGTTGGCCCGCAACGAGGAGCTGCTTGATGAACGGCACATTAAGCGGGTTGAAGCGATTATTTATTCGATGACGCCTGAAGAACGTCGGCGACCGGAAATCATTAAGGGTAGTCGCCGCGAGCGGATTGCCCGCGGCAGTGGCACCTCGGTGCAAGAGGTGAGTCAGTTGGTGAAACAGTTTCAGCAGATGCAGCGGATGATGAAGCAACTTGCCGGTAAAGGTGGTAAAGGCCGAGGCGGGATCGATCCAAATGAACTGCTACGGCGATTACGCTGAGCTGTTGCAACACAAACCCAAATCTGTGTTATACTCTAAGGCTAGTGTGTTATTATTGGTCTGAGTGTGAGGAACGAAACGACCTATGGTTAAAATTCGTCTGCGCCGCACCGGCAAGACTAAGCAGCCAAGCTATCGCATTGTAGTTGCTGATTCGCGCTCACCGCGCGACGGTAAGTTTATCGAGACAATCGGCTACTACCTTCCAACCCGCCAGCCTAAAGTGCTGGAAATCAAGCCCGACCGTGCTCGTTATTGGCTCAGCGTTGGCGCACAACCAACTGAAGTTGTCGTCAGGCTGCTAAAGCAAGTAAACATTATCGACGAGCAGGGTAAGGTCGTAGCCGAGGCGTAATCACCATTACTGGAGGGAGCCTCTATGAAAGCGCTCCTTGAATACATCGTCCGCAATCTGGTTGATACGCCTGAAGCTGTGCGCATCAAAGAGCGAAGCGGGCGTTTTACTGTGACGTACCATCTGTCTGTTGCGCCTTCTGAAACCGGTAAGGTTATCGGGCGCAATGGTCGGGTTGCCAAGGCGATCCGTGATCTGATGGGCGTGGCTGCTGCCCGCAAAAAGAAGCGGGTGCATGTTGACATCGAATAGTGCAAAGGGAGAGTCGGCGGTCGGTGTTTCTGACCGACCGCTTGCTCTGTTGCTGGCTCCTATGGATGATCTCCTGTATATTGGTGCTCTGGGTGCTCCATTCGGTGTGCGTGGTCAAATTAAGCTCCATTCTATTTCGAGCCATCCCGAATATCTGATCCGCCACCTGCGCACTGTGTTCATTGGGCCAAAACGGATTCCGCATCAGGTTACGCGCCTCTTCATGCACAAACCGGGCCTGCTCATTATTCAACTACAAAGTATTACTGATCGCGATGCGGCTGCTGCACTCCGCGGCGCCGAAGTCTATATCGCCGCTGGTGATGCTGCTCCACTTGCCGATGATGAGTTTTTCTATCACGATGTGATCGGCATGCAGGCGATCACCGAGAGCGGAGAGGGTATTGGTGAGGTGCGCGATATTCTCGAAACGGGTGCTGGTGAGATTGCGGTGATCAGGCGACGCGGACGTGCCGACGCACTCGTCCCGATGGTGCGTGACTTCATTATAGCCATTGATCTGATTGAACGGCGATTGGTGATTCGCCCGATTGCTGGTCTATTAGATTAGAAATCGTTTAGCGGGCAACTGGAAGGATCACGCGGAACGTTGTTCCCTGATCGGGTTTCGACCGTACTAACAACTCACCGCCATGAAAGTCTATAATGCTGTAGCAGAGCGGTAACCCTAAACCGAGACTGTCGAACCGCGTCGAGTAAAATGGTTCAAAAATCTTGGGTAATTCCGCTTCTGCAATACCTACCCCTGTGTCACTAATCTCTAGTACAACCGCCTGATCAAATAACTGCCGCGATCCGCCACCAGCCCGCCAGAACGATGCCCGATCTGGTTCGCCATCAGGTGGTCGAGGATAAGTGCGAATATGGAGCGTCCCTCCGTTCGGCATCGCCTCAATCGCGTTCTGAACCAGCGTCTGACAGACCTGCTTGAGATGGCCGATCACTGCGGTGACCCACGGTAAGGTTGAGGTCAATTCACCGATATACCGAATCCCACGAGCATTCATCTGCGGTCGATAGGCGATAATCACATCGTTGATCACCTGATTGAGATCAACAGGACGCCGTCCGTCTAAGTTTGGACGCGAGATGTCGAGAATGCGTTGGACACGTTGGATCAATCCGTCGAGTTCAGCCGCAGCTTTCGTGAGGTAGAGTTCTCGCCGCTCTGGCGGTATATCGGGGTTTTGCAACAGACGTATCGTATTGGAGAGAGCCTGAAGAGGATTATTAATTTCGTGGGCCATCGCCGCCGAAAGACGACCGATAGCCGCCAGTTTTTCCACCTGGGCAAGCTCACGTGCTAGGCGTTGCCGTTCGCTAATGTCGCGGGCAATAACTAAAAAGAGGTGTTGTTCGCCTTCAGGCACAACACTCACGCTCACTGCTACCGCCGTCTCATGACCATCAGCAGTGCAAAGAGTCGTCTCAATCTCGTGCTGTTCACTTCGACCATTGACCGCAGTTGCTAATAGGCCAGGCAGGGTGGGGAGTAATCGGTGCGGGTGAAGCTGCAAGAGGGTTTCGTGCGGATAACCCGACAAACGAGCCAGAGCCAGATTGGCATCAAGGACATGAGTACCGGTGACATCAAGCAAGAGCACCGCATCGTTCGCGTGGCGTAGTAAAGCGCGATAGCGTGCCTCCGAGCGCGAGACCTCAGCGTAGAGGCGAGCATTCTCGATCGCAACCGCTGCCTGCCGCGCCAACAGTTGTAGCAATTCTTGATCGGCAATCGTGAAAGCAGTATCCGGTGCCGCCTTGGCTGCATTGAGGACCCCTAAGACGCGCTCACCAGCCATAATCGGTACCGATAAAGCAGTGGTCAATTCAGGGGCCAACAGGTAATGGCGTAGTTCGGCAAACCATGGTGATGAAGTCAATCGTTGATCAATCAACAAAGACTGACGATGACGCACAACCCAACCCGATATACTGCTTGCAACCGGGATCAGTGTACCGATGCCAACGGTATCGGGTAAACCGGTACACGCCACAATTCGTAACGACTGCTCATCAGGCTCCAATAACAGAAGTGACGCCCGTTCGGCGTGCACTTCGCTCCGCACCGTTTCGATGATTAAGGCATAGAGGTGTGACTGATCAAGTTCGGTTAATAAGTGCTGACTGATCTGCAACAGCGGTCGGAGGGTTGCCAACCGGTCACGGGTACGAACTTCCTGCCGTTTACTGACCAATTCGTGCGCAATACTGGTCAGTTCTTGGGCGTGGAACGGTTTGATCAACAAACCGCGCGCCCCAAGACGCATGGCCTGGACAATTTGCTCAACCGAAGCGATACCACTGACTATTAAGATAGGGACGCTAATATCGCGTAACCGGATCAATTCAAGGAGTTGGATACCATCGACGCCCGGCATTGCCAGATCGACGATGACCAGATCAAAGATGGTCTGTTCGAGGGCCTCAAGAGCTATCGTTGCATTGGCGGCAGTCACCACAACAAACCCGGCGCGTGACAGGGTTTGTCGGCATAGATCACGCAAGAGCGGATCATCATCTACAACCAACACTCGACCAGCCCAACTATGCATACGGTTATCCCGCAATCATCTGCGATCACGAGGCCTGATAACGACGGGTCAGCTCGGCCCAAACCGCTTCGGTGGGTACCCCCTGTTGTTCAAGTAGAACCAGGCTATGGTAGATCAGGTCGGCCAATTCGTAGGCTATCTCTGCCGGATTTCCATTTTTAGCGGCGATAATTAACTCGGCTGCTTCTTCACCGATCTTTTTACCAATACGGTCAATACCGCTGTGGAGCAGGCGGGCAGTGTACGACGTAGCAGGATCGGTGTCGCGACGGGCGTGAATGCGGTCGGCCAGGCGGGTCAGAATTGCCACGGGTGGCAACGGGCCTTTCACTTCGCTCTCGCTCAGATCACGGAAGAAACAACTTGGCCGACCCGTATGACATGTTGGGCCAGCCGGTTCTGCCAGGATAAGAAGAGCATCGCCATCACAATCTTGCAGGATTTCGACAACGCGCAGCGTGTGGCCACTAGTTTCACCCTTCTGCCAGAGCCGCTGACGTGAACGGCTATAAAACGTCACAAATCCACTTGTACGAGTCGCAGTCAGTGCCTCTTTATTCATGTATCCCAGCATCAGCACTTCACCACTGCGAGCGTGCTGTACGATAACCGGTAGTAGAAAGGAATCGATTATATCTACCATTTGTTTACTCTATCTCCGTGTCGCTATCCAGGCAAGGTAGCAGCGGTATCAGTCATAAGAAATCTGACGCTTTTACGCTCATTAATGGCGGAAATGGCGGCGGCCGGTAAAGACCATTGCTGCACCAGCAGCATCAGCCGCAGCAATTACCTCTTCATCACGCACCGAACCACCGGGTTGAATAATCGCCGTAGCACCGGCAGCAATTGCCGCCTCGACACCATCGGCAAAGGGAAAGAGCGCATCACTCGCTACGACACTCCCGCGCAGATCAATGCCGGCCTGCTGCGCTTTCCATACCGCCAGTCGCGAACTATCAACCCGACTCATCTGACCGGCGCCGATACCCAGGGTACGGTCGGTAGCCGCGTAGACGATTGCATTTGATTTCACGTGTTTCACAACACGCCAGGCAAAACGTAGCGCTGCCGCTTCAGCATCGGTCGGCGCCCGTTTGGTTACCACTCGCCACTCCTCGGCTGCCAGCGGGGCACTATCCGGTTCTTGCACCAGCACCCCACCGGGAACGCTGCGGATTTGCCAGCGGACAGCCCCGGTAACCGGTCGCAGACTCTGTAAGAGACGACGGTTCTTCTTGCGCTGCAACAATTCTAAGGCAGCAGGCTCAAAATCGGGGGCAATAATAATTTCCGAAAAGATTTCGTTGACCGCTTCGGCAAAGGCGAGATCAGCTACGCGGTTAACAGCAATAATACCTCCGAAGGGTGCATCCCGGTCGGTAGCGAACGCTGCCTCCCAAGCGCTACGGAGATCGGGACCAACGGCGACACCGCACGGATTGGTATGCTTAATGATAGCCACTGCGGCGCCTTCGGCGGCGGGAAACTCCTCGATCAACTCCTGCGCGGCAGCAGTGTCGAGAATATTGTTATAACTCAGTTCTTTACCGTGTAACTGACGGAAAAACGTTCCGAAATCACCGTACAGTGCGGCTGCCTGATGCGGATTTTCGCCGTAACGCAGCGACTGACACTTACGCCAGGCGAGCGGTAAAATTTCAGGAAGGGGTTCCGTACAGAGATAGGCTGCAATTGTAGCATCATATTCGGCCGTATGGGCAAAAGCCCTGGCAGCTAGCCGTCGTCGCTCGGCAAGAGGCACATTACCGGTACGCAAACCATCAAGCACAACCGGATAATCGGCAGGATCAACGAGAACGATCACATCTGAAAAATTCTTCGCCGCTGCACGCAACAGCGCGACTCCACCGATGTCAATCTGCTCTTGAGCTTCAAGCAAAGAAACATCAGGGCGGGCAATCGTTGCCGCAAACGGGTAAAGATTGACGACAACCAGATCAATCGGTTTGAGCTGATGGGCGGCCAGTTCGGCCATGTGGGTTGGGAGATCGCGGCGGGCCAGCAAGCCAGCATGAATGGCTGGATGCAACGTTTTGACTCGGCCATCGAGAATTTCAGGAAACCCGGTTATCTCACTCACTGCCAGCGCCGGAATACCGGCCTCTCGTAACACTCGCTGTGTTTGACCAGTGGAGATAATCTCAACACCGAGGTTGTGTAATGCCTGTGCGAACTCAACGATCCCTGTCTTGTCGTAAACGCTCATCAACGCACGCACAACATACTCCTCACCCTATTCAAGACCAAACCCTGCCCGCAGCGACGGGCAGGGTCGTGTATCGCCATTGTACCACAAATCAAACCAGCGCCTCACGCGCTCGCTCGCGTAGTTGGGCAGCAGCCTGACTGGCGCGATCAGCACCAATCAAACGCCGTGCTTCAGCTTCAAACGCATCGGCTGCCGCCAACATCTCGGCTGCCGATGCCCGTGAAGGATCGGTCACCCCGGCAATTCGATACGCTTCCTGGAGCAGCACGTTTGCTCCGGCGCCGAGATAACCGGCCGCAATCTGTTCAAATTCTGGCGCCAATGACTCACCGGCTGCCGCTTCGCGACGCTCGATCAGCCCACTCTGCATTAATTTGGCAATAATCTCGCAGGTTCGCGCTTCTCCCAGGCCACTACGCTGGGCGATCTGACCAACCGTATGCTTGCCGTTGATCATCGTCAGCACCCGCCACTCTTCCGCATCGAGACTAATCTCGACCGTACCTGAAGACGGGTTAGGAACTAGACGGGGCACCATCGACAACGTGGGCGCTGCTTGTTGCTGCGCCCAGGTCTCTTGACGATGGATCCCTTCCATGATAATCGATTCATTGCTAACGGTAATCGTAATTTGGGGCGACGTCACGCCCTCGTGGAAACGAAACGGGCCGCTCGTTACGGTAAAGAACGCATAGACCGCTTCCAGTGGTTCTAAACCGGGCAGCTTTGCATCAACAATCTTTCCATCGCGAAAAAAGATCCAGCCGGACAACTTCTGTGCACCACGCCGGCCATCAATTTCAACGCCACCGGTCTTCTTACTCAATTGCAATAACTGGATGAGGTCAGTGAGCGAAAACTCGCTCAAATCACCTGCCAGCGCCATAGCTGCGCCTCACCTTTGACTAGCGCGTGTGATGTTGCTTAGCGTAACATCACAGCTTGCTAATGACAACCCGACTGATTGCCCGCAGCGTCTCGAAGACCCCCACACCCTTGGTAGCGATTGCCTCAATCCGCGGCCAATTCATCTTATTCACACCGAGGAAATGATCCATGGTTGCCACCGGTGTGAGCACATCTGGCGGCAAATCCCGCTTGTTGTACTGCAATACTATTGGAAAATCGGCAAATCGTTTATTTTGACGGGTAATATTCTGCGCCAACTCACGCAGGCTATTGATATTTTCCTGCATTTTGTTCTTATGCGAGTCGGCTACGAAGACCACCCCATCAGCACCGTTCAACACTGCCACTCGCGTCCGCTCGTAGAGTACCTGCCCCGGTACTGTATACAAATGAAAGCGCGTTTGAAATCCGCGCACCTTACCGAGATCGAGCGGCAGGAAATCAAAAAAGAGTGTCCGTTCCGTTTCGGTTGCAATAGAGAGGAGATCGCCTTTTACCTCTTTTGGTACCTGGCTATGGATATACTGCAAGTTCGTTGTCTTGCCGCACATCCCAGGCCCATAGTACACGATCTTGCAGTGTATTTCACGTGCAGCGACATTGATCAGAGCCATAGATTCTCTCGCGGAGCCGGTCGGATCAAGCCCCGACACGACCAATCAGCAGGATGGAAGCGCGGCTAATCACGGAACAACAGATCAATGGTATCTTCCATTGAAGTACGGAAGGCCGAACCAAGCACTTCATCACGAGCCTTATGCTGTTGCCGTACCCGTTCGAGGACGGCAGCCAACTCGTCGGTTGCCTTCTTGGTCAACACCTTCACCAGACCGATATGGGTACCCTTGTTAAAGATGATACACAGAATCCATTGTTCCTCGATCAACGCGATAAAAATATTTTCGCGCACCCCTTGTTGGAACGATGCCCGAAAATCGCGTTCGCGCAAGAGCTTGGCCACCTCACGCGAGGAAGCGAATACACCGGCAATTAGGGCACCCAGCGCGGTGATGTCCTGCCGGTCGCCATCGCCTTTCGAGGAGATGACCTGACCACTTTTGTCGAGGAGTAATGCATAGTCGCTGCCGGTGTCTTCCACCAGCCGGGAGAGACACTCTTCGATCTGAGCGATCTCTTCCGAAGGTACGATGATACTTGTCAACTGAGGATCCATCGCAGCCTACCTTCACGTATGAGAGTGGCGGGTGTCGATGCGTTACTGCTTCAAATTATAACATACCGTTGTCAAATTGCGCTGAGCGCATCGATCATCTCGTCTCGATGTTTGGCAGCAAGAAAGCGAAGCAAGCCGAGATCATCGCGTGAGTTGGTCAACAGCAAGAGCATAGCATCACTACTGATCGGTTCAATAATGACCAGGCCGTCATCGTATTCGAGCACTGCCTGAACGGTACGTCCCTTGGCAACTTCCCGTCCCAGCGCATCAGCCATTGCCAGCCCATTGGATGCTACCGCACCGATGGCATCAATGTCCACCCCTGGGCGAGTGATGCTTTCGATCAAAAGGCCATCAGTGGCCACCACAGCGGCAGCTTCAACGCTCTCGACCATGCGAAATCGGGTTAGAAGCTCTTTCAGCTCGCTACTCATGCTGCCTCACTTTACCACACGCACTGTGTATTATACACTGTCGTTGAACCAGGATGTTTCCATACTATCACTCAATTTCACCAGTTGTATTGTTGCGTTCACGATCTTTCGGGGGGCGACCAGTACGAATATTCCGCAGGGAGTGGATAGTTGCTGCCAATGCCCGATCAGCCCAACCATAAATGGTTGGGCGACTTTTCTGTAACTCATCGGCAATCTGGGTGACATTGGCCCGATAACCGGGATCAAATGTGGCGAGGTTGATGCGTGCAGCCGCAATGATCTGCTGAATCTCTTCGGGCGTTAGTTTGTGTTCGCGAATGAGTTTTTGGGCACGTTTGCTGCTTTGGTTGATTTTCATGCCGATCTCCTCGCCACACCGAATAGCAAAGATTTCGCCGCCTGTGCCTGGCGTCGGTGGTGAATGTTGCGCTACACCACCTTCCGCGCATCCAGGTCAAACGGCTTACGGTCGCCACTCACCGTCATGGATACCTATGTTCCCAGAAATTCTGAACCTGATGTTGTTAGGTAACGGTATAATTTTTTATCATCATACCACGTATCAGCCATATTGTCGAGTCGTTGTGTAAATAGTAACCTGACAGGTCTAGTGGGGAAGGGATAACTCGCACGATATGCTATTGCATGAGACAAGGATCATCATACCGATGTCGAGGCTTAAAGACTGTACGTAGCTATGTAATATTTGACAATGATGCCTTCAACGTGGAATAAGAAGTGTAAATGTTTACACACGTTCACACCGATAGGTGCGAGCTATCCTGTGGTACAATAAAAAATCATGACCGATCTACGCCTCCGACAGCGCGAATACTTGCTGCAAATCAGCCGGGCCCTCACGGCACAGCTCGACCTGGGTAGCGTTCTAAATCTCGTGATCACGTATGCTGTCGAATTATTAGCCGGCACACTCGGCTTTATTGCCCTGTTCGACGAAGAAGATGGGATGCTCCGCATCCGAGCCTCAGCACAGTTGCCCCGCGAACTCTGGCCCGCCTTTGCCCCTTTGCTGCACATCCCCATTGCCGATCTCAGCCGCTATGGCCCGCAGGTGTTGCGTGAAGTATCCCTTGATACCGGTATTCCTCTGCGTCAGATGATCGCGTTGCCACTGACGGTTCGTGATACTTCGCTCGGTGTGATCTATGTTTTTCGAGCTGCGCTCAATGTGGCATTTTCGGCCGATGATCGCCAGATATTACAAGATTTTGCCGATCAGGCAGCTATCGCGGTAGGAAATGCCCGCCTGTTTCAAAGTGTGTTACGCGAGAAACAGCATCTGAATGCGCTAATTGAGCAGTCAGCCGATGGGGTGATGATTATCGATGGCCGCTGGCGAATTACTACCTTCAACCACACGATGGAATTATTGACCGGCTGGTCACGTGAAGAGGCAATCGGCCGTCCATGCGCCGAAATCCTTGGGATTCGCAATGCACAGGGAGTAAATATCTGCCTAAACGAGTGTCCGCTGCAACGCCATCCCGACCTCGCCAACCCTATCGTTGAAGGTTGGATTACTACTCGTGATGGGCGTGAGTTGTTTATTCAGAATCGCTATGCACCGCAACGGGGAAGCCACGGCCAACTGTTGAGCGCCATCGCAAATGTACGTGATGTTACGGACCAAAAGATTGAGGAAGAGCGCCAGAACACGTTCATTTCGGTCATTTCGCACGAGTTGCGGACACCGGTGAGTATTATTAAGGGCTTTGCCGAAACGATGCTCCGTCCTGATGGTCAGTTCACAGTCGAACAATACCGTGAAGCTCTTCAAGTTATTGGCGAAGAGGCTGATCGTCTGGCTCGTCAGATTCAAGATTTGCTCGATGTCTCACGTATCGCTGCTGGCGGGCTACGGCTCGAACGGAGTGATGTGGCATTACATCTATTGGTAGACGAGGTAGTACGTCGCTTCGCTGCCCAAGTCGGTGAGCAGATCGAGTTCGAGATACGGGTACCTGATGATATGCCGCCAGTCTATGCTGATTACGAGCGGATTCGCCAGGTTCTGAATAATTTGATCGAGAATGCAGTTAAGTATAGCCCGAATGGCGGCGTAGTTCGGATCGGCGCCCGCGCTGAAGGCGATATGGCAATTATCTATGTCTCTGATCAGGGAATCGGTATTCCTCCCGAAGAACAAGAATTGATCTTTGAACGCTTTTATCGGGTCGATACCCGCCTGCGGCGTGACCAACCCGGTAGTGGTCTGGGCCTGTTTATTGCCAGAGCGATTGTCGAAGCTCATGGCGGTCGCATTTGGGTTGAGAGTCAAGTCGGTCGCGGATCACGGTTCTTCTTCACCATCCCTCTCAGCCGACGCCGATTACCCGGTGAATAAAGCAAAACGTGGTATTCTTATGTGAACTGCTGAGGCATGGCTTCAACGGTTCAGAAGAGCTGAGGCTATATGATTCTGGCGCTCCTCGTGGTGTTTCTCATAGCTCTGATCTTCCGTCAGTCGGCACTGGCGTTGTTGATAGCAACGATCCTGGTCACTCTTGGCATGGCCCGTCTGTGGCAACACTGGGCATTGCGGCGGGTGGAATACCGGCGCGAGTTGAGTCAGCTTCGTGCGTTTCCCGGTGATGAGCTTACCCTAACGATAACGATGACTAATCGGAAGCTATTGCCCCTGGCGCAGGTTCAGGTGTTTGATGCCATTCCCAACGGGATCACGGTGGTCGGTGCACCGGTAATCTTTAGCGCAAGTCGCCAGGCCAGCCTGATCCGCAGAAGTACTAGTTTACGCTGGTACGAACGAGTTATTTGGCGGTACCGATTGCATTGCGAACGTCGTGGTGCATTTCGCTTTGGGCCGGCTCAGGTGCAGAGCGGTGACCCGTTTGGTCTCTTTCGCACTGATGAGACCTTTGCTGCCGATGCGACGTTACTCGTCTATCCAAAACTTCTCAATCTGGCCGATCTCGGTTTACCGGCCCGCGATCCACTTGGGTTGACACGAGCAGCAGCGCTTGTACGCGACCCGTTGCGAGTAGTCGGAGTGCGTGACTATACGCCTTCAGACCCGCTGAAAGATGTGCACTGGGCTGCTACGGCGCGCACCGGTACGCTCCAAACCCGCGTCTACGAACCGACAACTGCTCACGTGCTGGCACTGGTTCTCGATCTCGATACGTTTGAGTTCTACCTTCAGGGTATCGATCCTGAACTGGTCGAACATCTGATCGGCGTAACAGCTACGCTGGCTCATCATAGTATCAATGCAGGCCATGCGGTTGGATTGTACGTCAATGGCGCGCCGGTTGAAGATGAACATCTGGTACGATTGCCGCCCGGCCGTAGTCCCAACCAGCTTGCTCAGATCATGGAAACCCTGGCCCGACTGACAGCCTATTCAGTGCTACCCGCTGCCCGCTTGCTCCGGTTGATCACCACCGACCTGCATCCCGGTGCTACGATTGTGTTGATCGGCGCAGTCGCGTCTGAACCGGTTCAGGCCGCACTATTGCGGTTGCATGAGCTTGGGTTTCGGGTCGTCTGGCTCTTCTGTGGCGACCGACCACCACCACCGATACCCGGTGTCCGATCCCATTGGACACCACGACGACTTACTGACCAGGAAGCAACAAATCTACCCTATACCCCAGGGGGGTAATCTGAATTACAGACAACAACCGCCAGTACGTGCTATACTCCCTTTTGTGAGCGACAACAGAGTTGTCGCAAGAGTGATTATGTGTCGAAATTGATACCAGGAGATTGCTGTCGTATGCATCACAAAGTTGTTATCATTGGTTCGGGTCCAGCCGGTCTGACGGCGGCCCTCTATGCGGCACGGGCCAACCTAGAGCCGCTAGTCATTCGCGGTTTGCAACCCGGAGGTCTGATCGCCACTACCAGCGAAGTGGAGAATTATCCGGGCTTCGTAGATGGGATTGGTGGTTTTGAGCTGGCCGAGGCCATGGAAAAGCAGGCAGCCCGTTTTGGCACAACGTATCTCGATACAATGGTGACGAAGGTAGAAGTTGACCAACGCCCCTTCGTGATCCATACCGATAGCGGCCAGATTGTGACCGCCGATGCCATCATCGTCAGTACAGGCGCTTCACCGCGTAAACTTGGGGTGCCCGGTGAAGAGGAGCTGGCTAATCGGGGTGTGAGCTACTGTGCAACCTGCGATGGCTTCTTCTTCCGCGGCAAGAAGGTGGTCGTCGTTGGCGGGGGTAACAGTGCGCTCGATGAAGGGCTGTTCCTCACCCGTTACGTTAATGAGCTGGTCATCGTCCATCGACGCGACACTCTCCGCGCCGATCCAATTTTACAGGAACGCGCCTTCAGTAATCCAAAGATACGTTTTATTTGGAACTCGGTTGTGATTGCGATCAACGGCAAAGATAAGGTTGAGTCGGTCACATTACGCAATCTGAAGACCGGCGAGGTGAGTGAGCTGCCAACCGACGGTGTCTTCCCCTATATCGGGCATGTACCGAATACCGACCTGTTCCGCGGTATCCTTGAGCTTGATGAAGGTGGCTACATTGTTACCGATGGGCGTACCCGCACAAACATCCCCGGTATCTTTGCTGCCGGTGACGTGACCGACCACATCTATCGTCAGGCGATTACTGCGGCCGGCGATGGTTGTCGGGCCGCAATGGAAGCAACCTGGTATCTGGCCGAGCAGGAACATGCTCGCACCAAAGCCACTGCGACTGCCGTCTAAAAGAGTTGTGAAATTTGCTCTTCACAGTGTGCGCCGGCACCAATATAATAGAGTTGACAGTATGCAACGAGGAGGTGCGGTATGGCAACGATGCCTGAAAAAGATGATGAGCTGGTTGATGTCGGCGCACGCGAAGGTTACGAGCACCTCGAACAAGCTTACATCCTGGAGTATCTACGCAGTCAAGGACTGACCCTCGAACAGGTACGGGCAATGCCCGAAGAGCAGGCGAAAGAGATTATGCGTGCTGCATCGCTTTATGCTTCGACGCAGATGAGCGTTGTCGAAGCACGGGCGCATTTGGTGGAAGAACTACACGGTGGGCCACGTGCGCTCTAGGATGGTGAAGATGTCTTGCTAGTAGGAGCGCAAGAGCGGGTTTTCAACCCGCTCTTTTTGTGATAGCTTCAGCAAATCTCTCTCTACCGATGCGGTGATGGTCATCACCAAGGAAAACGCCATAAACGACGCTAAACTAAATCACTCCTGCTTCCTTCTGTTGCACAGGCACTAAAACTTTTTTATACTACAGCCGTCGGAGACGCATTCTCATTCAGCATACAGGAGCATACCGTGACGTCTCAATTTCATGGCAAGGTTGCACTTGTTACCGGTGCTGCATCCGGGATTGGTCGGGCCAGTGCCCTCGCGTTTGCCCGTGAAGGTGCACGAGTAGTTGTGGCAGATATTTAGGTCGCCGGTGGTGAGGAAACGGCACAGATGATTACCTCGATGGGCGGTGAAGCGCTCTTTATCAAGACCGACATTTCAAAAGCGCCGGAAGTTGAAGAGTTAATTCGACAAACCGTCACCCATTATGGACGGCTTGATTTCGCCCACAACAATGCAGCCGTTGAAGGTATCATTGCACCTACCGCTGATTATCCAGAAGATGAGTGGGATCGCACCATCAACACGAACCTCAAAGGAACGTGGCTCTGTATGAAGTATGAGATACGCCAGATGCTGCAACAGGGCGGTGGCGCCATTGTCAATACGGCTTCAGTGGTGGGATTGGTAGGCGCACCTGGGCTGCCAGCTTACTGTGCCGCTAAGGGAGGTGTGGTGCAATTGACGAAAGCGGCGGCGATTGAGTATGCTAAGGCAGGCATCCGCATTAATGCCGTTTGTCCGGGTTCAATCTACACCCCGATGTTGGAACGTCTCCTTGCCCAACCCGGCGTAGAAGCCGGTGCCTTGGCAGCCTTACCGATTGGGCGGATTGGTACCCCTGAAGAGATTGCCAGGGCGGTTATATGGCTCTGTTCGGCGGCGGCTTCGTATGTGATCGGGCATCTGATGGTGGTTGATGGTGGCTTAGTAGCCCAGTAACCCTAGAATTATCTTATGAGGGGATGGGTGTCTAACCCGTCCCTACCAAGATGGTCATTGTTGCGAGGAAACGCCATACTGCATAGTTTCATGTATAAACCTTCTTTGTGATAACGCACGCTTCGCTTTTCCACATCACGTATTCACACGCCCAACACCGCTTTCAACACGGTTGGAGTATCACTCAAATCGGGGAGTAGTGCGTCAGGATGATGCCAGGCCAGTTCGGTCATTGTGAAGGGGCCAGTTGCCACCGCTACAGTACGAGCACCAAAGTTTTTGCCACAAGCAATATCACGCGGGGTATCACCGATAATGACGACGTCAGCAGGCAAAAAGTTGTAACGATAACGACTAGACGCACGAACGGTTGCAATCAGCGGTAGCGCTAGACGATCAAAGTGGTCATCGCCATACGCACCGGCTTCGAGATCAAGCCAGGGAAGCAGGCCGGTACATTCTAACTTGATGCGCGCCGCAGCCACAACATTTCCGGTCAGGGGCGCCTGACACCCATATTCAGTCAAGGCTTGGAGAGCTTCAACAACTCCCGCAAAGACAGTAGAGCGCGCAATTAATGCTTCACGTTGTGCATTTAACTCAGCAGTATACAATTCAATAAATTCGTGCAGACGCTCATGAACGATTGCTGCATCAAGCGAAGGTAAACTCTCGCGTATAATCTGCCAATCAGTTTTCCCGGCATACGAAGTCCGCTCAATATGTACATTGGGGCCGATTAGCTTACGAAGGGCAGTGCGCATCGCGTTGGCAGCAATACCGTCGGTTGAAAGAAGTGTTCCGTCAATATCCCATAAGATAAGACGTCTCTTGATTGCTTTCATTGCCAGCCACACATCTAGTACGTAGAGGATCGATCTACTAATTCAATAATCACCCGTATCAATTCATCGAGATCGGTGGGTTTCGTGAGGAAACGGTCGAAACCTGCGGCCAACGCTGCCCGACGATCACTCTCGCCGAGGCCGCTCAGAGCTATCGTCGGGCAACGATGGTACACTGGATGGGCACGCAGTTGTTGAACGAGGTCAAATCCATTACAATCGGGTAAGCGCAAGTCGATGATAAACAACGCAGGGAGTGGCACCGATACGGCTAGTGCTGCAGCGCCAGTAGCAGCTACTGTTACGTTAAATCCCTGCCCCTGCAGAAAGATGGTGAACAGTTGCTGCATCAGCGGATTATCCTCGACGAGCACGATCTGCATGAATCCTCCTGCCGGTGATGCAGCGAGGGTCAATCGGAACAATCGAACCTGGCGCTGCGCCACCATCCCTCTACGGATAAACGCCGCGTGTGAGATTAGCGTCGGCGATTCGCTGTACAGCGAGGAGATACGCTGCGAGCCGTAATGGAATCTGTCGTTGCCCGGCCATCGCGTACACCTGCTGAAATGCGCCGACAATAATCCGTTCGAGTTTTTCGTTAATATCTTGTTCGTCCCAGAAGAACTCTTGCAAGCCCTGCACCCACTCGAAGTAAGAGACGATCACGCCACCGGCATTTGCCAGAATATCAGGTACAACAATGACGCCTCGTTCACCGAGGATAGCGTCAGCTTCTGGTGTCGTTGGCCCATTCGCCCCCTCGACAATCAGGCGAGCACGGATTCGTTCGGCATTCGCACCGGTAATCTGATTTTCAAGCGCTGCCGGAATCAACACATCACACTCCAGTTCGAGCAATTCGCTCCCACTGATCCGTTCGACGCCAGCGGCTCTGTAGCCGTCGAGCAGACGGAATGAGTGTTGTTCGGTATGGGCACGCATTGCCGGAATATCAAGTCCTTGCGCACAATAGTAACCACCGGAGGCATCAGCCACCCCAATCACCTTACAACCGAGTTGATGCAACAGATAAGCGGCAGTGCTGCCCACATTCCCGAATCCCTGCACCACTACGCGCAGTCCATCGAGTGACCAGCCTAACTTCCGTGCCATCTCGCGCACCATCAGCATGACACCACGACCAGTTGCTTCAACTCGACCTAACGAGCCACCAACATTCACCGGCTTACCGGTAATGACTGCCGGTACTGTGTAGCCACGATGCATCGAGATGGTATCCATGATCCAGGCCATAATCTGGGCATTGGTCCCCACATCAGGGGCGGGAATATCCTTTTCAGGGCCAAGCAAGATACTGATCTCAGTGGCAAAACGTCGGGTCAGTCGTTCAAGTTCACCAGGCGAGAGTTGCTTAGGATCGACAATCACGCCACCCTTGGCACCGCCGTAAGGAATATTGACCAGCGCACACTTCCAGGTCATCCACATCGCCAGGGCGCGCACTTCATCAATATCGACACTCGGATGGTAGCGAATACCTCCCTTCACCGGGCCACGGCTCAGGTTGTGCTGGACTCGATAACCGGTAAAAACCCGCGTACTGCCGTCATCCATCTGTACTGGAAAATTAACCGTCAATTCGCGCTGGGGTACACGCAGAATTGCCCGAATGTCATCCGGGAGATGGAGCATTTCGGCTGCCTGATCGAACTGCTGTTGGGCAACGTGAAACGGATTGATACGGTGAGACGTCATTGTCGGTGTTCTCCATTGGTATTCAGATGTTGCTGATGATATCTTTGCATAATCCTGGTGACGAGATCAAGGGTTCAGATGATGGTCGGCATCGTGCCAATTGCCTGACGTTTCAGATTAGGTCTTTTCGCATATAGATCCAACCACTTTGACCAAAGAACAAGCGACCAAAGAACGAGTGCCGTACATACAGCGCTTGAAAACCAAGCCGCTCGTACAACGTGCGAGCCGGCTGGTTCGTCTCGCGCACGTACAGGCCAAGGTAGGTCAGGGCACGTGAGCGAGCATGCTCTTCGGCCTGTTGCAACAGTGCGCGAGCTACGCCACGTCGGCGCCAGGCTGGTGCGACTGCAACATCGGCAATAAACCCTTCGCCGTGCCCAATCTGGTGATCGAGTAACGATAGCGCGAAGAGCGAGCGAAGCGCCCCCCACCAGCCCAGAATTTCAAAGAATGCCGATTCGGCAAAACCGCCGCCACTCATCATATCACGAGTTCGCAAACTGGTAGTACCGATGACCTGGTTGTCGTATTCGGCCACGAACATCCCTTGCAAGGCGGCTGCACCCTGTCGGCGCCAACCAACCGCCAACGCTCGCGCGCCACGCTCACCGCCGTGCGGGCCAAACGCAGCGCCAAAGGTGTCGGCAAAGGCTTCACGATGCAGGGCAACGATGGCATCAATATCACTCAGACGTGCCGACCGAATGACAATACCGTTGGCTGATACACCAGACGATATATCAGCAAACATGCTCACGTACACTTACTGAGTCTTGAGGCCGGCAAGCTGTAATTCTAGCCGCTGGGCTATATCGCGGTACATATCACCACGACGCTCGGCAGCGGCCAGCTTGCGTTGCAGGAATACGATATATCCCAACGCGACGCCAAAAGCGGCGAGTATAATCCAGCGCATACGCCTCCTCTCTGTTCTTACGTTGCGTATTCTAGCGCAGACCCAACAGAGCTTCAAGCCAGAGGAAATGATCTTGTCTCAGTCAGCAACCGGGCGATGGCGTTGACGCCAGGCGTAGTAGATAGCGATACTCCCGGCAATCGCTGCATTGAGCGATCCAACCTGGCCGATTATCGGTAAACGAACTAGAAAGTCGCACCGCTCGCGCACCAGGCGAGCAATGCCGGTACCTTCGGCACCGATCACGAGTGCCAGCGGCAGATCGAGATCAACCGCATCGATGTCTTGCGCCTGATCGTCCTGTTCGAGACCAACTACCCAGACACCGGCCCGTTGCAATTCTTCAATCGTCTGGTTCAGGTTTGAGACCATTGCTACCCGTAGATGCTCGACCGCACCGCTGCTCGCATTAACAACGGCTGGAGTAATTTCAGCCGCCCGCCGACTGGGAATCACGACACCATGACATCCGACAGCCTCTGCCGTGCGCAGGAGCGTACCAATGTTTTGGGGGTCTTGCAGATGATCGAGCAAGAGCAGTAAAGCCGCTTCCCGTCGTTCTGTAGCAGCATTGAGACAGGTATCAAGATCAACGTAAGGGTAGGGGCCAGCTTCAAGCATTACCCCCTGATGATTAACGTCGCGCAACTGGCGATCCAGCACCTGACGTTCAATACGCTCTACCGGAATACCGGCTTGTTGCGCCAGATGAACAATTTCAGCGATGACGCCACTTTCCTGGACGCTCTGCGAGAGAACCAAACGGCGCAACGTGCGGCGACGAGCACGCAGTACCTCGCGCACCGCATTGCGCCCATAGAGGAGTTCCGTTGTCATGACTACTCACTCAGTACTCAAGCTCACAAAGGTTCCATCGGCGCGTGCAGACCTGGGTGGATGTGAGGAATATTTCATCCAGCCGCCTCGGCCCTCTCGATACCTCATCGCACCCGAGATTGCAGGTGAAACCACAATGCCAATGCCGGTCATTTACAAACCAAACGCATCTTTAATCCGCCCAAAAAACCCCTCATCATGGTTGTCGTCGTGGGTGGTAAAGGTTTGGGCCAATTCCTGGAAGAGGCGGCGCTGGTGGTCGGTCAGTTTTGTTGGAACTTCTACCCGAATAACGACTATCTGATCACCACGACCCTGTTGCCGCAGATAAGGAACTCCCTTCCCGCGCAAGCGGAAGGTTTGGCCGTGCTGGGTACCGGGTGGCAGGCGCAGCTTTTCCGTTCCTTCAAGCGTTGGGATACTGACTTCACCACCTAACGCGGCTTGAGCAACATTGATGGTCAGATTGAGAATAATGTCGTTCCCATCACGCTCGAAGAGTGGATGCGGCTGAACATCAAGAGCAACGTAAAGGTTACCTGGAGGTCCACCACGCGGCCCGGCCTCACCTTCGCCACTGATCCGAATCTGTTGTGAACTATCAACGCCGGCCGGTACACGCACCGTGATTTTGCGGGTCTGCCGTACCCGACCTTCACCACGACATTCACGGCAGGGAATAGGTATCACGAAACCGGTACCACCACAGGTATCACAGGTCGTCACCGTCACCATGTTGAAGATGGGCGCACGCTGACGGATTTCACCGGTACCGCCGCAGCGAGGACAACGAGTTGGTTCGGTACCCGGTTCGGCGCCAGAACCCTGACAAGCCGGACAGGTTTCGAGACGACGGAACTCGATCTCTTTTTCGGTCCCGAATACTGCCTCTTCAAAGGTAAGCCGCAGCGTATAGCGCAGATCGGCTCCGCGCAGCGGCCCACGGGTGCTGCGTCCCACCCCAACACCACCGAAAAAGGCATCGAAAATCGAGCTAAAGGGATCAACACCACCAAACGGATCAGCACCAACGCCACCGAAACCGGGCGGATTGTGACCAAACCGATCGTACATCGCCCGCTTCTGTTCGTCAGAGAGCACCTCGTAGGCCTCATTGATCTCTTTGAACTTCGCCTCGGCGTCCGGCGATTTATTCACATCAGGGTGATACTGGCGAGCCAGCCGACGATACGCTTTCTTAATTTCATCGGGCGTCGCACTCCGACTCACCCCGAGTACTTCGTAATAATCACGTTTGGCTCCCGTTGTCATACGGTGTCCTCACGACGTGTGCTACCGGCCAATAGGCTGGTATATCCTACTCTCCCACCTTTGGTTCATCAACAACGGTACCGGCAGCACCGTTTGATGTTGCCCCGGTTGAGATATGCTGCAACGCAACGGCCAATTCAGCGATACGATTCCGAATCATCTGCTCATCATCTTCAGCGACAACACTGCGTAGCGCCATCATCTTCTCTTCGACGGTTGCCCGCACGCTCGGATCGACGTGTTCACCGGCTTCGCGTAACGTCTTTTCCGCAGTGTACAGCAGACTATCAGCGTGATTGCGGGCGGCAATTAACTCACGGCGACGACGGTCTTCTTCAGCATGAAGCTCAGCATCGCGCACCATCCGCTCGATCTCTTCCTGCGAGAGGCCTGAAGAGGCCGTGATAGTAATGCGCTGTTCTTTACCGGTTGCCTTATCGCGAGCACTAACACTCACGATCCCGTTGGCGTCAATATCAAACGTCACTTCAATCTGCGGGACACCACGGGGAGCGGGGGGAATACCCGACAACTCAAAGCGACCTAGACTCTTATTATAACGTGCCTCCGCTCGCTCACCCTGCAACACATGAATCTCGACACTGGTCTGATTATCGCTGGCGGTAGAAAAGATTTGACTCTTGCGGGTAGGAATAGTTGTATTGCGCTCAATCAGTGGCGTCATTACGCCACCGAGCGTCTCGATCCCGAGCGTCAGCGGTGTCACATCGAGCAAAAGCACGTCTTTAACTTCACCGGCAAGCACACCAGCCTGTATCGCTGCACCGATGGCAACCACTTCATCAGGGTTGACACTACGGTTTGGTTCTTTGCCGAAAAAGTTGCGCACGGCTGCCTGAATCGCCGGCATGCGGGTCTGTCCGCCAACCAAAATAATTTCATCGATCTGACCTGGTTGGAGACCTGCATCGCGCAGTGCCTGTCGGACTGGCCCCATACTGCGTTCGATCAAATCAGCGCAGAGTTGTTCAAGCCGGGCACGGGTAAGCGTGGCATGCAGATGTTTCGGACCGCTCGAATCGGCAGTAATGAAGGGAAGGCTGATCTCCGTCTGCATCAGCGAGCTAAGCTCCATTTTGGCCTTCTCTGCCGCCTCTTTCAGCCGTTGTAGCGCCACACGGTCGGCGCGCAAATCGATCCCGTGCTCCTTTTGGAACTCATCGGCCAGCCAGTCGATAATTCGCTGATCAAAGTCATCACCACCAAGATGCGTATCGCCACTGGTGGCCTTTACCTCAACCACGCCATCACTGAGTTCAAGAATGCTGACGTCAAAGGTACCGCCACCCATATCGTAGACGACGACCAGTTCATCTTTCCCTTTTTTGTCAAGCCCGTAGGCAAGGGCACTGGCCGTTGGTTCGTTGACGATCCGCAGCACTTCGAGGCCAGCAATCTTACCGGCGTCTTTAGTAGCCTGGCGCTGGCTATCGTTAAAGTAGGCCGGTACCGTGATCACCGCCTGCGTCACCGGCTCGCCGAGATAGGCTTCAGCATCAGCCTTCAATTTTTGCAGCACCATCGCCGAGATTTCAGGTGGCGCATACTCACGACCGGCCATTAACACGCGCACATCGCCGTTGGGTGCAGCGGTGATCTGGTAGGGAACCAGCTCTTTGTCTTGTTGGACTGAAGGTTCGTTATACTTCCGACCAATAAAGCGCTTCACTGAAAAGATAGTATTTTCAGGATTCGTTACCGCCTGCCGCCGGGCAACCTGACCAACGACGCGCTCGCCAGACTTAGTGACTGCCACCACCGACGGTGTCAGACGCGACCCTTCAGCATTGGGGATAACAACCACATCACCGCCTTCGACCACAGCGACCACCGAGTTGGTTGTGCCCAGATCAATCCCAATTACTTTTGGCATGGGAGCTTACCCTTATCTCAAAAAACGTTCTGGTTTCTAACCGCGACCTACCTTAACCATACTCGGACGGATGACACGGTCGTGGAGCAAGTAGCCACGCTGTAATTCGGCAATGACTTTGCCTTCTTGCCCTTCTGCTTCTTCGTAGATCACCGCCTCGTGCAAATTGGGGTTAAAATCCTGCCCCAACGCCTCAATCGGTTTGACCCCTTCGCTTTCAAGGATTGTACGTAATTTTTGGGCGATAAGTTGCGTTCCCTGCCACCATGGTGTTTCAGCGACCTCAGGTGGCACATTGGCAATCGCCCGCTCAAAATCATCAAGAACCGGTAGCAACTTCAAAATAAGCGCTGCACCAGCATTACGTATCAGCTCGCTGCGTTCGGTTTCGGTGCGGCGTTTGAAGTTGCGATAATCGGCCACGGCCCGCATCCACTGATCTTTATATTCGGCGACCTGTGCTTCAGCCTGAGCCAGACGGTTTTGCAGATCGGCGATCAGCGCTTCTGAGTCGACAACCGTGCCATCGACGATAGCCGCTGATGGCTGAGTAGCCGATGTGTCTGCTGATTCTGCCGCGACGGTAGCCGCTGATGGCTGAGTAGCCGATGTGTCTGCTGATTCTGCCGCGACGGTAGCCGCTGATGGCTGAGTAGTCGGCGCATTTGCTGGTTCGTTCTGAACATCAGCAGCCGCGTCTTGAGCTGCTGTATCGGGTTTTACTTCTTCCGTATTTGCCATAGTTCCCTCACAAGATATATCTCAATTCACAAAGTTGCAGAAGTATCAACATCGGGTTCCGAAGGACGAGGATTCGCGTAATAGAGATCGGCCAACAGGTTACTCATCAATGATGCGATATAGCGCACCGTTGAGATCGAACGTGGATAGGCCATACGGGTTGGCCCAATCACACCGAGCACACCAACCAACGCTCCCTCAACACCGTAGCGCGCCAAGATCACACTGTAATCCCGCATAGCGTCTTCGCCGTGTTCGCCACCGATAATCACTTGAACACCACCGGAGGCGAGAGCCTGGGGAATGAGTGGACCAAGACCGCGGCCACTCTTAAGAATTTCAAGAGTACGGCGTAATCGTTCAATGGCTCGCTCAGCATCATCACGGCCACTGGCAGGCATGAACTCAGGCTGACTCAACATCTCAAGCAGACCATCAGAATAGATCTGCTCTTGCGCCTGCTCTTCAAAAGCAATCATCGCTCGCACCACCATATCAACCAGTGTCCGCTCAAACTCGCTGAGCGGGACACCGTTGAAGGTCGCCACGGCAGCTAGCTCTTCAGCCCGGGTTAAGGTTGCATCAGCGAGCAGATCGCTTACCACACCGGCAGCCCGACGCAGGTCATCAGGGGTACGACCCGGTTCGATGGGCAGGGTCTGCTGTTTGATAATCCCGCCATGAAAGACCATAACCGCCAGCGCCATCGTTTCGTGGATTGCGATCAGCTCCAGGCTCTTAAAGCGAAGTTGCTCGGCGCGGGGAGCGGTGGCAACCGAAGCGTTATGCGCTGTACGGGCAAGCACAGCACATGCCAGTTGCACCCACTGATCGAGTTCGCCACGTACCTGGTAAAACTGGTGGCGAATCATACGCTGTTCGGCGGGAGAGAGCGACGTGCGCTCCATCAAGTTCTCAACGAAAAAGCGGTAACCCGCATCGGTCGGGATGCGCCCGCCTGACGTGTGCGGATGGGTCAGAAAACCCAACTCTTCGAGTGCGGCCATATCATTCCGCACCGTCGCCGACGAGACTGGAAGGCGATATTTGCGCACCAGCGTTTCGGATGCGACCGGCGTTGCCGTATCGACAAACTCTTGTATGACCAGCTTGAGAATCATCTGCCGGCGTTCGGTCAGAGGTCCGCTCATCGCTGTATCCTGCCTTGCAGGTCATTATTAGCACTCGCTAAGCGAGAGTGCTAATGCTTCCAACGTAAAAGGTTGGCGTGCATCTGATGCACGCCAATACGAAGTATACCATAAGTTGTGCCAATTGTCATGAGGTCATGCCCCCCATTCGCGTTCGCGGGCACCACCGCCGAGGAGGCGTCGGGTTGAAGGGGCATACCCTTCTGGCATCGTGCGGAGCGCAACTGACAGGGTGACCAAATCTGATACGTAACACGATCCGAAACCAGAGTGGCAGGTAGGCGATACGGACACCATGGCGGTGCAAACCGCTCAGCCATAGCCGTACCTCTTCCGAGACAAGCGGAATTGTTCCGACAACTGACAGATGGCGGATACCCAGCAAATACCAGGAGCCACGATCGCATAACCCTATCACCACATCGGTGCCACTGTCTAAGAGGGTATAGGCATCGCGAACCCGTGACTCAGGTAGATGTGGCGTATCACCACTGAGGATCAGTAATGGTCCTTCGCTGGCTTCCGTAGCGATTTGAATGGTTGAAGTAACATACGCGGTCGAGCCAGTTACACGAAGTACCAGCGCCTGAAGATCGGCAACAAACGCATGAACCCACCAATTGGCTTCAGGGCCAAAGGTTTCGCGCAGAGCAGCCGATCGGTCGAGGATCAAGGTTACGCGCTGCATGCGCTGCTCCATCTCTGTAGAACACGAAATCACTCTTATTATAGACTGTCGTAGCACTCGCTAAAACAGGAAAATGGCACGAAAGTTAAAAAATTGATGAACATTTTCCCACCGCTTCTATCACTAGAATGAAGCAATCATTACTGATGGTTGCCTGAGTTTTATCAGAACTATACTGCTACCCCTCCTATACTGATACAGAGCAGGCATCATGACCTCTGCTTGCAGGTAAGGAGGAACATAATGGGCACTCGACGAGTCACTCTCGATGGCAATGAGGCGGTTGCGAATGTTGCCTATCAATTGAGTGAAGTGATAGCAATTTACCCAATCACCCCTTCCACGCCAATGGGTGAACTGGCTGATGCATTTGCTGCTAGCGGTAAGCCCAATCTGTGGGGAGTAGTACCGACCGTTTACGAGATGCAGTCGGAAGGTGGCGCCGCAGGCGCCCTCCACGGGGCAATGCAGACCGGCGCCTTAACTACGACGTTTACCGCTTCGCAGGGTCTGCTCTTGATGATCCCCAATATGTACAAGATGGCTGCCGAGCTAACACCGGGTGTCTTCCACGTCGCCGCCCGGGCATTGGCAACGCAAGGCCTTTCCATCTTCGGCGATCATTCAGATGTCATGGCAGCACGCACTACCGGCCTTGGGATGTTGGCTTCGGCATCGGTACAAGAGGCTCAGGACATCGCCCTGATTGCCCACGCCAGTTCGCTGGCCGGGAAATTGCCGGTGATTCACTTCTTCGATGGCTTCCGTACCTCGCACGAGGTAAATACGATCATCCTGCTCGAAGAGGACGAGATTCGAGCGATGATCAAAGATGAATGGATCCACGAGCATCGCGCTCACGCTCTTTCACCAGAACATCCGGTGATCCGTGGTACGGCACAGAATCCCGATGTAGCTTTTCAGGCCCGTGAACGAATCCAGCCAATCATTGACGCCTTCCCAGCCGTTGTACAAGCACAGATGGATCGGTTTGCCGAAATTACCGGTCGGCAGTACCATCTGTTTGACTATTTCGGTGCTCCTGACGCCGAGCGGGTAATTGTGGTAATGGGTTCAGGAGGTGAGACGGCCCGCGAAACTGCATTCTACCTGAACCAGCAGGGCGAGAAGGTTGGGGTTGTGCAGGTACGACTCTTCCGCCCCTTTGCCGAGGCCGCATTTCGTGCCGTGTTGCCGCCAACCGTGAAAGCGATCGCAGTGCTCGACCGTACCAAAGAGTCGGGTGCCTCTGGCGAACCGCTCTTCCTCGATGTTGTTGCAGCACTCCGTGGTCAGCCGATCAAGGTGATCGGCGGGCGCTATGGCCTTTCGTCGAAGGAGTTTACGCCGGGAATGGCAGCCGCCGTTTTCGCCGAGCTGGCGAAGGAACACCCCAAAGAGCACTTCACGGTTGGAATTATCGATGACGTTAGCCAGAGCAGTCTGAGCTACGATCCCGATCTCTGTATCGATCCGCCCGGCACAGTGCGCTGTGTCTTCTGGGGTCTCGGTTCTGATGGTACGGTCGGCGCCAATAAGAATAGCATCAAGATCATCGGTGATAGTAGTGAGGGTGAGGCTGAGCGTTATGCACAGGGCTATTTCGTCTACGACTCGAAGAAATCAGGGTCGGTGACGATTTCCCACCTGCGCTTTGGTCCATCACCGCTGGCGACGCCATACCTGATTGGCAAGGGCCAGGCCCAGTTTGTAGCCTGCCACCAGTTCAGTTTCCTCGAACGATTTGATGTATTGCAGTATGCAGCACCGAATGGTGTGTTCTTGCTCAATAGCCCTTATGGCCCTGATCAGGTCTGGCATCAGTTGCCGTCGGTTGTCCAGCGTAAGATTCGCGAGCTAAACCTACGCTTCTTTGTGATTGATGCAACCGCTGTTGCCAATGAAGTGGGTATGCGCGGACGTATCAACACCGTGATGCAGACCTGCTTCTTCGCTATTAGTGGCGTTCTGCCCCGCGAAGATGCGATTGCGGCGATCAAGCAGTCGATCAAGAAGACTTACGGTCGTCGCGGCGAGGCCGTGGTCAAGCAGAACTGGGCAGCGGTTGATCGCACGCTCGACCGTCTATATGAGGTACCGATCCCACCGCCAAGCGAGGATAACGGTCTGCCAATGCGACCACCGGTACCGGCCAATGCACCGCCGTTTGTGCGTGACGTGTTGGGCCCGATGATTGCCGGGCGGGGCGATGAGTTACCGGTCAGTGCGATCCCTATCGATGGCACCTTCCCAACCGGAACCACAAAATGGGAAAAGCGCAATATTGCGCTTGAAATACCGATCTGGGATCCGGCTATCTGCATCCAGTGCAACAAGTGTGTTTTTGTGTGTCCACATGCTACTATCCGGGCAAAGGTCTATCCTGAAGAGGCGCTTGCCGGAGCCCCTGAAGGATTCCAGAGCGCACCGGCCCGCTTCAAAGAGTTCCCCGGTCAGCGCTACACATTGCAAGTCGCCCCCGAAGACTGCACTGGCTGCGGCCTCTGTGTGGAAGCGTGTCCGGTCAAAGACAAGCGTGCGACCGGTCGTAAGGCGATCAATCTCCAACCGCAACCTCCTCTTCGTGCCCGTGAAGCTGCGTATTGGGATTTCTTCCTCTCGTTGCCCGATGTTGATCGCTCGCAAATCCCATCCGGTAGCGTCAAACATACGCAACTGTTTGTGCCGCTGATGGAATTTTCAGGGGCTTGTGCCGGTTGTGGCGAAACCCCGTATCTCAAGCTGCTTAGTCAGCTCTTTGGCGACCGCGCAATTATTGCCAACGCCACCGGTTGTTCGTCAATCTACGGCGGTAATTTGCCAACGACGCCATGGACGACCAACGCCGAGGGGCGCGGGCCAGCATGGTGCAATTCACTCTTCGAGGACAATGCCGAGTTTGGGTTGGGTATGCGACTAAGTATTGACCAGCAGCTTGACCATGCCCGAATGCTGCTTGATCGTCTCCGCCCCATTCTTGGTGCTGAATTTGTCGAAGACCTGCTGCATGCTGATCAACACAGCGAAACCGGCATTCGTGAACAACGCGAGCGCGTCGCAATCCTCAAACAGCGTTTGCGCGAACTGCTGAGCAGTGATCCACCAGAGGCAGCACAAATGCGTGATCTGTTAGCTCTGGCCGATGTGTTGATCCGGCGCAGTATTTGGATCGTCGGTGGTGATGGTTGGGCTTACGACATCGGTTTTGGAGGGCTTGACCATGTGTTTGCTTCAGGGCGCGATGTCAATATCCTGGTACTCGATACGGAAGTCTACTCCAACACCGGCGGGCAGGCCAGTAAGTCAACGCCAACCGGCGCCGTCGCCAAGTTTGCTGCCAGCGGGAAAGGCGGAGTAAAGAAGGATCTGGCTCAGATTGCAATGACCTACGGTGATGTGTACGTAGCCCGAGTGGCCTTTGGCGCCGATGATGTCCAGACGCTACGCGCCTTCCAAGAGGCTGAAGCGTATCCTGGGGTCTCGCTCATCATTGCCTACAGCCACTGCATTGCACACGGTTACGATCTGCGTCGCGGTCTCGATCAACAACGACTAGCGGTTGAGTCAGGTATCTGGCCACTGTATCGTTACAATCCTGCGATTCACGAGGGTTCGCCACTAACCATTGACTCAAAGGCACCCAGCATTGATGTAGAGGTCTACCTGCGCGGTGAAGGTCGTTTCCAGATGTTGCAACAAGCCAACCCGGCTCGCTACGAACAACTGGTCGCCAGCCTACGGCGGCAGGTAGCATTGAAGTGGGCACATTTGCAGTGGATGGCCAATGAGTT